>Ga0081538_10000274_pt1 | contig 58781 bp, 57 predicted proteins | sample TabmetS5T2R1_FD_71022 | JGI IMG/M metagenome (GOLD analysis project Ga0081538, IMG submission 71022) | Tabebuia heterophylla rhizosphere microbial communities from the University of Puerto Rico - S5T2R1 | ecosystem: Host-associated > Plants > Roots > Rhizosphere ...
CGGGGTACTTCTGGGGGGCCGGGAGAGGCCCCCTGTGGTCTTTTTCCCGGGGGGCCCCGCCCAAAGCGGGCCGCACGCTCGCCCTCTGGCTAGTCCTGTTCGGGGCCTACGCGGCCACGATCGGCCTCCACGCCTTCGGCGGCTCCGACTACGGCGGCGACGAGCCCCACTACCTGCTCGCCGCCGAGTCCCTTCTCGACGACGGGGACGTCGACGTCCGCGACGAGTACGCCGAGCGGGCCTACCGCGACTTCTACCCCTACACGCTCGAGCGGCACGGGCAGGAGACCGAGGGGCGCCTCAACGAGCCGCACGGGATCGGCTTCCCGCTCCTCATCCTGCCGGCCTACGCGATCGGCGGCGACCACGGCGTCGAGCTGTTCCTCGCCGCGATCGCGGCCCTGGCCGGGGCGCTCGCCTACAGGCTCGCGCTACGCGTGGTCCCGGACCCATGGGCGATCGGCGCCGCCCTGGCGGCCGGGCTCAGCCCGCCCTTCCTGGCCTACGGCAGCGCCGTCTATCCCGAGCTGAGCGCCGCCGCGGTGCTCGCGGGCGCGGCGCTGCTGGCGGTCCGGCTGGATGCGCGGCCGAGCTGGCGCAGCGCGTTCGCGTGCCTCGCTCTGCTCGGCGCGCTGCCCTGGCTCGGCACGAAGTTCGTGCTGCCCGGCGTCGTGATCGGCGCGGTCGCGGTCCGGGGGCTGTGGCGCTCGCGGCGGCGCACGCTCGCCGTCGGCGCGGTCGAGCTGTCGCTCTTCAGCGTCGCGCTGTTCGTCGGCATCAACGAGGCGCTCTACGGCGGTCCCACGCCCTACTCGGCCGAGATCCCCGGCGAGAGCGCCACGGATGCCTCGTTCCCGGGCGGCTACCTCGATCGCGCCTACCGGCTCGTGGCGCTCTTCATCGACCGCGAGTACGGCCTGCTCAGGTGGGCCCCGGTCTTCGCGCTGGCCTTCGCCGGCCTGTGGTGGCTGTGGCGCTCGGTCCGCGACCGGGTCTCCCGTGCGGTGCCCGGCGTCAGGGAGATCGAGCTGACCGCCGGCCTCTGCGCGGGCGCGCTCGGCGCCCAGCTGGTCGTGGCGGCCTTCCTCGCCCCCACGATGTTCGGCTTCTGGTTCCCGCCGCGGCATCTGATGGCCTCGCTTCCGCTGGCCGTGCCGCTGATCGCGTGGGGCTTCCGGCACGCGCCGCGCGCGGGCCTCGCGCTGTCGGCCCTGACGCTCGCGGGATCGGCGTGGCTCTACGTCGACGTGCGCTGGGCCGGCGGCTCGTTCGTGACCGGGCGGCCGGACGCGCCGTTCGGCCCGCTCGAGGACGTCTTCCCGTTGTACGGGCCGGACGGCGGCTGGGGGTACTGGCTGGCCGCCGCGATCGGCCTGGCGATCGCCGCCCTCGCCGTGCGCGAGGCCCGCCATTCGCGCCAGGCGGCGGGCGCCACGCGCGCGAGGTACTCCGGATAGCGCACGAACGAGCGGCCGGTGGTGCGGCGGCGGTACGAGATCGGCACCTCCACCGGCTCGATCCCCGCGCCCCACAGCGAGATCGTCAGGACCTGCGCGTAGTTGTAGTCATGGCGGATGCGGGCGGCGGCGAGCGCGCGAGCGGAGAAGGCGCGGTACCCGGTCTGCCCGTCGCTCACCACGGTGTGGAGCAGCGTGCCGAGCATGGCGCTGGAGGCGCGGTTCGCGAGCGCGCGGTGCCAGCTCATGCCCTCGCGCGGGCCGCCCAGGAAGCGCGAGCCGGTCACGTAGTCGGCGCGCCCGCGGGCCACCGGGTCGAGCACGGTGGCGAAGTCGGCGGGGTCGTACTCGCCGTCGCCGTCGAGGTAGACCGCGGCGGCGTAGCCCTCGTCGCGGGCGAGCTCGAGGCCGGTACGGACCGCGGCGCCGAGCCCGCGCGAGCGACCGTGGCCGACGACGCGAGCTCCGTGCTCGCGGGCGATGTGCGGCGTTGCGTCGCGCGAGCCGTCGTCCACGACGAGAACGTCCACCGGCAGCCCGCATGCCTCGGCGGGCACGCCACCGAGCACCCCCGCGATCGCCCCTTCCTCGTCGCAGGCGGGGATGACGGCGAGGCAGCGGCCGGCGGCGGCGCCCACCGCCTCGTCCGCCACAGGGACCAGGGGGCGGCCGCGGGCGGCGGCCGGCCACTCCACCCCCAGCAGCTCGGCGATCGTCGCGCTCAGCTCGAGGATGGAGCGCGGCTCGCGGCCGATCGCGCCGGGCCGGGCGCCCTCGCCCCACACGATGAACGGGACCGGCCGCTCGCCCCAGTCGAGGTGGCCGTGCCCGCCGATGCCGCGGCCCTGGCCGTGGTCGGCCATCAGGATCACCGTGGCCTCCTCCAGCCGGCCGCGCTCCTCGAGGAACGCGAGGAAATCGCCCACGCGGCGATCGGTCTCGGCCAGCTGCTCGAGGTACTCGGGGTTGCGAACGCCGCGTACATGGCCGAGCTGGTCCGCGGCGAGGAGCTGCAGCACCAGGAGGTCGGGGTCTTCCTCCTCGACGACGCGCCGGGCTCGAGCGACGAGCGAGTGGTCGATCCGCTCGGTCGGCTGCACGGAGGTGACCGAGCGCACGACGTCCTCGCCGAACGGGTCGAGCAGGTGCGCGATGCCGACGAGCCTGCCGCGGCGGCCGCGGCGTTCCAGCACGTCGAAGATCGACTCCGTGCGGACGCCGAGGCGAGGCGCGAAGTTCGAGCGCATGCCGTGCTCGGCGGGCGTGGCGCCCGTGAGCATCGACGAGAAGCAGACGACCGTGCGGGCGGGGTAGGCGGGGTCGAGCGCGAGGTACTCCGTGCCCTCGCGGGCGAGACGGTCGATCAGCGGGGTGTGTGCCTGCCAGAGCCGGCCGCGATTGCAGCCGTCGATCACGATGACGTAGACGCGCTTCGCGAGCGGCGGCCCCGGCGTACCGGGCTCGGTCCGGTCCGGATAGCGGGGCAGCCTCGTGCGGGAGAAGAGCCGCCATGCGAGGGCGCCGCCCGCGGCGGCTAGGAGCGCGACGGTCGCCAGGCCGATGGCCGATCCGGCGGTGGGCTCCTCAGCGAGAAGCGTGGCGGCGCTCAGCGTGATCAGCATCTTCGGGACCTGCTCGAGCGCGTTGCCGCTCGTGGGGTCCGAGTTGGTCAGGACGAGGCGCCAGAAGCGCAGCCCGTTCAACCAGGGCGCGCCGGTGCGCAGGTGGTAGTAGACGCTGCCCCAGACCACGACCGTGAAGAAGAGCCAGCCGCCCACCGCGCCGAGCAACAGCGCCGGGTCGCGCCACGGCTCGAGCAACGGCACGGACGCCGCGAGCACGAGCCAGAGGAGGAGCCGCCCGCGCAGGGGGAAGGTGAAGCAGGCGAGCACGGCGGCCATGCCGAGCGCCCCCGCGAGCGCGAGCGGCAGCGACCCGTCAGGCCCGAGCCCGACCGCCGCCGCGACTGGCAGCACGAGCAGCGGATAGACCACCGAGAAGGGGCGGCCCTCGTTGAAGACGTTCCAGGCGCGGGCGGCCCAGATCTCGAGCGTCCCCGCACCCCGTTCCTCGTTGCCGGCCATCGCCGGCATCGTATTAGGGAACCCTAATTCACGTCGCGCGGGACCTCGTTGTTCCGGTATGCGTCCACGACCGCGGTCAGGTCCTGGATGACGCTGAAGCGCGTGACCAGGCCGTCGTCGAAGTCGAAGACCGTGGCGTACTCGCTGCCCGGCACCGTGACGCCGTTCTTCTTGATCTCGACGCTCTCCGTGCCGAGAACGACGACGCGCTCGCCGTTGCCGAAGTACTCCAGCGGCTTCTCCTGGCGGAACTCGAGAACGTTCCCGAGGTTCAGCAGGTGCTCGACGACAGCCTGCTTGCCGCGGAACTCGCCGCTGACGGGGGTCCCTTCTGGGATCGTCGCCTTGAAGACGACGTCGTCGGCGAGATGGTCGATGAGTAGCGGCCAGTCCTCCGTCTCCAGAACGCTCCGTGCGAAGGCGATGTTTGCTTCGGTGGCCATGGGACTCTCCCGAGATAGCTTGATCTAAAGTTACTTTAGATCAGGATACCTGTCTTTCGCTTGATATCAAGCTAAGCTCCGCCGCTGTGGCAACCGACTCGGTGGACCGCATCATTCAGGCATGGGCCGAGCGTGACCCGGAGCTCGACGCCAGCCCGCTCGAGGTCGTGGGGCGACTGCTGCTGTGCGCCGCCCACCTCGAGCGCGCGATCGTCGCCGCCCTGCGGCCGTTCGGGTTGAGCTTCGGCGATTTCGACGTCCTGAACACCCTTCGCCGGCGCGGGAACGATGAGGGCACGAACCCAAGGGATCTCGCCCAGTCGTCGCTGATCACCTCAGGCGCGATGACCTCGCGCCTCGACAGGCTCGAGCAGGCCGGGCTCATAGAGCGCAAGCCCGATCCGGCGGACCGGCGCGGGGTGCTCGTCAAGCTCACCGGACAGGGCGAGCGGCTCGCCGAGGAGTCGCTCCACGCGGTGATAGCCGCCGACGAGGACTTCCTCGAGCCGCTCAGCCCCCGCCAGCGCGACTCGGTCGCCGCGACCCTGAAGCAGCTCCTCTTGCGCTCTGAGCCCCGTTGACGGGCTCGCGACGTGGGACACTCGCCCCCATGGCGGACATCGAGACGGTTCGCCGTCTGTCCCTGGCCCTCCCGGAGGCCGAGGAGGGCACGTCGTATGGCACCCTCTCCTGGAAGGTGCGAGGCAAGTCCTTCGCCCGCATCAAGGAGGACGGCGAGACGCTCGTGGTGATGGTCGACCCGGGCGAGAAGGAGATGCTGATGGCGGCCGAGCCGGAGATCTTCTTCGAAACGCCTCATTACCACGGCTATCCCGCGGTGCTCGTCCGGCTGGCGGCGATCCCGGAGGACGAGCTGGCCGAGGTGCTCGAGGACTCCTGGCGGCGGAAGGCCCCGAAGCGAGTCGTGGCCGCGCGCGACGCGAGGGCGGAGTCGTAGACTCACCGCTGGTATAGACCAGCGAGGGTGATCGGTGCGAGTCGGAGTCGGGGCCGCGCTCGTCGGCGGGGAGCTCGTCGAGGGTGACGTGACAATCGGGGACGGCGTGGTGGCCGAGGTGGGCGTCCGGCCCGCCGGCCCGGCAGGCACCGCGGTGCCCGGCTTCGTCGACCTGCACATCAACGGCGTCGCCGGCGTGGACTTCCTGACCACCGATGTGGCCGGCTACCGGCGCGCCGCCGCCGCCCTGGCCCGCACCGGGGTTGTGGCCTTCCAGCCGACCTTCGTCTCGTCTCGCGTGGACGCCTACACGGACCCGCTCGAAGCCGCGGGCGAGGCGGCCGCGGCGCCGAACGGCGCCCCCCTCGTGACCGGGGTGCATCTCGAGGGCCCGTTCCTGTCGCCGCTGTGGCCGGGCGCGCACGACCCACTCCACCTGCGCGCTCCCGACCCGAAGCTCGCGGAGCGGCTCGTGAGCAGTGGCCCGGTGCGCACGATGACGGTGGCCCCCGAGCTGCCCGGCGGGCTCGACCTGACCGAGCGACTGGTCGCGGCGGGGGTGGTCGTCTCGTGCGGGCACTCCGACGCCGACGCCCCGACCGCCCACGCGGCCTTCGACCGCGGCGCCCGCGCGATCACGCACGTGCACAACGCCCACCGCCGCTGGCGGCCGCGCGATCCCGGGCTGGGCGGCGTGGCGCTTGTGCGCCCGGACGTCACCGTCCAGGCCATCGTCGACGGCGTCCACCTTGCCGCCGAGTCCGCCTACGGCGCGTTCCTCGCGGCCGGCGGTCGCTTCTGCCTCGTGACCGACGCGATCGAGGCCGCGATGCGCGGCGCCGGCGAGTCCGAGCTGGGCGGCCGCCCCGTCCAGATCCGCGACGGCGCAGTGCGGCTTTCGGACGGCACGCTGGCGGGCAGCGTGCTGACGATGGACGAGGCGGTGAGGAACCTGGTGACGAGCGGCGCCGCGCTCGCGGACGCGGTGCACGCCGCCTCGGCGGCCCCTGCCCGGCTGATCGGCCGAGCCGACCTCGGCACGCTCGAGCCCGGCGCGCCGGCCCACCTCACCGTGCTCGACGACGACCTGCGCGTCGTGCGCACGCTGGTCGGCGGGGTCGAGGCGTTCGCCGCCTGACTACGGGAACGCGCGCCGTGGGCTGGTCACAGCGGCGGTGCGAAGTGCAAGGTATGGGTATGTCAGCGGTCTGGGACGCCGCCCCGGATGAGCGTTTGCTCGCGACGGCGCGTGCCGAGCCCGCTGCCTTCGGCGCGTTCTATCGCCGCCATGAAGACCGTGTGCTGGGCTATTTCCTTGCGCGCGTCGGTGATCCGGAGGTGGCAGCGGACCTGATGGCTGAGACGTTCGCGGCTGCTCTCGCGAGTGCCCACCGCTTTCGGCCCCGGAAGGAGCCGGCGTCGGCCTGGCTGTTCGGGATCGCCCGCAACAACTTGGCCATGAGCCGTCGGCGGGGCAGGGTCGAGGCGCGGGCCCGGCGTCGGCTGGGAATGGCGCCGCTCGTCTTGACGGACGAGTCGATGGAGCGGATCGCCGACCTCGATCCCACCACGCTCGCACTGGTCGACGAACTTCCGGGCGATCAGCAAGAAGCGGTGAGGGCTCGAGTCATCGACGAACGCGACTACGCCGACATCGCGAAGGACCTGCGCTGCTCGGAGGCGGTCGTGCGCAAGCGCGTGAGCCGCGGACTCGGCGCGCTCCGAGCCAACCTGGAGGACAAGTGACCCGGATTCCAGAGCTCGAACAGCAACTCGTCGCGGCCGCGGAGCGGCTTCGGAGCCCGCGACGGTTCGCCCGGCCTGTGCTGCGTGCGGCGCTGGCCGTGGGGGTGGGCGCGGTGGTCCTCGGGCTCGCGGTCGTAGTAGCCGGCCCGGATGACGGTGCCCGGCGCGAGCAGCCGGCTGGGGCGTCGCCAGTCCCGCCGACCGCGGACCGGGAGGGCGCGCCTGAGCCGTTCATCCCCGAGCGCCAGAGGATCGCGCGGACCGCCAATAGGTGGGCGCGCAACTTCATCTACGCCGACCCTGAGGACTGCACGTACATGACTCAGCCGGCTTGCGAGCGGCTGTCGTGCGTACGTGTAGGGGCGCGGCCGGTCCCGAACTGCACACCGCCCTCGCCGGCGTACCGTCTGTCGTTCGCGCGCGAGAGAGTCCGGGACGTCGAGATCAGGGGGAACCGAGCCGCTGCCAGGTTCTCGAACGGCGAGGTGGTCGAGCTTGAACGCGTGAGCGGCGACGAGTTGGACGGCGTCTGGTGGATCACCAAGTGGGACCGCAACGCCGGCCGCGGGTTCTTCGAGTAGGAGGGGAGATGATGGCCAGCGAGGGCTTCAGACGGCTGCGACTCGCCACCCTCGTGGGGGCAGCGCTCGTGGTTGCCGCCGGAAGCACACCTGCTTCCGGGGCGTCCCCGGGCTCTCCGACGCAAGGGGACTCCCGAGCCGCATTCCAGGCGTTCTTCACGGGGGGGTCGGCGATCCGCGCCCACAACCCGCTCGCTAACGGCGCCCCTGGCGTGCCGGTCGACCCGCCGCCGGACAGTGCTCGCGTCTATCCCTTTGCTGACGGCGCCGAGTACTGCCACGGCTCGCATGTGGTGATGCTGGCCGGCTTCGGGGACCCGGCCGCCTTCCCGGCCGGGAACAAGCAGCTGTTCGAATTCTTGTCGGACGTCAGCATCCAATTCGTTCTCGACGGTGCCCTGCTGGAGACGGAGCGCACGAGCATCAAGCGATTTCCGCATCCCGAACCAGACTCTTCCGAGAATCCCCTCATGGCCATCACGTTCGCAGCGTTCTTGGCGCCCGATGAGCTCTCGCTTGGTAGCCACGAGCTGCGGACGACCTATCACGAGCCCGGCTTCGACCTGGAGTTCACGATCAGCTTCAAGGTCGTCTCCTGCTGACGCCTACGTGGTCGGAGTGACCTTGCCGAGTCCCGGCGGCTCGTCCGGGTCGAGCCCTCGCCGCAGCGCTAGCGCCAGCGCAAGCTGCTGGGCGCGGATCGTGGCGGGCAGCGTGCACAGCGGCTCGGCCAGGCCGGCCGGGTACGGCAGGCTCGCCCCGGGCGTGTCCGCCAGCCGCACCACCCGGGTGCCCGTGCGCTCGAGCCGCTCGGCCAGCTCCTCCACGTCCGCCGCCGCGGGTCCGGCGGCGCTGACCGCCAGCAGCGGGATGTCGCCCCGGGCGACGGTCACCGGGCCGTGCCGGAAGTCAGCCGCCGACCAGCCCTCGGCGCGGACCCCCGTCGCCTCGCGCAGCTTCAGCGCGGCCTCGAGCGCCACGCACATCAGGTAACCGCGGCCGACCGAGATCAGCTCCTCGGAGTCGCCTAGATCCTCCGCGGCCCGCTCGGCGGGGCCGGGGTCGCCGAGCAGCTCCTCGACCATGGCCGGCAGGCCCTCCCAGTCGCCGGCGCTCCACGGCACCTCGCCGAGCGCCTCGGCCACCAGGGCAACCGCGGCCAGCTGGGCGGTGAAGGTCTTGGTGGCGGGAACGGCGCGCTCCTCGCCGGCCGCGAGCTCGACGTGCGCGTCGGCGCCGCCTGCCAGCGGGCTCGCCGGGTCGTTCGTCAGCGCGACCGTGCGGGCGCCGGCCGCCCGGTAGCGCTCCAGCACGGTGGCGATCTCGGGCGTGCGGCCCGACTGGCTGATCCCGAGCGCGAGCCACCCCGCCAGCCGCGGCTCCCCGCCGTAGAGAGTGACCAGGCTGGGCGCGGCCAGCGCGACCGGTCGGCCGCCAACCGCCTCGAGCAGGTAGCGGGCGAAGATGGCCGCGTAGTCGGACGAGCCGCGCGCCACCACGACGATGCCCGCGGGCTCCGGCCCGGCCAGCGAGGCAACGATCTCCCCGCGCCGCTCGACGAGCCGGCGCAGCACCTCGGGCTGCGCCGCCATGTCGGCGCTCATCCGCGCGCCGTTCACGCCTCGCTCCGCGTCTGGCGAAGCTCGATCTCGTAGCGGTCGCCGCGGAAGAGCGACGTCGCGTAGTAGGCGGGCCTGCCGCGGCTGTCGCGCGCGAGCGTGTGGAAGCGCAGTCCGGGCTCGCCCTCGTCGACTCCGAGCAGCGGCGCCTCGGACGCCTCGATCGCCACCGCCACCACGCGCTGGTCGGCGCCGCTGAGGGGGGTGTCGTAGCGGCTCGCGAGCAGGTCGAACAGCGAGCCGTGCTCCAGATCGGCCTCGGTCAGGTCCGGGAAGCGCTCGACCGGCAGGAAGACCCGCTCGAGCGCCATCGGCGCGCCGTCCGCGGTCCGCACCCGCTCGATCTCGGCGACGGGAGCGCCGGGAGCGATCTCGAGCGAGCGGGCGAGGAAGGGACCGGCCTCGATCACCTCGTGCGAGCGCACGATCGAGCCGGGCGTCATCCCGCGGGCGCGCATGTCCTCGCTGAAGGAGCTGAACAGCACGGCCTGGGCCACCCGCGGCTCGGCGACGAACGTGCCGCGCCCGTGCAGCCGGTAGACGAGGCCCTCGGTGACAAGGCGATCCACCTCGGTGCGCACGGTCATCCGCGCCAGGCCGAAGTGATCGGCGAGCGTCCGCTCGGACGGCAGCTCGGCGCCGGGCTCGAGCGAGGACACGAGCGCCTCGAGGATCTCGCGCAGCGCCTCCCCCTTGGGCCGGTCGTCCGGCAGCCTGGCGGGCAGGCCGTCGGATTCACCGCGTCGCATGGGCGCTCCTCCCGGCGGTTGCCGCGAAGCCTCGTGTGAGCGCGACCGGATCGGTGATCGCGGTTCCGACCACGACCGCGAACGCCCCGGCGTCGAAGGCCGCTCGCGCCTGCTCGGGGGTGGCGATGCGGCCCTCGGCGAGAACGGGGCAGTCGAGCCGGGCGGCGAGCGCCGCGACCAGCTCCAGGTCCGGGCCGGAAGGGATCGCGCTCCCCTCCGTGTAGCCGGACAGCGTGGTGGCCACCGCCGCGGCGCCCGCGGCCCGCGCGGCCAGGCCGGCTTCGAGCGAGTCGATGTCCGCGAGGACCGGCAGCGGAACCTCGTCGGCGAGCAGGCCGAGGAAGCTCGCCGCGTCCTGCCCGCCCGGTCGGGCGCGGAGCGTGGCGTCGACCGCGAGCACGTCGGCCCCGGCGGCCGCGACCGCCCGGGCGTCCTCGAGCTCGGGCGTGATGTAGACCTCGCTGCCCGCCGTCCGCCGCTTCCGCAGGCCGATCACCGGCAGCTCCACGGCCTCCTTGATCGCGGCCACGTCCCCGGCCCCCTCGGCCCGGATCCCCGCCGCGCCGCCCGCTTCGGCGGCCCGCGCCAGCGCCACCATCAGCGCGGTCTCCGCAAGCGGGCTGTCCGGGGCCGCCTGGACCGACACGACCAGGCCTCCCCGAAGCGCCTCGATCGCCTCGCTCACGCCGCCCTCCACAGGATGCCGGGCTGCGGCCGGAGCTCCAGGCCCACCAGGAGCGCGGCGCCGGCCAACGAATCGTCCTGGGGCGGCAGCACCTCGGTCGCGGGCCGCCGCCTCACCTCGCGCGTGAACGGCTCGAGCAGCGGCGGCCCCGCGCGGAAGACGTTTCCGGCGTACGACACGAGCGCGGGCTCGTCCGGCTCGAACAGCCGGTCGAGCGCGGCGCGGGCGCTCACAGCGAGCTCCCGCCCCGCCTCGTCGAGGATCGCCACAGCGTGCCGATCGCCAGCCGCCGCCTCCCGCGCCACGTCGGCTGCGAAGGCCGCCATCGCCCGCGTCGGGACCTCCGCGGCGTAGATGTGCTCTGAGAGCTCCGGCAGGGGGGCGTAGCGGCGCTCGGCGGCGGCCAGCAGCGCGGCCGACCCGCCGCGGCCGTCGGCATGCCGCAGCGACGCGTCGAGCCCGGCCCGCCCGATCGCGAAGCCGCTGCCGGCGTCGCCGAGGAGGGCACCCCAGCCGTCGACCTTCGCGAGCAGCTCGCCGCGGCGCCCCACGCACACGGCTCCGGTCCCGGCCGCCACGACGGCCCCGTCCCGGTCGCCGAGCGCGCCCAGCAGCGAGGTGAGCCCGTCGCTCGCGATCGCCAGTCGCCGTACGTCGAGCCGGCCGCGCAGGAGGTCGCCCACCCGGCGCAGGTCGTCCTCCGCCGCGGCCTCGAAGCCCGACAGTCCCACCCCGAGCGGAGGTGCCGGGTGCGGCAGCGGGCCCAGCGCGGCGACGGCCGCCAGAACGGCGGCCGCCACCTCGTCCGGGCCGACGGTCCGGCCCATGCGCAGAACGCCGGGCGCGGTGGCCGTCCGCGGGCCGCGCTCACCATCGCTGAGCGCGGCCCTGATCTCGGTTTGTCCGGCGTCGACCGCGAGTACGGCCGCGCTCACTGCAGGCCGGCCTCCTGACATTCCTTCTTGTACGCGCTGGTGCAGATGTCGGCCACGTCGAGGAAGCCCTCCTTCACCAGCGGGTCCTCGATGTTGTCCTCCTGGATCGCAACCGTGTCGAGCAGGACCGACGGCACCTGCTCCGCGCCGTTGTCGACCTTGGCCTTGGCCAGGTCCGCCGGCGGCTCCTCGCCCTGGGCGATCGGCACGGCCAGCTCGGCCGCCGTCTCGGCGATCTGGATGATCGGCTGGTAGACCGTCATCAGCTGCTCGCCGGTGAGGATGCGCTGCACGCCGGCCAGCTCGGCGTCCTGCCCCGTCACGAAGCGGGTGGCGGGATCGATGCCGGCGCTCTTGAGCGCGGCGATCGCGCCGCCCGCCATGCCGTCGTTGGCGACGTAGACGGCGTCGAAGCCGTCCTCGCCGAGCGCGGTCACCGACTGCTCCATCTCCTGCTGGGCCTTGTCGGGACTCCAGTCGGGAGTGTCGTAGCTCTTCACGATCTCGGCACCGCGCTCCTCGAGCACCTGCCGGGCGCCGTCCTTGTACGGCTTGGCGTTGCTGTCAGTGGGCGCGCCGTTGATCATGACCACCTTCGGGCTGCCGCCGCCACCCTCCTGCTCGATCGCGTCCATCTGGACCTCGGCCTGCTGCTGGCCGACCTTGAAGGGGTCGATCGAGACGTAGTAGTCGATGTCGGCGTCGGGGATGAGCCGCCCGTAGGCGATGACCGCGACGTCGGACTGGTTCGCTCGCGTGACGATCGACGCGGCCGACGCCACGTCCACCGCGCTGATCACGATGACCTTGGCGCCCTGCGTGATCGCTGCCTCCGCCTGCTGCTGCTGCTTGGCGGGGTCCTGGTTGGCGTTCGAGTAGATCACCTCGCAGTCCGCGCACAGCTCCTTGACGCGGCGCTCGAAGTTGGGGCGGTCCTGCTCCTCGTACCGAGTCGTCTTGGTCTCCGGCAGGAGCAGCGCGATCGACCCGCCGCCGTCGCCTCCACCACCGCCGCCGCCGCCATCGTCGTCGTCGTCGCCACACGCCGCGACCCCGACCGTGAGCGCGAGCGCGGCAGTCACCGCCGCCAGCGCCCGAAGCTTGCTACCCGCCACTACGTCCTCCTCTCAGCGTCCTGACTCCCGAGCGGAGGCACCGTAGCACAACTGGTCTAGACCAGTGTCGGCCGGCCGGCCCTCCACCAGCGACCGATCCGGCCCACGAACACCTTGGGCTTGTCGGCGTAGAGCCGGGCGCCGTAGGCGAACGCGTCGTCCTGAAGCTCCCGGCGCCGGCCGGCCACGACCGCCTCGAGCTCCGAGCTGCCCGCTCCGTGGTCCTCGGCCCAGGCGAGCAGCACCGCGAGGTCGTGGTCGTCGCCGAGCCGGTCCGAGAGCTCGTGGGCCTCGTCGGCGAGTGCGCTCATCACCGGCTTCCAGGTCCCTCGCAGGATCAGGCAGTGGTACCAGAGGTCCTTCACGCGCTTGCGCCATTCGTGCAGGGCCTCCACCGAGGGATCGTCCTCGGCCGCGCGCCATGCCTGCCGGCCCTGGCGGTACACGCGCCGAAGGCCGCCCTCGACGGCCTCGAAGCCGTCGTGCTCGAGCGGCCAACCGGCCACGCGGCGCCGCGCCCCCTCGAGCATCTCGATCGCCGCCTCCGACGCCTGTGCTCGCGCCCCCGCGGCGGTCCGGATCCTGTGCGCCTCGAGCGCCTGCCGAAGGTCGCCCGCCGCCTTCGCGCGCAGCTCACCCTGGTAACGCTCCTCGAGCTCGCCGAGCGTGGCGAGCATCACGTCGGCGTCGCGCACACCGGACAGTTCGCGCCCGGCGTCTCTGAAGAGGGTGCTCTCGCGCCGGAAGGCCTTGTCGCCGAGCTCGGCCCGCACGAGCCGCAGGAGCGCGCGCAGCTTCTTCATGTCCTTGCGCGCCTCGTGCACCGCCTCCTCAGGGGTGCTGTCGGTCTTGCCGCGCAGCTCGTCGAGCGCGTTGTCGATACGGCCGCAGGCGATGCGCGCCACTCCCTCCGGGACCGCCTCGCCTTTCCTCAGCCGGTACTTGCGAGACATGGCCACGAGCCTATCGGCTGCGCTCGAGCAGCCTTGTCGCGGCGCTGGCCGGGTCGAGCCGGCGCGCCACCACCTCGTCGAGGAGCTGCTGCACCGACTCGTCGTCGCGGACCTGGGCTTCGAGCGTGCGGCGCAGCCGCGCCGCGGCGAGGGCCAGGACCTCGTTCATCAGGTTGCGGCGGCGGCGCTCGGCGAGCGTGCCCTGCTCGCGGATGAAGGCGTGGTGCTCGTCGATCTTCTCGGCAACCTCCTCGACCCCTTCGCCCCGGCTCGCCTCGGTCTTCACGATCGGCACTCGCCAGCCCTCCTGTGGACCGAGCGAGAGGACGCCGCGGATCTCGCGGACCATCGTGTCGGTGAGCGGGTGGTCGGACTTGTTGACCACGATCACGTCCGGGATCTCCATGATGCCCGCCTTGAGTGCCTGGATCGAGTCACCGCTCCCGGGCATCAGCGCGAGCACGATCGTATCGGCGTGGTCGATGATGTCGACCTCGGCCTGGCCCACGCCGACCGTCTCCAGGAACACGTCGTCCTTGCCGCTCGCGTCCATCAGGAGCGCCGCCTGGAGCGTGGCCTCGGACAGGCCCCCGAGCGAGCCCCGGCTGGCCATCGACCGGATGAACACGCCCGGGTCGAGGAAGTGGTCCGCGAGTCGGATGCGGTCGCCGAGCAGCGCGCCCTTGGTGAACGGCGAGCTCGGGTCGATCGACAGCACGGCGATCTCGCGCTCGCGCGCCCGCCCCAACTCGATCAGCCGCCCGATCAGCGTCGACTTGCCGACGCCCGGTGGGCCGGTGAAGCCGACCACCTGGGCCCGGCCGGTGCGCGGATAGACCTCGCGCACGAGCGCCCAACCCTCGGGATCGTCGTTCTCGACCAGCGAGATGGCGCGCGCGAGCGCGCGCTTGTCACCCTCGAGCAGGCGCTCGGCGAGGTCCGCGGCGGTGCGACCGGGGGCCGGCATGGGCGGGAATCCTAAGCCGCTGGTCGCGAAGCCCCGCTCATGCGCGAGCCCTACTCCTCTACACCGGCGGCCTTCAGCGCTTCCGCGCGGTCGCCAAAGCCCTCGCCGCGGACCGCAATGCCGTCGCGCAATGTCCAGAGGTGCGCGATTCGAATCTCGAAACCGGCGCCGCTGGCCTGGCCGCTGCCGGCGACGCGCAGAAACACAAGCACTAGATCGCCCTGCTCCCAGCAGCGCTCGACCTCGAACTGCAGCTCCCCGAACATCTCGGCTCGGTCCATGAAGAACCCAATCACGTTGTCTCGCCCGCGGATCGCACTCTCCCCAACTCGGCTGTCCGGGACCCACTCCGCGTCCGGGTGGAGGAGTTCGCTGACGGGCGTCGGATCGCCGGCGTTCAGAGCCGCGTAGGCCCGCTCTACCGTCTCGAGTAGGTGCGACATCTCACAGGGAGTATGGGTGACGCACCCCCGTGAAAGGTGCCTGCGTCCCGAGTACGCCGAGCACGCCGACGCAGCAAGAAAGGGACTCCATGGCCACGCCGCCCACCGACATCGCCTCTCCTTCCAGCGGCGGGGAAACCGTCGCCACCTACAACAACTACGAGGACGCCCAGCGGGCGGTCGACTGCCTGCCCGACAACGGCTTCCCGGTCGAGAACACCCAGATCGTCGGCTCGAACCTGCATCTTGTCGAGCAGGTAACCGGGCGGGTGACCACCGGAAGCGCAACGCTCGCCGGGGCCGGCTCCGGTGCGTGGTTCGGGCTGTTCATCGGACTGCTGGTGGGGCTGTTCACCACGGGCCCGGAGTGGCTTGGGTTGGTGCTCGGAGGTCTGCTCATCGGCGCCGTCTGGGGCGCGGTCTTCGGGTTCTTCGCCCAGTACGCGACGCGCGGACGCCGGGACTTCTCCTCCGACCGCGCTCGTAGCCGAGCCCTACGACGTCGTGGTCACCGCCGAGGCGGAACGTGCGAACGACCTCACTGCTTGCGCCAGACGGAGACGTGGCCGGCGCTGTCGGCGGTAAGGGGCTCGCGGCGCCAGCCGCCCCAGCGCTCGACGAGCGTCATCCCCGCCAGCCTCGCCATCAGATCGAGCTCGGACGGCCAGACGTAGCGGAACGGAGTCGAGTGCGAGCGCCACTCTCCCTCGACCAGCTCGTAGTGGTGTGAGACGAGGCCCTGCGCCACCACATCGAACTCGTCGAAGCCAAGGTGTGTCGGCGTCAGGCTGAACGCTCTGACCGTCTCGCCGGGCGGCAGGCGCTGCAACTGCGGGACGCCAACCTCGATCACGAAGTGACCACCGGACTCCAGCTGCGCGCTCACGTTCTCGAAGCACGCCACCTGCGCGTCCTGGGTGGTCAGGTTGTTGATCGTGTTGAAGACGAGATAGGCGAGCGAGAACGTCCGATCGGCGCGCGCCGTCGCGAAGTCCCCGATCGCGACCGGAATCTCAGCTCCGCCCGGCTTGGCGCGCAGGCGGGCGACCATGGCGCTCGAGAGGTCGATCCCGTGCACCTCCACACCGCGCGCCGCGAGCGGGAGCGCGATCCGCCCGGTGCCGATGCCCAGCTCGAGCGCGGCCCCGCCGCCGGCGACCGCAGCGAGGAAGTCGACGGCAGGCTCGATCGCCGCCGGCTGGAACATCTCGTCCGACGGGTCGTCGTAGCGCGCCGCGATCTCTTCGCCGAAGTGGTCTTCCGGCATCCGGCGAGCGCCTACTCGTAAGCCACGGCCCGCAGCACGTCCAGCTTCGCCGCCCGGCGCGCCGGCAGGATCGCCGCGAGCACGCCGGCCAGTGCCGCCAGCACCAGCAGGATGATCAGCGTGCCGATCGGGTAGGCCAGCTCGAAGCCCTCGTCCGCCAGCGGGCGCGACACGAGCGCCGCGAAGATCACGCCCAGGATCGTGCCGAGGATCGCGCCGATCAGGGCCGTGATCACGGACTCGTAGCGCACCAGGCGGCGCACCTGGCGGCGCGACATCCCCACGGCGCGCAGCATCCCGAGCTCGCGCGTCCGCTCGTGGATCGAGAGCGCCAGCGTGGTCACGATCCCGAGCAGCGAGATCACGATCGCCAGCGCCAGCAGCACGTAGAAGAAGCCCACCAGCTGGTTGATCTGCTCCTCCTGGTTGTCCTTCAGCTCCTGCTGGTTCAGCGCCTCGACGGTCGGGAAGCGGCGCTCGACCCGCTGCGAGATCTGCTCCTGCACCGCGTCGGCATTCGCGCCCGGCGCGACCCGTATGAAGGTGAGGCTCGGCTGGCGCGAGCCGAACTGAGTCCGGAGCGTCCCATCGGTCACCACGAGATTGCCGAGCAGGTCGGCGTTGTCCTTCACCGTGCCCTCCACCGTCAGCGGCAGGTTGCGCTCGAGCGGCGTGAGGACCCGGATGCGGTCGCCCACCTCGATGTCGTTGGAGGAGGCCCACGCGTCGTCGAGGACGGTGCCGCGGGCGCCCAGGCTGGACAGGGTGTCCGGCGAGCCCTCCTCCCAGTCGAGCGTGAGCACGTCGGAGACGGTTGCGGGGTTGACCGCCGACACGCGCACGTCCTTGCCGTCGTACTCCGCGCCGGAGAAGCCGAGCGACGAGACCGTCTCGACCCCGTCCACCTGCGCCGCCTCGCGCCCGGCCTCCGCGCTGATCGGGGAGAAGCCGTCGGTGTTCTGGAGGACGATGTCGCCCTGGAAGTTGCGGTCGATCGCGTTGCCCACGGACGCGCTGATCCCTGCGGCGAACACGGTCACGAACACCACGACCGCCAGCCCGATCATGAGCGCCCCGGCCGTGACGGCCGTGCGGCCCGGCTTGCGCACGGCGTTCTCGCGCGCCAGCCGGCCGGTGATCCCGCGGAGCCGCTCGAGCGGCCATCCGATCACCGACGCCAGCGGGCGGACCAGCCGCGGGCTGAACATCGACACGCCGAACAGCGTGGCCACCGCGCCGCCGCCGACGGCGCCGGCCGCCGCGTTCGACTCGAGCCCGCCGAACAGGCCGAGGCAGGTGAGCGCGATGCCGCCGAGCATCAGCAGGACCGCGACGGCGGTGAAGATCCGGCCGCGCCGGCGGCTCTCCGGCAGCTCCGCCTCGAGCAGCGCGGCCATCGGGGACACGCGGGTGGCGCGCAGGGCCGGCGACAGCGCGGCGGCGAGCGTGACGAGCATGCCGACGACGATCGAGACGATGATCGTGCGGGCCTCGATGACGGTGCCCGTGTTCGGCAGGTCGATGCCGAAGCTCTTGAAGATCGCGTTCAGCGCGCCCGCGAAGCCGATCCCCGCGAGCACTCCCAGCAGCGAGCCGAACACGCCGATGAGCGTCGCCTCGAGAATCATCCCGCGCAGGATCTGGCCGCGCGTGGCCCCGAGCGTGCGCAGCATGCCGAGCTCCCGAATGCGCTGCGCGACGGTGATCGAGAACGTGTTGAAGATCAGGAAGCTGCCGACGATCAGCGCCACCCCGCCGAACACGAGCAGCACGATCCGGAAGAAGCTGAGGTCGTCCTTGATGTCGTCCGACTGGCGCTCGGCCGCCGCGGTGCCGGTCTCCACGGTCAGGCGCGGAGGCAGCACTCGGTCGACGCGCCGCGCGAGCGTGGCCGGCGACACGCCGGGGGCGGCTTCGACGGAGATGCCGTCGAGCTCGCCCTCCTTGTCGGTCAGGCGCTGCGCCTCCGCGAGCGTGAGCTGCGCCGTGCCCGCACCGCCCGAGGACGTGTCGCCGAGATGCTGGAGCCCGACGATCCTGTAGGCCTTGACGCCGGCCGGACCGGCGATCCGGAGCGTGTCCCCGATGCCGAAGTCCTCGCGGTCGGCGGTGGACTCGTCGATCGAGGCCTCGTTCGAGTTCTCGGGCGGCCGGCCCTCGGAGTAGGTCAGCGTCTCGAACGGCTTGGGCGCCACCGAGGAGACGAACTCCGGCGCGAAGCTGGAGCTCAGCTGGTCGCCCTCCGCATCGACGAAGCGGACCGTGGAGAAGATCCCCCCGGCAGCCTTCTCCACGCCCGGCACCTGGCGCACGCGATCGAGGTAGCGCTCGGAGAACGGCGGGAGGTCGGCGCCCTCGGCCTGGCCGGTCGTGCTCGCCGAGATCGCGACGTCGGTGCCCGCGTAGGCCTCGTCGAAGATGTCGTCGAACGACCGGTTGATCGTGTCGGTGAGGACGTAGCTGCCGGCGATGAACGCGACGCCCAGCAGCACCGCAAGCGCGGTGATGAAGGCCCGCAGCTTGCGCTGCGCGAGCCCGCGAAGCGCAACCTTGGTCATTCCTACGCGACGTCCTTCATCAGCTCGATCACCTCTTCGGCCGTGCCGGCGGCCGCGTCGTGCACGATCAGGCCGTCGCGCAGCACGACCAGCCGGTCGGCGTAGGCGGCGGCCTCGGGGTCGTGGGTGACCATCACGACGGTCTGGCCGAGCTCGTCGACCGACTGGCGAAGCATCCGCAGCACCTCCTCGCTCGACTTGGAGTCGAGGTTTCCGGTGGGCTCGTCGGCGAAGACGACCGCGGGCTTCGAGATCAGCGCGCGCGCCACCGCCACGCGCTGCTGCTGCCCGCCCGACAGCTCGGCCGGCCGGTGGGTGAGCCGGTCCGCCAGCCCGACGGTGTCCACGAGCCGCCGCAGCCACTCGGCGTCGGCCTTCTCGCCGGCGATCGACAGCGGGAGGACGATGTTCTCCTCGGCGGTGAGGACCGGGAGCAGGTTGAAGAACTGGAAGATGAAGCCGAGCTTGTCGCGGCGCAGCCTCGTGAGGTCGCCGTCGTCGAGGTCGGTGATCTCGACGCCGTCGAGCACGACGGAGCCCGCGGTCGGACGGTCGAGCCCGGCGAGGATGTGCATCAGCGTCGACTTGCCCGACCCGGACGGGCCCATGATCGCGCTGTAGCGGCCGCGCTCGAAGCCGACGGTGACCCCTGCCAGGGCGTCCACGGCCGCCGCGCCTTCGCCGTAGCGGCGGCGCACGTCCGTGGCGGTGACGATCGCATCCATAGGGCGCAGCCTTGCATGCGAGCGGGTTGTGGGGAGTACGGGTAACCGGCATGCTGCGCCCAATGGATCCCAAGATCATGTGGGGCGCCGGCAACTACGCCGCCGTCGCGGAGCGGATCGGAGAGGTCGGGGAGATTTGCGTCGAGCGGGCCGGCGTCGAGCCCGGGATGGAGGTGCTCGACGTGGCGTGCGGGACCGGCAACGCCTCGATTCCGGCTGCGCGGGCGGGCGCCCGCGTGACGGCGCTCGACTTCTCCCCGGCCCTGCTGGCGATCGCCCGCGAGCGTGCCGCGGACGCGCTGGTGGAGGTCGACTGGGTGGAGGGCGACGCGCAGGAAATGCCCTTCGGCGACTCGGCCTTCGACCGCGTGATCTCGACCTTCGGCCACATGTTCGCTCCCGATCACGCCAAGGCCGCGGCGGAGATGAAGCGCGTCTGCCGGGGCAAGATCGGCGTCTGCTGCTGGACCCCCAGCGGCGCGATCGGCCGCATGAACAAGACGATCGTCGAGCTCGTGCCTCCACCGCCCGGCTCCTCCTCTCCGCTGCTATGGGGCACCGAGGAGCACGTGAGGGAGCTCCTGGGCGACGCCGAGTTCGAGCACCGCGAGGTCGAGTGGCGAGATTCGTCGGTGGAGGCCTACGCGGACTTCATGCTGGAGAGCTTCGGGCCGCTCCTCAACGCCCAGGAGGCGCTCGGCGAGCGCGCCGGCGAGCTGCGCGCGGCCTTCATCAGCTTCCTGGCGGCCGAGAACCTGGCGGACGACGGCACCCTGCGCTTTCGCGGGGGGTACCTCGTCTCCGTCGTGGATTGCTAGAGCGCCGTCCGCTCGAGCACGTCGATCTCCTCGAGCGCGTGCCCCGCGCCGAGCACCACGCAGGTGAGCGGGTCGTCCGCGAGCGTGACCGGCACCTGCGTCTCCGCCTGCATGCGCTCGGCGAAGCCGCGCAGGAGCGCGCCGCCGCCGGCCAGCATGATCCCGCGCCGGGTAAGGTCGGCCGCCAGCTCGGGCGGCGTGTTCTCGAGGGCGTCCTTGACCACGTCGATGATCTCGTTCACGAGCGGCTCGAGCGCCTCACGCATCTCCGCGCTCGTCACCTCGGCCTCACGCGGCAGGCCGCTGGCCGGGTCGCGCCCGCGCACGTGGGTGATCGCGTCGCTCTCGTCCGGCGCCGTTCCGCCCACATCGAGCTTGACGGCCTCGGAGGTGGTCTCGCCGACCGCCAGGCGGTGGTGCCGCCGGATGTACGTCGCCACGGCCTCGTCGAAGTCGTAGCCCCCCAGCCGCAGCGAGCGCGAGACGACGATGCCGCCGAGCGAGATCACCGCCACCTCGCTCGTGCCGCCGCCGATGTCGACGACCACGGTGGCGATCGGCTCGGCGATCGGCAGGCCGGCGCCGATGGCGGCCGCCATGGGCTCCTCGATCAGCTGCACGGAGCGCGCGCCGGCGGCGAGGCAGGCCTCCTCGAGCGCGCGCCGCTCCACGTCCGTGATGCCCGACGGGGCGCACATGACGAGCCGCGGGTGCGCGAAGCGGCTGCGGTGCACGCGGCCGATGAAGTGGCGCAGCATCGCCTCCGTCGTCTCGAAGTCGGTGATCACCCCGTGCCGCAGCGGCCGTACCGCCGAGATCGTGGCCGGGGTGCGCCCGATCATGCGCTGGGCCTCTTCGCCCACGGCGTGCACGTCCCCGGTGCGCGTGTCCATCGCCACGACGGACGGCTCGGACACCATGATGCCCTCCCCGCGCAGGTAGACGAGCGTATTGGCGGTGCCGAGGTCGATCGCGATGTCGCGCCCTCCGAGGCGGGCGCGATGGCGCCTGCGGCGCTTCATCAGGAGCGCAGGAACGTGAGAACCGCGAGCACGCGCCGGTGGTCCTCGGTTGCGGGCACGAGGCCCAGTTTCCCGAAGATCGAGGTCACGTGCTTCTCCACGGCGCGCTCGGTCACGACCATCTGCTCGGCGATCGCCGTGTTGGAGCGGCCCTCCGCCATCAGCGCGAGCACCTCCCGCTCGCGCGGCGTGAGCTCCTCCAGCGGGTCCTCGCGACGGGCCCGTCCGACCAGCTGGGCGACCACCTCGGGGTCGAGCGCCGAGCCTCCCTCGGCCACGCGCTTGACCGCGTCGATGAAGCGCTCGACGTCCGCCACACGGTCCTTGAGCAGGTACCCGACCCCGTCGGCGGCGTTGCCGACCAGCTCGAGCGCGTAGCCCTCCTCCACGTACTGCGACAGCACCAGGACTCCGGTCTCCGGGTGCTCCGCGCGGATCCGCAGGGCCGCGCGCAGGCCGTCGTCGGTGTTGGTCGGCGGCATGCGGATGTCCACCACCGCCACGTCCGGCTTGTGGGCGTTCACCTTGCGCAGGAGGTCTTCGGCGTCGCCCGCCTGGCCGACCACGTCGAAGCCCGACTCCTCGAGCAGGCGGACCACGCCCTCGCGGAGCAGGACGGAGTCGTCGGCCACGACTATGCGCATGGGATCCTCGCCCGGATCGTAGTGCCGGCGCCGGGCGGCGAGTCGACCTCGAGCCGGCCCTCGATCACGGCTAGCCGGTCCGCCAGGCCGCGCAGCCCGGTGCCGTTCTCCGGATCGGCGCCGCCGACGCCGTCGTCCGCCACCTCCACCAGCAGCCGCCCGTCGTCGCGCTCGACGTTCACGGTCGCGTAGCTCGCGTCCGCGTACTTGGCCACGTTGGTCAGCGACTCCGCGACCACGAAGTAGGCGGCCACCTCGATCGCCTCCGGCAGGCGCTCATCGGGCAGCTCGCCCAGCTCGACGGGAACCGGCGCGCGGTTGGCGAGCATCGCCAGCGACGTGGCGAGACCACGGTCCGTGAGGACCGCCGGGTGGATGCCGCGGGCCAGCTCGCGCAGCTCCTCGAGCGCGGCCTCGAGCTCCTCCGCGGCGCCGTCGAGCAGGTCCTCGGCGCCGGGCGGGTCCTCGCGCAGCCGGTCGCGCGCAAGCCGCATGTTCAGCGCCATGGAGACGAGGCGCTGCTGGGCGCCGTCGTGAAGGTCGCGCTCGAGCCGGCGCCGCTCCTCGATGCCGACCCGCAGCATCCGCGAGCGCGAGGCGCGCAGCTCCTCGACCTTCGCCCGCAGCTCGGCGTCGAGCCGCTCGTTCTCGAGCGCCAGCGAGGCGGCCGCCCCGATCGCGTCCAATTGCCTGTCGAGCACGAGAGCATCGTGAACGATCGCGGCGACGCAGTCGCCGTCGCGCTCGACCTTCGTGACGCCGCGGCCGGGCCCCGGGTCGGACACGTCCACGGTTCGCCCGCCGGCGTCGACGAAGCGGCGGTCGTCGGGCAGCCAGTATGCGAGCTCGAGCGAGGGGTCGCCGAGCGCCCGCGCGAGCTCGTCCCGCAGCCCGCCCCGCTGCGGCGCCGCGCCCACGCGCGCGATCAACTCGCCCACCGCGCCCGTCTGGATCATGCGCGCGCGGATCAGCGTGAAGAGGAACAGGTACGGGACGAGGCCGAAGGGGACCATCGCGAGGGCCCAGATCACGTCCAGCGCGCCGGGGTCGAGGCCACCGACCTGCAGCGCCACCACCACGATCAGCATCACGATCACCGCCGCCCCGGCGGAGTAGACGGGCACGAGCAGGCGTCGCTGGCTCGGCGTCGCCTCGCGCCAGCGACGCGCGAGGATCGCGAGCACGGCCCCGATCACCAGGACCGCGGCGAGGTTGAGAACGGCGCCGATCGCCGTGACCACCGTCTCGTTGCCCGACACGAGGATCACGTTCTCGGGGCAGTCCGAGCAGTTGAGCTCGGCTGGATCGGCGAACAGCCAGAGCGGGAAGACGCCGACCGTGGTCAGCAGGTATGCGGACACGACCAGCCAGTGCTCGAAGCGGCTCTGCAGCCGGCCGCTCGGAAAGGCCAGGAGCAGGTGGATGACGATGGCGCAGAACACCGATCCGAACACCTGGCCGACCGTGAAGATGAGCGGCAGGTCGGAGAAGCCGGCGGCGCCGACGAACCAGGCGTAGCCCGTGCCGGCCATCAGCATGCCGATGCGGTTGTCCGGTCGCCGCCCCCAAGCGAACAGCCCCACCCCGATGAAGCCCCAGCCGACCACGAGCGCCCCGGCGGCCCACGCGCCCGGAGCGTCGAGCCGGTCGTTGGTGAGGATCAGCGCACCTACCGCGAGGCCCAGCACCGCCCCGGCCGCGGCCAGCGCCCAGAGGGCCCGGCGCAGGCCGATCATGCCGGGATCACAGAAGCGCCTCCAGCGCAGAGCCGGAAAGCTCGGACTTGGGGATGAAGCCGCGTACGCCGCCGATCGCTCCCAGGTCGTCGAGGTCACGGCTCGAGGTCAGTACGACGGCGGGGCTGAAGCCGTTGGCGGCCGCGAGCCGGCGGGCCACCTCCGGACCGTCGATGCCGGGGAGCTGGACATCGAGCAGAACCACGTCTGGACGGAGCTCCCGAATCGCGTCCAGCGCCGACTCGCCATCCTCCGCCTCGCCGACCACGTCGTAGCCCTCGCACTCGAGCAGCATCCGGGCGCTGGCCCGGAAGCTCGGGTGGTCGTCGACGATCAGAACAGAGGTGGCCATGTGTCCCGGATTGTGGTCCCACTACCCCGTTTCGCCAATACGGATAGCCGCACTTATCATCCGCCTCCCCAATGGAGAGCTTGACGCAGCCGCTCGCGGCCCCGCCTGTAGAGCTGCCGCCGGAGCTGCGCGGGGCGCCTCCGCCGCGCGAGGGCGGGCTGCTCACACTGCTGCGCTTCATGCGCCACAGGCGCATGCTGAACCTCAAGTACGCGCGCCTCTTGCTGCGGCTGGGATGGTGGAAGCTTCGCCTCGGTAAACGACTCAAGCTTGACGGCTTCGCCTTCATCGGACCGGGATGCACGCTCCAGGTCGGGCGCGGCGCCGTGCTCGAGCTGGGCCGCTGGTGCTGGATCGGTCACCGCTGCAAGATCCGCTGCCACGAGGGTTTCGTGTCCGTTGGCGCTAAGAGCGTGCTGGGCCAGGAGTGCACCATATCCGCCTACCAGCACGTGTCGATAGGGAGCGAGTGCGTTATCGCCGACCGGGTCATGCTGATCGACTTCGATCATGGCGTGGTCGAGGTCGAGCGGCCCATCCGGCTCCAGGGGATCTACAAGCGCGACGTGAACGTCGGCAGCAACGTCTGGATCGGATACGGCGCCTGCATCCTGCGCGGGGCGACCGTGGGCGACAACGCCGTGATCGGGACCAACGCCGTCGTGCCGAAGGACGTCCCCGCGAACGCGGTGGTCGGCGGGGTGCCCGCCCGGCTCATCCGGATGCGGGAGAAGCCGCGGCGGATGCGCTACGTGTGAGGGTCCTGCCGGCAGCGCTCGCGGCGGCGGTGCTCGCCGCTCCCGCCGAGGCCTCGCAGCTGGTGTACGCCTGCGGCGGCCAGTACGAGGACCTGTGCGTCGCGGCGCCCGACGGCCAGGGCGCGCGACGCGTTACGACCGACGGCCGTCCCGGGACCGACCACACCTACCGTGCCCCCGCGCTCAGCCGGGACGGGCGCCGGCTGGCATATGTCGTCGACTCGGACCTCTTCGTGCGCCGCTTCCCGGGCGGGCCGGCCCGGCGCGCGGTGCAGCAGAACGCCCCGCTGCTCATCCGCTTCCGAGGTGACGGTGCTCGCTTCGCCGTCGGCGAGATCAGCGCGGTCCTGAACTCCACCGCGCTCTGCTCCTACAACACCGACCTGTCCGGCGAGAACGAGGGGCGCTACTGCATCGCGAGCGGGGTCTCGAGCGGGTTCGACTATCTGCCGAACGGACGCCTCGTCATGGCCCGTTCCGGCGGAACCCGAACCGGGGGGCGATCGGTGATCAGCCTGCTGCGCCCGGAGGACGGCGGGCCGACCGGCGTGGAGCGCGACCTGCTGGCGGACCCGGTCCTGAACCTCGAGTCGCCGGCGGTGTCCCCGGACGGCCGCCTCGCGGCCGTCGTGCGGACCACCGGCGGCGTGCGCGGAGAGATCGCCCTGTACGACTTGACCACCGGCGCCTTCCTTCGGCTGCTCAGCCGCGGGCCGTCGGATGCGGCGCCGTCGTTCGCGCCGGACGGGTCGGCGGTGGCATTCGACCGCGAGGGTACGGGCGGGCGCTCGATCTGGGTGGTGCCGGTGGGCGGCGGTGGGGCGCGCCGGGTGATCGCGCACGGGCGCTCGGTGTCGTGGGGCGGCGGTGGGCTCGCGCTCCGCGGAGTGCCGAGCCGAGTCGGGCCGCGCCGCCTGCGGTCGGGGTTGAGGATCCGCGTGAGCGGCGCCCCGCCCGGCGCGCGGCTGACTGCTCGGCTGCGCGCGGCGGGCCGCGTGCTAACCAGGGCTCGCACCACCGCGCGCCGCACCCGCGGACGGCTGCTGCTGCGCGTGCCGGAGGCCGCGCTCGCCCGGCTCGGCCGGCGCGCGAAGCTCACGCTGCAGGTCAGGGTGCGCGGCGGCGGCGGGCCGGCCACGACCGTGCGGCGAGAGCTGGCGTTCCGCCGCTAGAGCGCGACCTCGGCGGGACTCTCCGCGGCCATGCTGGAGAGCAGCGCCAGCGCCTGGTCCGTCGGGCTCCCCGGATCCGCGTGGTAGACCGACAGCACCTGTCCGGTGCCTCCGGCGACCGCGAACGTCTCATAGTGGAGCGTGAGCTCTCCGACCTGCGGATGGACGAAGCGCTTGGTGCCGTGCGTCTTCTCGCGCACGTCGTGGCGAGCCCAGAGCGAGCGGAATCGTTCGCTCTTGAGCGAGAGCTCGCCGACCAGATCGGTGAGGTGCGGATCGTCCAGGTCGGGGCCCACCGAGGCGCGAAGGGCGGCTACGGTGTCGCGCGCGACCTCGTCCCAGTCCGGGTATCTGTCGCGGGCGGCTGGGTCGAGGAAGAGCGAGCGAACGAGGTTGTTGCCGCGGGCGAACCCGCCGTGCAGGGCGGTGGCCAGCGAGTTGGCCGCCAGCACGTCGAGGTGGCGGCTCGTGACCGTGGCGGGCGTGTGCGCCCACGCCTCCATCAGCCTGAGAAGCTCCGGGCGCACCCGCTCGGCGCGCTTGGCGGCGCGGCGCCGGCGCGGCGCCGGGCGCGCGAGCTCATGCAGGTGCGCAGCCGCCTCGTCGTCGAGGCGCAGGGCCCGCGCGAGCGCGTCGATCACCTGCTCGGAGGGGTGCCGCTCCCGCCCCTGCTCGAGGCGTACGTAGTAGTCGGCGCTCACGCCCGCGAGGGTGGCCAGCTCCTCCCTGCGGAGACCCGGCACGCGACGGCGCCCGAAGTCGGGCAGGCCCACGTCCTCGGGCCGCACGCGCTCGCGCCGCGCGCGCAGGAACTGTCCGATCCGGTTGTCGCCCGGCATCGTCTCCACGGTACCCGGTGCCACCCGGACCAGGGTGGCCCCGTCACTCCCAGGCTCGCCGTTCCCATACGCAAGCCGCCTCTGGCTAAGCGGCTGCCGGGCAGGCACCGTGTCCGGCATGACCACCGAGACACTCGACAGGACCCAGACAACCGACCTCCCGCTGGCGGGCCGCGTGGCGGTCGTCACCGGCGCCACCAGCGGCATCGGAGCCGCGACGGCCCGCCGGCTCACATCCGACGGCGCGGCGGTGGCAGTCGTGGGGCGCCGCGAGGGGCGGCTGCGCGACCTCGCCGCCGAGCTCGGCGGCGATGCCATGCATGCCGCGGCGGACGTCGGCGACCGCGACGCCGTCGAAGCCGCAGCGGACTCGATCCGCCGCCGCCTCGGCCGCGTCGACCTCGTGGTCGCGAACGCCGGCGTGATGCTGCCCGCGCCCTTCGAGCACGCCGACACGAACGAGTGGGACCGCATGCTGGATACGAACGTGCGCGGCCTGCTCGCCACCGGACGGGCCTTCGCCGGCGACCTGCTCGCGGCCGCTGCCGCCGGCGGCCCCGCCGACCTGGTGCACGTCGGCTCGATCGGCGGGCACCAGGTGTTCCCGAACTACGGCGTGTACGGAGCGACGAAGGCCGCCGTCGCCCACCTCACCCGCAACCTTCGCGCCGAGCTGGGCCCGCGCGGTGTGCGCGTGAAGAATGTGGAGCCCGGGCTCGTGCGAACCGAGCTCGGCGACCACGCGACGGACGCGGAGCTGCGTGAGTCCCTCCGCGGCTGGCGGGACGAGATCGGAGCGCTACCCGCCGAGGACATCGCCGACGCGATCGCCTTCGCGGTTGCCGCGCCGCCACGTGTGAACGTGGCCGAGCTGATCGTGCTGCCTACTGCGCAGGGCTAGCGCCGGCCTGGCTTGCCATCTCCCGGTTCTCGGGCGCGAACTTGCTCGCCGTGAACGTGGCGCCCTGTGGGTCGGCGACGACCGTCGCCCGCACCCACGGGGCGTCGAACGGCGGGACGATCACGCTGCCGCCGAGCTCGGTCGCCTTCTGCGCGATCGCGTCGGCGTCGTCGACCGCGAACGTCACGCCCCAGTGCGGCGGGGTGTCCGGCTGGTCGTCGCCGACCGGCACGATCGACGCGACGACGTCCTCGAAGCCCTCCGGGCCGCCGAACTCCGCGAGCCGCTTGCGGAGGTCTGGGTCGCCCTCCTCGAGATGGTCGCCGTAGCCGGGCAGGGTCCACATCTGGAACCCGCCCGGCAGCCCGAGCGTCTGCCAGCCGAACACCGCGCCGTAGAAGGACCTTGCGCCCTCGGCGTCGCGCGTGTTGAGGTCGTTGAAGTTCACGGTGGCGTGCTCGTTGACGAGCCGCGCGCCCTTCATCTCCTTCGCCTGCCAGACGCCGAATGCGGCGCCCTCGGGGTCGGTGAAGACCGCCATCCGGCCGGAGTCCATGACGTCCATCGGCTCGAACACGACGCTGCCGCCGGCATCGCGGACCTTCGCTGCGGTCTCGTCGGCGCTGTCGACCCAGACGTACATGTTCCACCTCGCCCCGGGCGGCCCCGCCTCCGGGGCCGATCCCACGGCCGCGACGTCGAGGCCTCGGATCCGGGCGACGAAGTACTTGACGCCCGCTCCGGGCGGCATCACGTCCTCGAACTCCCAGCCGAAGAGGTCTCCGTAGAAGGAGACGGCGGCGTCGGGGTCGGGGTGTCCCGTGTCGACCCAGCAGGGAACGCCGGGGATGTATCCGTCGCGTTCGGGCATCGCTGGCTCCTTCCAGTCGCAGTCGTCCGGGGCACACCCTAGAGGCCGACGATCCCTCGCAGCAGCTCGTCGAACGAGCGCGGGTCCACGTCGTGCTCGCGCTCGTACTCGCGGCGCGACTCGTCGTCGACGAGCGCGAGCACCAGCTCCTCGCGCGACGATCCGAAGCGGCACGCGGCGCGGTCGAGGGCGGTCAGCGCCACGTCCTCGGCGGCGCCTTCCACGCCGCCGGCCGAGCGGCGCTCGCGGTCCTGGCACGGGTCGGCGATCTCCACCGGATCGGGCCCGAGCGCGGTGCTCGCGATCCCGTAGGCGGCCGGGATCGCGATCGCGAGGGCCAGCGCGGCGCCGACGGTCGCCGTGCGCACACGGCGGCGTGGCAGCAGCACCAGCGCAGCGAGCAGGGCCATCGCACCCGTGATCGCGAAGGCCGGGCTGAACGCCGCGTCCACTGCCGCCAGCACGACGTCGTCGAGATCGTCCGCCAGCAGGTCGAACTCCGCGCGCAGCTCCGCCGCCGACGGGGCGCCGCCGAGCTGCTGCTCGAGGTCGTCGAGGAGGCCGCCGCCGTAGCGGTCCTCCAGCTCCTCGAGCTCGCCGAGCACGCCACCCGCGCCGCCGCCAAGCTGCCCCTGGAGCCGCTCGAGGCGGCTCAGCAGGTCGCGGTCGGCGGTGCCGACCCGGCGCCGCTCGCGCGCCACGGCCTGGTCGAGGGCGTCGCGCGGGTCCTCGCTCTCGATGTCTGCGAACAGGCTCGGCGCGATCGCGATCTTGTCGGTCGGGGGCAGCGCCGAGTCGAGCACGACCGCGGTGCCGCGCTCGCGGCCGAGGTCGATCTGCTGGTCGAGCTCGGCGGCCACGATCGGCGCGAGCGCGACAAGGGCGAGCGTGATGCCGGCGTGGCGGAGCGAGAGCAGAGCAGCCGACTGCCCGCGCGTCCGCTCCGGCATGAGCTCCCCGGCCAGCGCGGGGAAGGCCATGCCCATGCCCACACCGGCGAGCAGCTGGGGAGCGATCGTCCACGCGACCGACGCCTCGGGCAGGAAGGCGAGGCAGGCGATGCCGCCGGCGACGAGGAGGCAACCGCAGACGGCGCGCGTGGCGGCCGGGCCGCGCGCGAACGAGCCGGCGACGGCGGCGAACGGGAGAACGCTCACGGCCGCCGCGGCGGCGATCGGCTCGACGCTCCATCCGCTGATCAGGAGCAGCACGAGCAGGAAGACGACCGCGGTGAGCGCGCCCGAGAGCAGAGCAAGGGCGAGCGCGGCGAGCATGTCGCGCGGCGCGCGCGGCAGAGCCCGCTCCCGGGGCGCGGCCTCGGGAGCTCGGAGCAGCGCCGGCACCGCCGCCAGCGCGATCGGCGCCTGCGCGATGAAGATCGCCTGCCAGTCGAACAGCTCCGTGAGGACGCCGCCGAGCGCGGGGCCCGCGGCGGTGCCGGCGACCGCCGCGCCGATCCAGAGCCGCCGCCCCTCGCCGCCGCCGTCGAGCGCGTCGAAGGCCGCCGCCAGGAGCGCCGCGCCGCCGAGCGCCTGAAGCGCGCGCATCACCAGCAGCAGCTCCAGGGACTCCGCGCTGGCGCAGCCGATCGAGGCCGCCCCGAACAGAAGCGCGCCGGCCGCGCCCGTAAACCTCCCCGTGAGCGCACCGGCGAGCGGCAGGGCCAGCGCCAGCACCGCCGTGTAAACGGCGATCACCGCCGCCACCCCCTCGACCGTGGTGTCGAGCTCGAGCAGGATCGGCGGCAGCGCAAGCGTGACGATCGCGGCGTCCGCGAGCACCAGGCCCGAGGCGACCGCGATCAGGGCGCGCTTCACCCGAGTCTTTCTAGCTCAAGCGAGGTGTCCGTTCGGTGCGGATACCCACACCCACGCCCGGGAGCAGGCCGCATTGGCGCGGGGCGCGCCGCCGCCGAGACTGGCCTCATGCGAACCAAGAGCGATTCCAACCTCGCTGCGCGCGCCGGACGCTGGAGTGCGCAGCACCGCCGAAAGGCGGTCGTCGGCTGGCTCGTCTTCGTGATCCTCGCCGTGTTCATCGGCGGCTCGGTCGGAACGAAGACGCTCCAGGACGACGACTACGAGATCGGCGAGTCCGGTCGCGCCGACTCGGTGGTGTCAGACCACTTCCCAGACAAGGAGGACGAGAGCGTCCTCGTCCAGAGCCAAAACGGCGCTCGTACGAACGACGCGGAGTTCCGTGAGGTCGTGCAGACCGTCGTGGCGCGGCTCGAGCGCACGGAGAACGTCCGCAACGTCCAGAGCCCCTACGCCGAGGACAGCCAGGGAGCGCTGTCCGAGGACGGCAGGTCCGCCCTCGTGACGTTCGACCTCCCCGGCGAGGACGCCGACAAGAAGGTCGAGCCCTCGCTCGAGGCCGTCTCCGCGCTCGACAAGCAGGAGTCCAGCTTCCGCATCGAGCAGTTCGGCGGCGGCAGCGCCGACAAGGCGATCAGCGAGGCGTTCGAGGACGACTTCCGGCAGGCCGAGGTCACCTCGCTGCCGATCACGCTGATAATCCTGATCCTCGCGTTCGGCGCCCTGCTGGCGGCGTTCGTCCCCCTCGTCCTCGCCGTGACGGCGGTCGCCGCGGCGATCGGCCTGCTCGGCCCGATCAGCCAGATCGCGCCGATGGAGGAGAGCGTCAACTCGGTCGTGCTGCTGATCGGCCTCGCCGTGGGCGTCGACTACTCGCTGTTCTACCTGCGCCGCGAGCGCGAGGAGCGGGCGCGCGGGCGCTCGGAGGAGGCCGCGCTCGAGGCGGCGGCCGCCACCTCAGGCCGCGCGGTGCTCGTATCGGGTATCACCGTGATCGCTGCGATGGCCGGCATGTACCTCGGCGGCGCCGCCACCTTCGTGTCGTTCGCCACGGGCACGATCCTGGTGGTGGCGGTCTCGGTGATCGGTTCGCTGACCGTGCTGCCGGCGGTCCTGTCCAAGCTCGGCGACCGCGTGAACAAGGGCCGCGTGCCCTTCCTCAGGCCAGAGCGGCGCACCGGTGAGCCGCGCATCTGGTCGGCGCTGCTCAACCGGGTGCTGAAGCGGCCGGTCGTGTCGCTGGTGGCGGCGGGCGCCGTGCTGGTGGTGCTCGCGATCCCGGTGTTCCACATCCACACCGCGGACACCGGCGTGGACGGCCTGCCGCGCTCGCTCGAGGTCATGCAGACCTACGACCGCATGCAGGCCGCCTTCCCAGGCGAGCAGTTCACGGCCGACATCGTGGTCGAGGGCCGCAACCTCGACCAGTCGGAGATCCAGGCGGCCGCGCAGGAGATGCGCCAGGTCGCGCGCGGGTCGGACCAGTTCCACGAGCCGGTGACGGTGGACACGAGCCGTGACGGTCAGGTGGCCGTGCTCGAGGTGCCGCTCGCCGGCAGCGGCACGAACGACACCTCGATGAACGCCCTGGACACGCTGCGCGACGAAACCGTCCCGCAGGTCATCTCCCCGGCCGTGAGCAGCGGCGAGGTGGTCGGCGTGAGCGGCTTCACCGCCGGCTCGGCCGACTTCAACGAGCTGATGGGCGAGCGGATCTGGCTGGTGTTCGGGTTCGTCTTCCTGATGGCGTTCATCCTGCTGATGGTCACGTTCCGCTCGATCGTGATCCCGATCAAGGCGATCGTGCTGAACGTCATGTCGGTGGCAGCCGCGCTCGGCATCGTCACCTACGTGTTCCAGGACGGCCACTTCGAGAGCCTGCTCGACTTCGACTCCACCGGAGCGGTCGCGGCCTGGTTCCCGATCATGCTGTTCGTGATCCTGTTCGGCCTCTCGATGGACTACCACGTGTTCATCCTGAGCCGGATCAAGGAGGCGTTCGACCGAGGCGAGTCGACCGAGGAGGCGGTGAGCCACGGGATCAAGTCGACTGCCGGCGTGGTGAGCGCGGCGGCGATCGTGATGGTCGGGGTGTTCTCGATCTTCGCGACGCTCTCGTTCATCGACATGAAGCAGTTCGGCGTGGGCCTGGCGGCGGCGGTGCTGATCGACGCCACCCTGGTGCGCGGCGTGATGCTCCCGGCGGCGATGAAGCTGCTCGGCAAGTGGAACTGGTACCTGCCGAGCTGGCTCGAGTGGCTGCCGAAGGGCCCCGCCATGGAGGGCTCGCCGGAGCCGCCCGAGCGTGAGCCGCTCCGCCCGCGCCCGGAGGCGCGGCCCGCGGAAGCGTAGGGCGCCTGACATACACGACGGACCGGAGCCCGCCCCCCGTGGCGGGCTCCGGTACGTTCGAGCGCCATGAGCGTGCGAGGAGAGACGCGCGGCCCGGTGCTCGAGGTGACGCTCGACCGCCCGCCCGCAAACGCGATCGACCGCCACACGAGTGTCGCTCTCTACGAGCAGTTCGCCCGGCTGCGCGACGATCCGGAGCTGCGCGTGGGCATCCTGACGGCGGCGGGCGAGCGCTTCTTCTCGGCGGGCTGGGACCTGAAGGCGGCCGCGGCCGGCGAGGAGGACCCCTCAACCGACTTCGGCCCGGGCGGGTTTGCCGGCCTGACCGAGCTGTTCGACCTCGACAAGCCTGTGGTCGCCGCCGTGAACGGCCTGGCCGCCGGGGGCGGGTTCGAGATGGTCCTCGCCTGCGACCTCATCGTCGCCGCGGAGCACGCCGAGTTCTTCCTCCCCGAGCTGTCGATCGGCGTCGTGCCCGACGCCGGCGGGGTGCAGCGGCTCCCGCGCCTGCTGCCCCGCGCCGTGGCGATGGAGCTGCTCCTGACCGGGCGCCGCATGGGCGCCGACGAGGCGCGCCGCTGGGGACTCGTGCGCTCCGTGGCGCCGGCCGAGCGGCTGTTCGACGAGGCCCGCGAGCTGGCCGATCGGATCGCCGCCGCGGCGCCGCTCGCCACGCGGGCCGCCAAGCAGGTGGTGCGCGGCATCGAGGGACTGAACGCCGAGGAGGCGTTCGCCGCGATGCGCCGCGGCGACTTCCCCGCCTACACGCTGGCGCTCGCCTCCGACGAGGCGCGCGAGGGAGCCGCGGCCTTCGCCGAGGGCCGGCGGCCGCGCTTCCCGGCGCCGAGCGCCTGAGCCGCGGCGTCGCGACCCGTGCGGACGGCGCCCTCCATGTAGCCCGCCACCCACTGGTCCGATCCGCACACGTAGAAGGGCGGCTCGTGCGTGCCGTGCAGCGGGCCCACCGCCATCACGTCACCCGGGCGCCAGCCGGTCACGTAGCCCTGGGTGAACGGGTCGAGCCCCCACAGCCGCTCCGCGTACAGGATCGGCTCGAGCGCCTCCTCCCCCATCAGCGCCACCAGTTCGCGGAGGAACTCCTCCCGGCGATTCGGCGAAGCCAGAAACGGGCCGAGGCGGTCGGGTGGCGTGAGCGACGACAGGATTCCCTCCCGCTGAATCCACACCGATGCCCACACGCCGTCGCTCGTGGCTCCGCCGACCTGCCAGAACGACGACGGATAGGCAGCCACGGTCTTGAAGGCGAGCGCGTGGCGCTGGCGGTGGAGCGAGCGCAGCCGGGCGTCCGAGACCCCCGTCACGCGCACGTCCCGAAGCGGGCCGACCGGCAGCGCGGACACCACCGCCTCCGCCCGGATCTCCTCGCCGCCGCGCAGCGTCACGACGCAGCCGTGCCGGCTCACGTCGATCGTCTCCACGACGCATCCGAGGCGCACCCGGTCGCCCAGCTCGTCGGCCATGCGAACCACCACCGTGCCCGAGCCCTCGGCCACGCGCAGGTGCTCCCAGCGCCGCTCGTCGTAGAAGCCGTGCGAGCCGGCCACCGCCTCCTTCCGCAGCTGCGCGAGCAGCGAGGTGCGCTCGACCGAGTCGATCGAGAGCGAGCGGGCGTGATGGTCGAGGAAGCGGATCACCCCCGGCCGCGCTCCGACCGAGCGGAGCCAGGCGCCCATGCTGAGCGCGTCCAGCCGGGCGGCGTCGGGATGGCTCCACGGGTCGTCCGGGTCCACGCCGCGCGACAGTGCGGCGAACTCGGCCTCCACGCGCGCGAGATCCGCCTGGTCGGCGTCGCCCATCCAGGTTGGCCACTCGCCGACGGCAATGCCCTCGTCCGCGCCCCACGCCGGCGGCAGGTCGATAGCCGTGTAGCTCGGCTCGAGCGTGAGGCCGAGCTCCGCCACGAGCTCGACGTAGGCGGCATGCCAGTCGGCGACGACCTCGCCGCCGAACTGCACCGGGCGCCCGTCGGGCAGCAGCTCCTGCTCGACCCGTCCGCCGGGCCGCTCGCGCGCCTCGAGCACGACCACGTCGGCGCCTCCGTGCATGAGGTCGCGGGCCGCTGCGAGCCCCGCGAGGCCGGCCCCCACCACCGCCACGTCATGACGGCCGCCGAGCTCTGATCTTGACTTTGTAGTCAGTTGCACGATTGTAGTACTTTCCGGGGGCATGGCGGACCTCGAACACCTGTGGCTCCATTTCACGCAAATGGGGGACCCCGAGGACGTCGCGACGATCGTGCGGGGCGACGGCTGCTACGTCGAGGACACGAACGGAAAGCGCTATCTCGACGCCCTCGCGGGGCTGTTCTGCGTGAACGTCGGCTACAGCTTCGGCGAGGAGATGGGCGAGGCCGCTGCCGCGCAGATGCGGGAGCTGCCCTTCGCGATCAACTGGACGTTCGCGCACCCGCGCTCGATCGAGCTCGCCGCCGCCGTGTCCGAGCTCACGCCGGGTGACCTGAACCGGGTCTTCTTCGTCTCGGGCGGCTCGGAGGCGGTCGAGGCCGCCTGGAAGCTCGCCCGGCAGTACCACACGGCGCGCGGCGAACGGCGCTGGAAGGCGATCGCCCGGCGGGTGGCCTACCACGGGACCACGATGGGCGCGCTCTCGATCAACGGCTGCACCGACCTCCGCACGCCGTTCGAGCCGCTCGTGCCGGACGTGCTGCACGTCTCGAACACGAACCGCTACCACCGCCCGCCCGGCGAGAGCGAAGAGGAGTTCACGCAGTTCCTGCTCGACGACCTGGAGGCCACCATCGAGCAGGCGGGGCCGCGCACGGTCGCGATGGTGATCCTCGAGCCGGTCCAGAACGCCGGCGGGTCGTTCATGCCGCCGGCGGGCTACCTCCGGGGCGTCCGCGAGCTCTGCGACCGCTACGGCATCCTGTTCTGCGCCGACGAGGTGATCACGGGCTTCGGCCGCACCGGGTACTGGTTCGCCTCGGAGCGCTTCGGGGTGGTGCCCGACATGATCACCTCGGCCAAGGGGCTGTCCTCCGCCTACGCGGCGATCGGCGCCCTCGTCGCGAGCGAGCGCGTGATGGAGCCGTTCTCGCAGCCGGGCGCGATGTACTCGCACGGGATGACCTTCGGCGGCCACCCCGTGCAGGCCGCGGTGGCGCTGAAGAACATCGAGATCATGAAGCGAGAACAGGTCCTCGAGGGCGTCCGCGAGAAGGAGGATGCCTTCAAGGCCACGCTCGAGCAGCTCCTCGAGCTGCCGATCGTCGGCGACCTGCGCGGCTGCGGCTACTTCTACGCGCTCGAGCTCGTCAAGGACAAGGAGACGCGCGAGAGCTTCAACGACGTCGAGTGCAACGCCCTGCTTCGTGGGTTCGTCTCGCCCCAGCTGTTCGAGCGCGGCCTGATCTGCCGGTCCGACGATCGCGGCGACCCGGTGGTCCAGATCTCTCCGCCGCTCGTGGCCGGACAGGAGGAGTTCGACTTCATCGCGGGCACCCTCGGCGCCGTCCTCGAGGAGGCGTCATCGGCTTCGATGCGGTTGTCGTAGGCGCCGGCCACAACGGGCTGACCTGCGCGGCGTACCTGGCCCGGGCCGGCCTGCGGGTGTGCGTGCTCGAGCGGCGCGAGGTCGTCGGCGGCGCCTGCGTGACCGAGGAGGTGTGGCCCGGCCACCGCGTGTCGCGCGCGTCCTATGTCGTCTCGATGCTGCAGCCGAAGGTGGTCCGGGAGCTCGAGCTCGGCCGCTTCGGCTACGAGGCGATTCCGCTCGACCCGGCCTTCGCGACGTTCGCCGCGGACGGCCGGCCGATCTTCTTCTTCGGCGACGAGGCCGCCACGCGCGCGTCGATCGCCCCCCACTCCGCCCGCGACGCCGAGGCCTATGCCGGCTTCGAGGCGCTGCTCGGGCGCATGGCCGCGCAGCTGCGGCCGGCCATCCTGCGCCCTCCGGCCGCGCGATCGCTCGTGCGCACGGTCCCGCGCCGCCGCCGCGACCTGCACGAGTTGTTCCGCGTGATGACGATGTCGGTCGGCGATCTGCTCGACGAGTGGTTCGAGAACGACGCGCTCAAGGGGTCCTGGGCCTCGACCGGCGTGGTCGGCGTATGGGCGGGGCCGCGCACTCCGGGCACCGCATACAACCTGCTCCACCACGAGCTGGGCGAGCTGAACGGGGTGAGCGGGCTGTGGGGCCACGTGAAGGGCGGGATGGGCGGCATCTCGCAGGCGCTCGCCCGGAGCGCGGAGGCCGCCGGGGCGACGATCCGCACCGGCGCACCCGTGCGCTCAATCGACGTGGCGAACGGCCGCACCGCCGGCGTGACGCTCGAGTCCGGCGAATCGCTGGACGCGCCGCTCGTCGTCTCGGGCGCACACCCGCGCACCACCGTGCTGGAGCTCACCGGCGCCGAGCACTTCCCCGACGACGTGGTGCGGGACATGCGCCGCTACCGCAGCCGCGGCGGGTCGGTGAAGGTCAACTGCATCCTGCGAGAGCCGCCGCTCTATGAGCGTGCCTCCCCGGAGGACCGCGAGCGGCTCCTGCGCACGGGCATCGCCATCTGCCCGTCCGTCGACTACCTCGAGCGCGCCTGGCAGGACGCGGTGCGGGGCGAGCCGGCCGCCGGGCCCTACGTCGAGATCGAGGTTCCGAGCACGGTCGACCCGACGCTCACGGACGACGGGAGCACGGTGATGACGCTGTTCACGCAGTACGGGCCGCACGACGAGGCCGGCTGGCCCGAGGGCGCGCGCGAGGCGTACGCGGAGCGCTGCCTCGACGTCGTGGCCGAGCACGCGCCCAACGTGAAGGACGCGCTGGTCCATTACGAGGTCCTCGCTCCGCCCGACCTCGAGCGCATCTTCGGTCTGGCCGGGGGCTCGATCTTCCAGGGCGAGCAGGGCCTCGAGCAGATGGCCTTCATGCGCCCCTCGCCGCTGCTCGCGCAGTACGCGACGCCGGTCAAGGGCCTCTACCTGTGCGGCGCCGGCACCCACCCGGGCGGCGGCGTGATGGCCGCGTGCGGGCACAACGCCGCCCAGCGGATCCTCAGGGACCGCGGGCGGCGCAAGCTGGTGTCGCGCTTCGAGAGAGCTAGGTCTGGATGAGGCAGATCCCCGCTGTGCCGGCCTCGCCCTTGTAGGTGATGGCCAGCCGGGACAGGAAGCGGCGCTGACGCTTCGACATGGCGGGCGCCACCACCTGGCGGCCGCCGGCTGCGGCGGCCCTCGCGCCGGTGGTCAGCTTCAGCACGTCCACGCCGCGGGTCCGGTCAGCCGTGTAGACGTGGCCCTCGTGCAGGTACGAGGCCCACACGATGCCGTCGTCCGGCCGCCAGTACGCGAACTGCGCGGGGTTCGCGGGATCGGAGATGTCGAGGAAGCGCGTGCCCTCGCCGTACCAGGCATATGTGACCGTGCTGCCGTCCACGTCGAAGTAATGAGCCGAGCAGAACTCCGCGAAGGGGTGATACTGGTTGTTCGGGCGTGAGCCCTCCTTCTTGTACGGGTTCCAGGTGCCGACGGTCGTCAGCCGGAACGGGTTCTCGGGCGTCGAGCGCCACGCCTCGCCGTTGAAGCTCCCCTCGAGCGACGAGATGCTGAACTGGCCCCGGTCGCGGCACGCGTTCTTGGGCGGGTTGAAGTCCTCCTCGGTGGCGAGGAGCAGCTCTCCGCGGGCATAGCGCGGGTCGCCCTGGGGCGCCGAGCTGCCCACCGGCCGCCAGGCGTTGTGCTCGAACCCTCCGGTCTGGTCGGCCGTGATCGTTCCCGGTAGCCCGCCGCCGGCGTACGGAATCGGATCGAGCGGCGTGGCGGCGCGGTTCTGCTGCTCCAGGGGGTCGAAGTGGGTCCCGCTCGTCCAGTAGCCGCGCGTGCCGCCGTCACCTGAGACCCAGGCGATGCCCGCCGCGTCGACCTGGACGTCGTGCGAGTAGGCGGTCACGCCGTCGCGCCTGAACAGGTCCACGGGATCCATCGGGTGGGCCTGCGGCCGGCGCGGGTCGCTGAGGTCGGTGACGATGATCGGACGCCCGAAGGTCCAGCCGAGCGCGTCGCGCTGGTGCGTGGTGCTCGCCGGGCCGCCGGTCCAGAGCCACTGGCAGCCGTTGATGCAGGTGGTCGTGTGCCCGGTCGGGAGCTGCTGGAAGCTGAGAAGCCTGAGGCGCGCCGGGTCATTGGCGTCGATCACGTAGACGCCCGCGATGTTGGTCGCCCCGTTCGGGTCGGGCTCGCCGGGCTCGCGCGAGGTCGAGCCCGCGTAGGCGCGCGGGTCGCGCGAGAGGAGCGCGAGCTTGCGCTGCTGGTCGAGGTCCATGTCCTCGTTCTGCCAGAAGGTCGAGAAGGGAGCGGAGTCGGGACTGAAGTCGACCGGCGGATCACCCTTCAGGCGCAGGTTCTCGGCCGTGACCTGGTCGAGCAGCACCGGGTTGGCGGGGTCGCTCAGGGAGTACGACTTGAGGCCGAAGCGGCCGGTGACGAGCATCACGTCGGGCCGGTCCGAGTACTCCATGAAGTTGATCGCCGTGGCGTTCTTCGCCTCCGGCAGCGTGTCGAGGTGTTGGACGTTCTTGGAAGCGGCGGACGCGGTCCCGGCGAAGGCAAGCATGGCGGCGCCGAGCGCGGCGAGCGCAAGGGCGGGGTTCCTCATGTGGCATGTGCTACCCAGGACGTCTGATGACGAAGCCCGTGCGCGCGAGCAGCGAGTACCCGTCGTCCATGAACAGCCCGGCCACGTAGCGGCCAGGAGCCAGCCGGCCGACGTCCGCCGTGGTCATCGACATGTGGCCGGCCGGACGGGCCCCGGTGTACTTGAAGCCGTAGTAGCCGTACACGTTGAAATTGGGGCGCGCTCGATAGACACCGACCCAGTCGAACTTGTTCCCGGGCATGCCGCCGAACCGAATCCGGATCGGCTGGCCGGGCGCGTAGACGGAGCGCGCGGTGCGGATGCTCGGGCTCGCGTCGCGCGCCTGCACCCAGAAGCGCGACGCCGCCACCACGCGTTTCTCCACCATCACCCCGGCTCGGTACATGCCCGGACTCAGCGACCGCGTGCCGAAGAAGGCGGCGCGGTGGTCGGAGGTGCTGCCTATGGGCAGGGACATGAGCGGCCGCCCGCCGCGGGGCGGCAGGATCGCGAGTCGCTTGCCCTCGCCCCGGATCCCGGTATAACGCAGCGTGACCACGTCGCCCCGCCGCACGGCGCGCGGGTCGGCGTCCACGAGCGGCGGGGCGTCCGCCGGCGTCACGTCGAACGTCGAGGCGACCCCGCGGTGGTCCGACCCCCACGGCACTCCCACGTCCACGTCCGGTCCGCCCGGCTCGCCCACGAGCCGGCTCGCGAGCGTGGTCGACGGTCCCGTCGCCATCACCCAGTCGATCCGGTCGAGCGTCTCGCGCTTCCTGATCCGCGGCGGAGGCGTGCCCGGCGTCCATGTGATCCCGGGCCGCGCCACGGGGTCGGGATGCGCGTCGCGGTACGAGTCGCGGAATCCCGCCTCCGCCAGCGCCGCCGAGACCGGCCAGCGCAGCGGGTACTTGAACCGCGGGTTCCCCGGGATCCAGTCGAGATGCGAGGGCGAGTTGAAGTCGCCGACCAGGAAGGTCGGCACGCCCCGCCGGCCGAGCCGCGCCAGCGGCCCGAGGTACGGCCTTATCTCCCCCAGCCGCGTGGCACGCTCGGTGGCGAGCACCTGCGCAGGCGTCCGGCCGTCGCGCACGAGCTCGGGGCCGTACGGCGTCGCGGGCAGGTGCACGTTGGTCACCGCCACCACGCGCCCGGGCGCGACCGTCACGTAGCCGAAGCGGATCCCTCCGCGCTCGGCCGCGAAGATCGGATGGCGCGAGGCGAGGTGAAGCGTCTCGTCCACATAGGAGAGGCCCGCGGCCTCGGCGATCCGGCGCAGGTTGCCCTCCGGCTCCTGCAGCCCCACGACGTCGGGATCGGCGGCCTCGATCGCGTCCACGATCCGGTCGCTCTCCACCTGGACGCCGCCGTACCAGACGTTGAACGTCATCACCGTCAGCTGCTCCGCCGACGCGGGCGTCGCAGCGGCCACCGCGCCGAGCACCCCCGCCAGGACGGCGAGCCGCCTCACCTCAGCACCAGCGAATGCTCCGGATGCCAGCCCAGCGTGACCTTGTCCCCGATCTCCCAGCGGTCGGAGGCGTCCGCGCGGGCGCTGTTCTGCTCGAGCGCCACGAGGCGGACGCCCGAGTCCAGCTCCACGATCACCTGCGTGGTGGTGCCGAGGTAGACGCGCTCGACGACCGTGCCCTCCATGGTCGTCATCCCCTCCTCGACGTCGCCCAGCCAGATCTTCTCCGGACGCACCGCGATGTGCCCGCCGTTGGGACCCGGCAGCAGGTTCGACACGCCGATGAACCCGGCCACGAAGGGGCCCGCCGGCTGCTCGTAGATCTCCTCCGGCGGGCCGCACTGCTTGACCTCACCGCGCTCCATCACCGCGATGCGGTCCGACATCGCGAGCGCCTCCTCCTGGTCGTGCGTGACGTAGAGGAACGTGATCCCGACCTCGCGCTGGATCCCCTTGAGCTCGACCTGCATCTGCTTGCGGAGCTGCAGGTCGAGCGCGCCGAGCGGCTCGTCGAGCAGCAGCACCGCGGGGCGGTTCACGAGGGCGCGCGCAAGGGCGACGCGCTGCTTCTGGCCGCCGGACAGCTCGCGCGGCCGGGCCTTGTCACGCCCGGTCAGCTGCACGAGCTCGAGCGCCTCGCCCACCCGCGTGCGGATCTCCTCCCCCGGCACCTTGCGCCGCTTGAGCCCGAACGCGACGTTGTCCTTCACGTTCAGGTGCTCGAACAGGGCATAGCTCTGGAACACGGTGTTCACGTTGCGCCGGTAGGGCGGCACCGTCTCGACCGGCTCGCCCTCGAGGAAGATCCGCCCGTCGCTCGGCTGCTCGAAGCCGGCGACCATCCGCAGCGTCGTCGTCTTGCCGCAGCCAGACGGGCCGAGCAGCGAGAAGAACTCGCCCTTCCGGATCGTGAGATCGAGCTCGCGCACGGCCTCCAGCTCGCCGAAGCGCTTGGTCACGCGGTCGAAGCGGATGGCCTCCCCGTTCACGCCGCCTCCCGTCCGACCAGCATGCCGAGGCCGCTCTCACGCCTCCCGACCAGACGCGGCAGGGCGATGGCCAGGCAGATCAGGAGCGCGGAGAAGGCCAGCATCAGCGTGCCGATCGCGTTGATGGTCGGCGTCACCCCGAAGCGGATCGCCGAGTAGATCCGCACCGGCAGCGGCTGAGGCGACTCGCCGGTGGTGAAGAACGAGATCACGAAGTCGTCGAAGCTGAGGGCGAACACGAGCAGCCCCGCGGCGACGATGGCCGGCCACAGCTCGGGCAGCGTGACGAGGCGGAGGGTCCCCCAGCGGGTCGCTCCGAGGTCGAGCGCGGCGTGCTCCACCTCCGGATTCAGGGCGGCGAGGCGGGCTCTGACGACCACCGTCACGTAGGAGATGGAGAAGGTGATGTGGGCGATCATGATCGTGGTGAGCGACAGCTGGAACCCGATCTGCGTGAAGAGGATGAGCGCGGAGACGGCCGCCACGATCTCGGGGGTGACGAGCGGGATCAGCATGAGCACGTTGGCGCTGCCGGCCCACCGGGTGCGCGCGCGCACGAGCCCGAAGGCGAGCGTCGTGCCCAGCACCGTGCCGACGATCATCGTCACGAAGGCGATCTCGAGGCTCGCCACGAGCGACTCTCTCAGCGACTCGTTCTCGAAGAAGCGCTGATACCACTCCAGGCTGAAGCCGTCGAAGTTCTGAAGCGACCGGCTCGAGTTGAACGAGAAGAGCGCGACGATCGCGATCGGCGCGAACAGGAAGACGAAGACCAGCGCCACGAACGCCGGCAGGAACCGCGGGCGGTCGAACTCCTTGGGGGGCTTCAAGCCGTCGCCTCCCGCGCGGCCCGGGCGGCCGAGCGCAGGTAGAGGATCATCCAGACCGCCAGGAAGGCCATCAGCACGGTCGTGAGCGCGGCGCCGAAGGGCCAGTTCTCGGCGGCGAGGAACTGCTGCTGGATCAGGTTGCCGACCATGTAGGTGCCGGGCCCGCCGAGGAGCTGGGCGCTCACGAAGTCGCCCACGGCGGGCAGGAAGACGAGCACCGCACCCGCGAGGACCCCCTGGAAGGTGGCCGGCATCGTCACGTGGCGGAACGTCTGCCAGCGCGACCCGTAGAGGTCCTTGCCCGCCTCGATCAGCGCCGGATCCATCCGGTCGAGCGCCGCGTAGACCGGCAGGATCATGAAGGCCAGGTAGCCGTACACGAGCCCGCCGATCACCGCCCACGACGTGTTCAGGAAGCGGATGCCCTCGTCCCGTACGCCGGTGTCGGTCACCACGCCGTTCACGAGGCCCTCGTCCGCCAGCAGCGCCACCCAGGCGTACGTGCGCACGAGGTAGTTGACGAAGAACGGCAGCACGACCAGCGCGATCAGGACGTGCTTGTAGCGCCCCCCGAAGCGCGCGATGTAGTACGCGACCGGGTAGCCGATCGCGAGACAGATCCCGGTGGTGGCGAGCGCGAAGCCCACCGAGCGCAGCAGCACAGGGAGGAAGAGCGGGTCGAAGGCCAGCTCGTAGTTCTCCGGGTGCCAGCCGTAGATCGCGTTGCCGAAGTCGTCCGTCGTCCCGAACGAGAGCGCGAGCGTGATGCCCAGCGGGACGGCGAACAGCAGCACGAGCCACAGCGCGCCCGGAGAGAGAAGGGCCGCTGCGAAGCGCTGCTCGCTCAGGCGGCCTTCACCTCGGTCCAGACGCGGTCCCAGGCCCGCCTGCGATCGCCGGCCAGCGGGGCGAACTGGTCACCGTTCTCGAGGTCCTCGGTGGTGACCGTGATGGCCGGGTCGTCCTGCGCCAGCTTCTCGAAGGCCTCGACCGCGCCGTTGTTCGGCATCGGGTAGCCGAAGTACGCCACGTTCCGGGCCGCGTTCTCCGGATCCATCATGAAGTCGATGAACAGCATCGCCGTGCCGGGGTGCTCGGCGTTGGCGGGTATGGCCATCGTGTCGGCCCCGACCGGGATGCCTTCCTTGCACTTCTCGAACTTGTAGATGCTCGGGTCGTCGGCCTGGTTGCGCACGTTGACCACGTCGCCGTTCCAGCCGTGGTGGATCCAGGCGTTGCCGTTCAGCATGTTCTGGACGTCGTCGGTCGAGTAGCCGCGCAGGAGCGGCTTCTGGTCGATCAGCGTCTGCTTCGACGTCTCGAGCTTGTCGTCCGCGTACTCGTTCAGCTCGAAGCCGTTCACGTAGTTGGCCATCCCGATGGCCTCCTGGAAGTCGTCGAGCACGTAGATCTTGCCCTTGGCGTCCTCCCGGAAGAGGTCGTTCCAGGACCCGGTCATGTCCGAGACCTTGTCCTCGCGCCAGATCACCCCGGTCGCGTACATCCCGTAGGGAACCGTGTGCGCGGACGCGGGGTCGTAGGCCGGGTCGTGGAAGAACTCGAAGATCTGGTCGTAGTTCTTCAGCTGATCGTGGTCCAGCTTGAGCAGCTGGTTCTGCGCGGTCAGGCGCGGCACGGTGGATTGGTCCGGGAAGATGATGTCGTAGCGGTTGCCGGCGCGGAGCTTCGCGAGCATCGACGCCATCGAGTCGAAGTTCGACTGCCGGACGCTCACGCCGTACTTCTTCTCGAAGTCCTTGATCAGCTCCGGGTCGAGGTACTCGGACCAGTTGAAGTAGACGAGGTCGCCGTCGACCTTCGCCTTGACCTTGCGCTCGGTCTCCTCCTTCGAGCCCTCGTCGCCCGAGCCGACGCCGCAGCCGGCCAGCCCGGCCGCCACCGCAAGGCCGGCGCCGCTCTGCAGCAGCTCGCGGCGGTTGATGTCTCTGTTCAGCACGGTTCCCTCCTCATGCTGGGGTTCTCAGCTCGCAGTCCAGCTCCCGCTCGGCGAATACGAGCGCCAGCTCTCGCACCCGCTCCGCGGTGACCTCTGTGTCCTTCAGCGCAATCTGCACCGACAGTCCGTCCAGCAGCGAGGCGAGCACCACGGCGAACTCCTCGGGGTCCGCATCCGGACTGAACTCACCCCGCTCCTGCCCGTATTCCACGACTCCCGCGATGGCCCGGCGCCAGCGGTTGTCGAGATCGGCACGGGTCGCCGCCAGCTCGGGATCGCTCAGCGCCTTGGCCCACAGCTCCATCCAGAGCGAGGCGTCGTAGTCCCCGTCGCCCGCCCCGCCGGCCACGATCAGGACGAGCCGCTCGCGGGCACTCTCGATGCCGATCAGCTCGCGCTCGAGGTCCTCGTAGTAGCCCTCCTCTGCGGAGGTGAGCGCCTCCTTCAGCAGCTCGGCCTTCGTGGCGAAGTAGTAGAGGACCGAGGGCGCGCTCGTTCCGGCGCGCGCAGCCACGTCGCTCACGCGCGCGTTCTCGAGTCCACGCTCCCTGATCACCGCGGCGGCAGCGGCGAGGATCGCCGGACGGCGCACGTGGTCGAGTCGCGGGCGCGGGCTCACGAAAAGATCACTCCGGTGCGGGCCAGGCCCGCCCCCCCGTGCAAGGCGCCAAATCCCTTACTTGAACCCCGATTCAAAGAACCTATCGGGCAGGGGCGGCGCGGTCAAGCTCCTCTACGCCCAGCTGACTGGCCAGATCCGCCAGGATCTCGCGCCTGGCCACCTCGATGTCGAGCTCCTCGATCAGCACGCGCACGCCGTAGCCGTCGGCGAGGGCGATCACCCGGTCCGCGACGCGCTCGGGATGCACGTCCTGGAACTGGCCCGCCTCGACGCCGGCGGCGATCGCGTTCGCCAGCCACTCGCGCAGGCGCGCGTACAGCTTCGCCGCCGTCGGGCGCAGCTCGGGGTGGCGCACGGCGCGCAGCCACAGCTCGATCCAGAGGATCCAGTCGCGCTCGAGCATGCCGGGATAGGGCAGGAACTGATCGACCATCGCCGCGAGCCGCTCGCCGTGGTCGGCGAACTCGCCCTCCCCCTCGCCGAGGCGCACGTCGGCGGCGAGCTCGTAGGAGTACTCGATCGCCTCGGCGAGCAGGGCCTCGCGCGTCTCGAAGTGGTAGTGGACGAGCGAGGTCGACACGCCCGCGTCCATGGCCACGCGCGCGATGCGCAGCTCGTCGATGCCGTCGTTCGCGATGCGCTCGACGGCGGCCGCGAGGATCCGCTCGCGGGCGCCGCGATCGGCGTCGTTCACGCTTCCTCGCCGAGGTCGGCGCGGACCTTGTCGGCGAACCAGCCGAGCGCCGCCTCGCGCCTGGACAGCGGTCCCGCCTCGAAGCCGCGCATCTCGAGACCGGCCTGCTGGTTCATAACCAGGTCCGCGTCCTCGTCGCTCACCAGCTTGTTGACCTTCCGGTTGGCGTACTGGACGAGGCGGGTGCGCATGCCCGCGCGGGGCGGGAGGAGCGTCATGTTCACGTCGGCCGTCCGGAGGACGCCGTCGGGGTTGAACTGCCAGATCCCGACCTGGTCGGGATAGAGGTCGATCGTCGTGTTCGGGTAGATGAACACGTAGCGCCAGATGCGCCGGTCCTCCTCGGCCAGTCCCGGCATCGGCTCGACGAGTCGCTGATAGGCGCGCTCCATCCGGTTCCCCGACGGCTTGTCGCGCAGCGGGGCGTCGTACCAGAGCCAGTTGTCGTGGAGCTCGACGTCGTAGTGCTTGTAGTCGAGCAGCCGCATGAGCCCGGGATGCGCGATCGGCACGTGGTAGCCCTCGAGGTAGTTGTCGGCCACGATCTTCCAGTTGGCCGGCTGGCTCGTCTGCCGCTCGACCCGGACGCGCAGGTGCTCGAGCCCGAAGCGCTCGAACCGCTCCGGCAGCCCGGCGACCTGCTCGGCCAGCGGGGTGGCGTGGATGTCGAGGTTCACGAAGACGAGGCCACAGAGCACCTCGACCCGCGCGGGGAAGAGGCCGAGGCTCGACTTGTCCAGCCCGGGGATGGCTCGTCCCTCCGGCACGCCGATCAGGTCCCCGTCGAACCGGTAGGTCCAGCCGTGGTAGCGGCAGCGGATCGCCTTGCCGCAGTCCCCCGAGCCGCTCAGCAGGCGGGAGCCGCGGTGCCGGCAGGTGTTCCGGAAGGCCCGGATGACCCCGTTGTCGTCCCGGAGCACCAGCACCGGCTCGGCGCCGGCCGAGGCGGTGATGTAGGTGCCCGGCCGTGGGAGCTGCGCCACGTGACCGGCGAACTGCCACGTGCGGGCGAAGATCCGTTTCTGCTCGAGCTCGAGCACCTCCGGGTCCCGGTAGAGCCGGGTCGCCAGGGCGGGCGAAACGGGCTGTGAAGTCGCTGCTGCAGTCATCCTGACTTTGTGATCAGTCGCATGATACCATCGGCCCCGTGACGCCGTTTGGCGCGCGCGACGCATGGCTTTCGATCACCCCAGAACCCGAGCGCGAGCTACCCGAAGCCGTTGCGGCGCTCCGGCCGGAGGGCTCGGTCGAGGCGGAGCGGGCCAGGGTCGAGCGGCTCGTCACGCGCGGCAGCCGGCGTGCCTGGACCGCGTACCTTGCCGAGGCGGCCGCGCTCGCCCGCGACGCCCCGCCGGGTGAGGCCCGATCGATCGTCCTCGACGTGATCGAGAACCACGACAATCTCAAGTTGGGACTGCCATGACCATCACCGCACCGCCCGAGCTCGATCTGCGCGAGCGCGCCCGCCGCTTCGTCGACGAGCTGCTCATCCCCAACGAGCAGCTGGCCGAGCGCAGCGGCGGGCACGTGCCGGATGAGCTCGTTCAGCGCATCAAGCGCGAGGCGATCGAGAGCGGGCTCTCGGGTGGGCTCCACTCGCGCGAGCACGGCGGCCAGGGCTGGAGCAAGACCGAGTGGTGCCTCGTCGAGGAGCAGTTCGGGCGCTCCACCAACGCGCTGTCCTGGCACATCCCCGGCGCCTACAACGTGCTCGCGAGCGGGACGTCCGAGCAGATCGAGCGCTACCTGAAGCCGGCGCTGCGCGGCGAGCTCCACGACGCCTACGCGGTGACCGAGGCGGAGGCGGGCTCCGACCCGTCCCGGATCCAGACCACGGCGCGGCGGAGCGACGGCGGCTGGGTGATCGACGGCGAGAAGTGGTTCGTGACCTACGGGGACATCGCCTCCGTGTACATCGTGATGGCGAACGCGCTCGTGGACGGGGAGCGGCTGCCGACGCTGTTCCTGGTCGACCGCGGGGCCGGCGGCATCGAGCTCGTGGACGACCCTCCGTTCACCCACACGTATCCACACGGGCATCCGACGATCCGCTTCACCGGGGTCGAGGTCGCCGAGGACGCGGTGATAGGCGGGGTCGGCGGCGGCGACGAGCTGCAGCGGGCCTGGTTCACCGAGGAGCGGCTCGGGATCGCCGCGCGCGGCGTCGGCTCGATGTGGCGGCTGATCGAGGAGGCCACCGCCTGGGCGCTCGGGCGCGAGCAGGGCGGGAGCCGGATCATGGACTACCAGGGCGTGTCGTTCCCGCTGGCGGACTCGGCGGCGGACGCTGCCGCGGGGCGGCTGCTCACGCTCGAGGTGGCGCGTCTGGCCGACGAGGGCGCGGACGCGAAGGTCGTGCACGCCAAGGCCTCGATGGCGAAGCTGTTCGTGAGCGAGGCGGCCTGCCGCTGCGCCGATCGCTGCGTGCAGATCTTCGGCGGCCGCGGCTACATGCGGACGAACGTGGCGGAGCGCTTCCTGCGCGAGCTGCGCGTGGACCGCATCTGGGAGGGCACGAGCGAGATCCAGCGTCTGATCATCGCCCGCGCGCTCGAGCGCCGCGGGGTCGAGCGCACGCTGCACTGAGCGGTGCACCGCCTCCTCCACCCCCGTACGGTCGCCGTGGTCGGGGCCTCCGACCGGCCCGGCTCCTACGCCGGCCAGACCCTCCTGAACCTCCGGTCGCTCGGCTATGAGGGCGAGGTCTGGGGCGTCAACCCGGGTCGCGACGAGGCGCACGGCTTCCCCTGCTTTCCGTCGCTGACCGAATGTCCGTCGCCTCCCGACGCGGTGGTCGTCGCGATCCCCGCCGCCAAGGCGCCGGCCGTGGTCGACGAGGCGGGGGCGCTGGGCTGCGGCGGGGCCGTGGTGTACGGGGCGGGCTTCGGCGAGATCGCCGCGGGCGCCGGCCTCGAGGCCGAGCTGGCCGCCGCCGCGCGGCGCCACGGGCTACCCGTCTGCGGCCCGAACGGCAACGGGATCGTCGCGCTGCACGAGCGGCTGGCGCTCTGGGGCGACGCGCTGACTCCGGTCGACGCCGGGCGCGTGGCCATGGTGTCGCAAAGCGGGAACGTCGCGGTCAACGCGCTTGCCACCCGGCGCGGGCTGCGGCTGCACACGGTCGTATCCTGCGGAAACGCCACCGTGCTCGACCCGTCCGAATGGATCCTTCACCTGGCGGGCGAGGAGGGGGTCGGATCGATCGCCGTATACCTGGAGGGGGATGGCGACGGCGCGCGGCTGTCCGAGGCACTTGCGGTGTGCGCCGAGCGCGGCGTCGGCGTTGCGGTGCTGAAGGTCGGCGCCTCGCCGGCCGGAGCGGTCGCGGCGGCGGCGCACACCGGCGCGGTGGCCGGCGACCAGCGCGTGTTCCGTGCGCTCGTGGAGGAGGCCGGCGCGGCGTGGGCGGCGGACGTGCACGAGCTGCTCGAGCTGGCGAAGGCGCAGGCGGTGCCGGGGGCGCGCGGGGGCCAGGCAGGACTCGCGGTGCTCACCTGCTCGGGGGGCGACTCGGCGCTCGCGGCCGACGAGTGCGAGCGCATCGGGGTCAGCCTGCCGGCGCTGACCGACCCCACCGCCGGGCGGCTGCGCGAGCTGCTTCCGGCGGCGGCGACGGTCGGCAACCCGCTCGACTACACCGCGTTGGTCTGGGGTGAGGTCGAGACGCTCAGCGACATGATCGTGGCGGTCGGAGAGGACCCCGCGATCGATCGCGTGCTCGTGCTCTACGACCAGCCCGTCGGCATCGAAGGCGATGCCGCCCGGTCCTGGTCGGACGTGCGCGAGGGCATCCTCGCGGGCGCCGAGCGGTCCCCGGTGCCCGTGCTCGTGGCCGCGACGCTGCCGGAGCTGCTCGACGACGACGCCGCCGCCCGTTTCATTCGAGCCGGGCTGCCGGCGATCGCCGGACTGCGAACGGGGCTGGCGTGCGCGGCCGCGCTGGCCGCGGAGCCCGGCGACCCGGAGCGGCTGCGGGAGATCGCGCGCGTGGCGGCGGCACCCCCCGCACCGAACGGCCGGCCGCTCGCCGAGCACGAGGCGAAGGAACTGCTTCGCGCGGCGCGCGTGCCCGTCATCGAGGGCCGCCTGGCCGCCGGCGAGGACGACGCCGTCCTCGCCGTCGAGGAGCTGGGCGCGCCCGTCGCGATGAAGCTGTCCACCCGCGCCGTGATCCACAAGACCGACCTGGGGGCGGTCGTCCTCGGCCTGACGAGCGCCGAGGACGTGCGAGCGGCCCACCGGCGGCTCCTCGAGCTCGGGGTCGAGGGGGCGGCCGTGCTCGTCGAACGCATGGCCGCGCCCGGCGCCGAGCTGCTCGTGGCTGCACGCCGGGGCGCCGTCGTTCCCGCCCTGGCGGTGGGCATCGGCGGCCTCTGGACCGAGGTGTACGACGACGTCGCGATCGTCCCCCTGCCCGCCTCACCGGGGCGGGTCGAGCGCGCGCTGCGCTCGCTGCGCGGCGCGCCCCTCCTCACCGGTGGCCGCGGTCGCCCGCCGCTCGACCTGCCCGCCGCCGCGGCGCTCGCGGCCGGCGTCGGCGACGCCCTGATCGAGGGCGGCCTCTCGCTGATCGAGCTGAACCCGGTGCTCGTGTACGAGCGCGGCGCGGTCGCGGTCGACGCGGTGGCCGCTTGAGGGCGATCGTCGCCGGCGCCGGCCTGGCCGGACTGAGCGCCGCCTACGAGCTCCAGCAGGCCGGCTGCGAGGTCATCGTGCTGGAGGCGCGCGACCGCGTCGGCGGGCGGGTGTGGTCGCGCCGCCTCGACAACGGCGCGGTGGTGGAGATGGGCGCCGAGTTCCTGCTGCCGGGGAACACCGCGGTCCGGGAGCTCGCCGAGCACTTCGGGCTCGGGCTCTGGGACAAGGGCATGCGCTACGGCCGCCGCGACCCGCGCGGCGGCATCGGCACCACCGCCGACGAGCTCGAGGCGGCGGCGGACGAGCTCGGCGCGGCGCTGGCCGCGGCGCCGCCGGACCTCCCCGCCCGCGGCTTCCTCGAGGGACTCGACATCCCCGCGGGCGCGCGCGAGGCGCTGCTTGCGCGCGTGGAGATCTCGAGCGCGAACTCGGCGGACCGCGTCGCGGCGCGCGACCTGGGCGGGATCGCCCATGTCGACCGCGAGCCCGCGCCCAGCATCGCGGGAGGAAACCAGGGTCTCGCGCTCGCGCTGGCCGCCGCCCTCGGCGACTCGATCCGCCTGGGGGCGCCGGTCCAGCGGATCGTCCACACGGACGACGGCGTGCGGGTGGCGGCGGACGGCGTGGAGCACGAGGCCGAGGCCTGCGTGATCGCCGTTCCGGCCTCGGTGCTCGACCGCATCGCGTTCGACCCGCCGTTGCCGGCGAAGGTCGCCGATGCGCTCGCGGACGTCGGCTACGGCCATGCCGCCAAGCTCTTCGTCCCGCTCCGCTCGCCCGCGCCGCCCAGCGCCGTGATGTCGGTGCCGGGCCGCTACTGGACCTGGACCGCCACGGGCGACGCCGGCGAGCCGCAGCCGGTGGTGAGCGCGTTCGCGGGCTCGCAGGAGGCGCTGGCCCGACTCCAGGTGGAGCACGGCCCGGCCCGCTGGCTTGAATCGCTCGGCGAGCTCCGCGGCGACCTCGAGCTCGACCGGTCCGGGGTCGTCCTCTCCACGTGGTCGGACGACCCGTGGGCGCGAGCCGCCTACTCCACCTCGCCACCGGTCGAGCTGGCCGAGACCTTCGCACGGCCGATCGGCCCTCTGGCATTCGCCGGCGAGCACCTCGGCGGCGCGTTCGCCGCGCTGATGGAGGGCGCGATCCGAAGCGGCCGCCGGGCGGCCGCCGCGCTGCTCCGCGGTCCATCCGGGCCTGGGGCTTAGCTCCACTCGTGGAGCAGAGGGACCTCAGCCGCATCGTGGCGTTCACCGACGGCGTGATGGCGGTGGCCATCACCCTGCTCGTGCTCAACCTCGAGGTGCCGAGGGTGCCGGCGAGCGAGCTGGACGATGCGCTCGTCGACCTCTTTCCGAGCCTCGTCACCTACCTGCTGGCATTCGCTCTCGTCGGCCGCTTCTGGATCATCCACCACCGGATGTTCGAAGCGCTGCGTGAATTCGACGCGCGGCTGATGACCCTGAACCTCGGCTTCCTCGCGCTGATCGTCCTGATGCCGTTCGCGACCGAGCTGTACGACCGGTATACCGACGAGCCGCTGGCGTGCGCGGTCTTCGGAACGATCATGGGCCTCGCAGCCCTGTTGAACTGGGCGATGGCCACGCACACGCTTCGGCGCGACTACGTCCACGAATCCCACCGCGAGGCGAGGCAGGTCGGCAGCCTGATCGCGATCGGCGTGACGCTGGCCTTCCTGCTCTCCGTGCCGGTCGCCTTCGTCAGCACGACGGCGGCCGCGCTGCTCTGGCTCTCGACGCTGGTGCTGCGCTACCCGCTCGGGCGGTTCGGCGCTACGGCGCGGTGAGCGCCGCCACGTCCAGGTCGGGGGCCAGGCCGCGCACCCGCGGTTCGGGTGGCGGCGCCGACCCGGTCAGGGCGGCCAGCGCCGCGTCGAGCTCGCCGCCGTGGCGCTCCACCCGTTCGCGCGGATAGTCGCCGGCCATCTCGCGCGTGACCATGAAGGCCCAGTCGCTCGCCTGCAGCGCCAGCAGCTCGCGGGCCGCGCGCTCGAGCGCGGCCCGCGGCTCGGCATGGATCGCCGCGGCGACGACGGTGCGCAGCTCGGCACGGCGGGCCGCCACCGCCAGCTCCCCCACCCGCGGCGAGTCCCATGTCGAGAGGTCCTTGCCGCGGCCCCAGGTCGAGGCGCTCAGCTCGGCGGACCGCGGCTCGACGCGTTCGATCCCCTCGCTCACGGTCACGAGCTCGAGCCCCGCGCGCGACGCCTCCTCCAGCACCGCGGCAAGCCACACGGGCCCCTCGTACCACCAGTGGCCAAGCAGCTCGGTGTCGAGGGCGCAGCAGAGGAGCCCACCGTCCGCCAGGCGGGCACGCGCACGGGCCACGAAGTCGACGGCGTGCTCGCGGGCGCGGGCGACGGCATCCGCGTGCCGGTAGGGCCGGCCGGCGTTGTCCCACGGCTTGAGATCGTGCGTGGTCCGCCCGTGGTAGTTGCGGTAGGCGCCCTCGGCGGGGTAGCCGGAGCGGTCGTCCCAGACGAGCTCGACCGTCCCCCAGTCGATCGGCACGGCGATCGGTCCCGCCGCGGTCGCCACCGGACGCAGGTGGTCGAAACCTGGAACGGCGGACTGGTCGACGCAGAAGGCGCGCACCCCGTGGTCCGCCAGGTCGCGTTCGAGGCCCGGTGCGTACGCACACTCCGGCAGCCAGAAGCCACCGCTCCACCCGCGGAAGCGGCGCTGGTGCGACGCGATCCCGGTGGCGAGCTGAAGCCGCCGGCCGGCGTCGGTGGCGAGCAGCGGGAGCAGCGCGTGCGTCGCCGCCGACGTCCACAGCTCCACGCGGTCGAGCGACCGGAACGCATCAAGCAGATCGCGTCCGCGCCGCCCGAATCCCTCGGCGGCCGAGACGTAGTCGCCTCCTGCACGCCGCACCTCCGCCGCCAGCTCCGGCTCGCCGCCCTCGTCGAGCCCCGCGGAGTCCTCGGCGTGGATCACGGTGCTGATCTCGTCCAGGTGGCGCAGGTAGCGCTCGCCCGGCTCGCCGCGCATCGCCTCGAGCTGGTCGCACAGCACGGGGGTCAGCCCCACTGTGAGCGGAGCGCCGTCGAGCACCTCGAGCAGCGGCAGGTAGACCGAGGACACCGCCTCCCAGAGCCACTCCTCGCCGAACGGCCAGGTGCCGAAGCCCTCCACGTACGGCATGTGGGAGTGGAGCAGGAGTGCGAGCGGCATCAGCGCAGAACGGCCACGAAGTCCAGCGCGCCCTCGAGACCGTCGCGGCGCAGCGCGAAGTCGCGCGCCGAGATCGCCGGCGTGAAGCGGTCGTAGAACGGCTTCGTGATCCGGAGCGCGGCATGCACCCGGTCCCAGCCCGCCCTCAGTGCCAGCTCGTGCACGCGCAGCTTGCGCGCGTGAAAGAGCCCGTACATCTCCACGTCGTCGAACACGCTCTCGCACAGGCGCCGGAACTGCGACGCACGGTACTCGCGAAGGTGCCACGGGTTGCCGGACTTGTCCGCGCCGGGCGGCGCCAGCGTGAGCAGGTTGGGCGTGGACACGTAGACGGTGTCCGCCATCTCCTTGAAGTGGCGCAGCGCGCCCTCCGGATCGGGGACGTGCTCGATGGTCTGGAGGAACACGACGGCGTCGCACGGCTCGCGGTACAGCTCGATCATGTGGCGCACGAAGCGCACGCCGGGACGGGTGTACTTCAGCCGGGCGTGCTCGTAGGCGTCGGGATTGGCGTCCACGCCGGTCACGCGGCTCGCGCGCCTGGCGAGGACGTCGGTGCCGTAACCCTCCCCGCAGGCCATGTCGACCACGCTGAGCCCGGCGCAGCGCTCGGCGATCCACTCGTACACGACGAGGTGGCGCCGGAACCAGTAGTTCTCGGCCGGCACGTCGGGCATCGTGCGCTCGCCGGTGAGCTCGAGCGGTGGGACGCCGTCCGGCTGGCCCTGCTGAACCGTCTCCTGCATGGGCGGCGGGAGTCTAGGCTCTCCCCTTCCATGCCCCGGTCGGCCGACAAGATCAGGGCCGCGAACGTCCGCTACCACGACCTCGCCGCCGAGCACTACGACTCCAAATGGGGGATCAACTACGGCGACGTCGGCCGCGCGCAGGTGATGGGGAAGCTGCGCAAGGCGCTGGGCCGTGAGCCGGGCGTGTTCGAGCGCGGTCTCGAGATCGGCGCGGGCACCGGCTACTTCACGCTCAACCTGATGCTGGCCGGGGTCCTGCGCGAGGCGGTCGCCACCGACATCTCCCCGGGCATGTTGAGCGCCCTGTCGGGCTCGGCCGCCGACCTGGGGCTGGCGGTCGAGACGGAGGTCTGCGAGGCATCGAGCCTGCCCTTCGAGGACGCCTCGTTCGACTTGGTGTTCGGCCACGCCGTCCTGCACCACCTGCCCGACCTGCCCGGCGCCTTCCGCGAGTTCCGGCGCGTCCTGCGCCCGGGTGGAATGGTGGCGTTCTGCGGCGAGCCCTCTCGCCACGGCGACCGCATCTCCGCGCTGCCCAAGCGCGGCGCCATGGCGGTGGCGCCGCTGTGGCGGACCCTGATGGGTGCGAGCGAGCGCCGCACGAACGGGGACCGCGCCGGGGCCAGCGAGGAGGATCGGCTCGAGGGCATCGTCGATGTGCATGCGTTCACGCCGGGAGAGCTGACCGCGCACACGCGGGCCGCGGGCCTCGAGGACGTGCGCGTGCGGGGCGAGGAGCTGGCGGCATCGCTGTTCGGGTGGGCGAACCGGACGTTGGAGGCCACGGCGGAGCCGGCGGAGGTGCCCTGGGCGTGGCGGGTGTACGCGTATCGGGGCTACCTGTTGCTGCAGCGGCTCGACCGGTCGCTGCTCGAGCCGCGCCTGCCGGCGGCGCTCTTCTACAACCTGCTGATCTCCGCGCGCGCCCCGGGTTGAGCGGACTGAGCCCTCGCATCGAGCGGCGCGTGCGGGCGGACTTCGAAGATGCGGACTTCGTCCTCGCGCTGCTTCGCGACTGGCGGATCTCATACGAGGAGGAGCCGCCCGGGGAGCGCCTGGTGGCGGCCGCGGTCCTCTGCGCGGACGGCGACCTCGACGAGCTCGGTCGGGCATTGGACCTCGCCGAAATGGACTGGCGCGACCTCTTGGTGGCGGCCGGGCTGGCGGATCGCGACTGGCCCCGGAGGCTGGAGGAGCTGCTCCCCTAGGCCGCGAGCGCCGCGGCCGGCAGGACGGCGGCAACGAGGAGCAGCGCGTCCGGTGCCGCCATTCGGAGCTGGATCGCCGGCCGCCTGGGCGCCGGGGTGACCGCAGCCGACTCACTCACCACCCAGCTCAGCACCGCGTCGACAAAGGGTGTGGGGCGCTTCCGCACGCCTCCGAGCCGGTCCAGGAGCCCCCGGCCGGCCGCCGCCAGGCGGCCTTCGGACGAGATCTGGTCGAGCACGGCCACGGCCTCGGGCGCGCCCGGAACGCGGCGCAGCTTGCCCAGCACGCGGCGCGAGACCTCTCGCAGGCCCTCGGCCCCGGCGGCGCCGCGCAGCCAGGTGGCCACGAGGACCAGCAGCGCCGCCCGGGTGGCCCGCCGCAGCGCGACGTCGAGCCCGAGCCCGCCGCCGATGCCGAACAGGAAGGCGCCGCCGGCCAGGATGGCGGCGAAGACGAGGCCGGTCGGCAGGGGCTCGCGGTCCGTGCCCGCAGCCGCCCAGGCGATCGCGAGCCATCCTGCGACGCCGGCCAACAGCAGCCATGAGGTGCTTGCCAGCAGCAGCGCAAACGCAATCGCCGCCGCCAACGCCACCGCCCTAGGGTCGAAGCGCCGGGTCCTTCGATCCGATCTGCGTTGACCGCGAATAGCGCGGCTAACGCAGATGGCGTCCGGCGCCGTGGCGTCCCACGCTCGCAGGCCGCGGCGGTAGACCAGGACCTGGATGGTGCTCGCGAAGGCGGCCCAGGCCAGCAGGCTGGCGGCGGTCAGGGCGAGGGCGTCGGCCGTCCCGACCTCGATGCCGACCCGGCGGCCGATCGCGTCGTAGGTGCCGGCGTAGGCGTCGAGGCCGCCGGCGATCACCCAGATGAAGAAGGCGGTCGTGGCCGTGTTGTGGAGCAGCCGTATCGCCGCGCAGGCGAGGATCTGCGGCAGGATTGCCCAGCCCCGGGCCTCGAGGCGGCCGAGCATCGGCGCGGTCGCGGCCTGGGTCAGCGGGATCCCGAAGCGCGCCGGGCCGATGATCGCGACCGTCTCGAGCATCGCCGCCGCGCTCGCCCCGAAGCCGAGCCGGGCGCCGAGCCGCTGGGCCGCGCGGGCGAGGGCGACGCCGCCGGCGAGCGCGATCCAGAAGCCGCCGGTGGGCGCCGCCCGGGCCGCGAGGAACGAGACGACGGCCACATGCGCCGGCCCGGCGGGCACCGTCGCCGAAGACGCGCGATCGTCCGGAGCGGCCCTCGCCATGCGATCGACCGTAGTGGGTTCGCCGCGCAGGACGGATCCGCGGCGCGCTCGGCTGGGCCGAGCGCTCGCGGGGGCTTGGGGTTGTATGGAGGGCTAGGACGCGTTCCCGGCGTAGCGCCGGATCGGGGACTCGGCGATGCGCCGTCCCAGATCCGCCACCTGCTCGTCGCTGAGGTTCTCGGTCGGGAAGCCGGCCTGCTCGAGCTCGTCGCGGACGCGGGCCACACCCTCGATGAAATCGAGGACGGAGCCCAGCTTGACCATCACCGACTTTGCGTTCTCGTCGTCGATGGCCGCGCTGCCGTCGGCTGCGGGCTTGAGGAGCCAGGACTTCACGGACTCGGCCTCGGCCAGCGTGAGCTCGAGCGTCACCGTGTGTTCCGCGCCCTCCGGGAGACCATTGGTCACCTCGATGGACATGTGGCGCCTATCGACACGTGCCAAGCCGCACTTGACCCCTGCAACTTTCCGTTGGACGCTCAGCGAACGCGCACAGACCGGACCGCCACGAGGCGCCGGCCATCCGCCAGCCGCGCGGACACGAGCAGCCGTGCGGTCAGCGGCCGCCGCCGCGCCTGCAGGTGCCGGTGGGCGCTCGGGCGCAGCCGGAGGCGAACCCGGCGCGCCCGCCGCGACCCCCGCAGCCGCCTGCGCGCCAGCTGGACCGTGCGGGGCCGCTCCGTGGTGCCGTCCGGGCCCGGGCGGCGAAGCAGATCGGCCGTCTCGAGCACGGCGGACACGCTCGCCCCGGCCGGAGCGGCCAGCTCGACGACGAGGCCCCGCCGTAGCAGCGAACGGCGCCGTATCCGCCGCCTCACGCGCACGCGCAGCGGCCGGCTGCCGGAGCCTCCGAGCGGGCTCCGGCGGCGCTCGCCCGCCGGCGGCCCGAACGCGTTCGCAACCGGGGCGGCCGGCTGCCGGAACGGGCCGCTGATCTCGTACACCGCGCCCGGTCCACGCTGGCTCGGCTCGATCGGGTAGGCCCCCTGCGAGGTGCAGTACATCCGCGTCCCGGACGGGTCGAACACCACCCCGCAGACCTCGGACACCGAGTGCGCCGCGCCGGTGAAGCGCAGGAACGGCGACACTTCGCGCTCGGGAGTGATCAGCCCGATCTCCATGTTGCCGCCGTCCTCGCAGATGAAGATCTCTCCGGCGGCAGAGACGGTCACGTTGTCGACCGCGTTGAGCGACGAGTCCGGCGCAGCCGCGCGATCGAAGACGATCTCGATCGTGCCGGTGCGGGCGTCGTAGGCCCAGAGGCGCTTGTCGCCCTTCGTCGTGAAGTAGAGGATGCCGCCGTCGTGCCAGATGCCCTCGCCGCCGTTGAAGCGGGTCATCTCGGGCACCTGCTGGCGGGTGGGCGTCTCGAGTGGCGTGGGCGTCGGGTTGGGGACCTCGCGCCAGCTCACCGTCGAGTCGGCGGCCACGACTGCCACCTCGAGCAATCCCTCGGACAGGTCGGGATACGAGACCGGCGTGAAGCGGTAGAACCCGCCGTCCCCCTCGTCCTCGGTCAGGTAGAGCTGCCGCCCGGCCGGCTCGACCGCCGCCGCCTCGTGGTTGAAGACGCCGAGCGCGGGACGCGGCCGCGCCACGAGCACGCCCGCGGGATCGCACTCCCAGACGAGTCCCGCGTCGTGCTCCTCGCACGACAGCCAAGTTCCCCACGGGGTCGGCCCGCCCGCGCAGTTCGTGTTAGTCCCGCCGAGGATGCGGTAGGCCGAGACGATCCGCCCGTCCGGCCCGAATCGCACGGCCGACGTGCCCGCGCCGGTGGCGGCGAGCGACTCCGAGTTCGTTACGAGGATCCAGCCGCCGTCGGCGGTCGCGAACGTGGCCTGCCCGTCGGAGAAGATCGGCCACTGGTAGGCGGTGCCCGGCACCGGCCTGGCACCGCGCGCGATCTCGCGCGACGTGAATCCCGGCGGCAGCATGAGGCCGTTCGCGTCGGGAGGCCCGAGCGGCCCGTAGGGGCTCTCGCCCGCCCGGGGGGGCGCGGGGGG
>Ga0081538_10000275_pt1 | contig 58762 bp, 55 predicted proteins | sample TabmetS5T2R1_FD_71022 | JGI IMG/M metagenome (GOLD analysis project Ga0081538, IMG submission 71022) | Tabebuia heterophylla rhizosphere microbial communities from the University of Puerto Rico - S5T2R1 | ecosystem: Host-associated > Plants > Roots > Rhizosphere ...
CAACTCAACCCACGCAGGCCGCGCACCACGCGCAAGCCGTCAGGAGAGCGACGGTGATGAGCGCCGCCGCTGCCTCAAAGCGCTCGGGCGTCTGCGCCAAGCCTGCCATCGATCTCAACACCCAAGACCGGATCGGACCACAGGAGGTGTGCGTGTCATGAGGCTGATCGAGCGTCCGCCGGCTCCCCCACGCCGACCCGGCACCCACCTATGGACACCACCCGCCCAACGCCCCATGGCCCGGCTGGCCGGAGCGCTGATGCGGGCCGGCTGGCGGTGGCGCGTCGAGCTCGCTGCCCTACTCATCGTGGTGATGGTGTGGAGCGTGTTAGCCGTCATCGCGCCACGACCGGTCGCGACGATCCTTACCGTTGCGTTGACCGCAGCCGTGGTCACGCCAAGACAAGCGCGGTCCCGTTTGGGTTGGATCGAGGCGCAGGCCAGCCTGCGCAGACGGTGGGGCAAAGCCTGCCGGCACGCCGGGCTGGAGACCTTCAACGAGCGCACCCCCAGAATCACCCGGATTAGCAAAGCCCCAGTCGGCGAGGCGCTCTGGGTACGCCTACCCGCAGGCCAAAGCCTCGCTGATCTGGAGGCCCGCGCTGAGACCTTGGCCGCGCTGCTCCAAGTCCGACAGGTGCAAGTAGCCAGAGATCCGGGCAACGCCCGCTACGCCGAGATCTGCCTGGTGCGCCGGGACGCGTTGGCCGGCACCGTGCAGCTGCCATGGCCCCACCTCGACAAGACCAGGTTGTGTTTGTGGGAGCCGATCCCCGTCGGCGTCGACGAGCACGCCCGCCCGGTCACCATCAGCCTGGTGGAGCGCAACCTGCTCTTAGGCGGCGAGCCAGGCGCAGGCAAATCTGTCGCGCAATCCATGCTCATCGCCACCGCAGCCCTTGACCCCGACGTAGACCTGTGGCTGCTGGACGGAAAGAGGGTCGAGTTGGCCTGCTGGCGTGAGTGCGCCCGCGCGTTCGTCGGCCCCAATGTGGACGACGCGATCGACGTGCTCCGCGAGCTCCAAGCCGAGATGGAGCAGCGTTACGAGCTGCTGTTGGAGCAGCGGCGGCGCAAGATCGAGCCGGGCGACGGTCACCGCTTGCACCTGGTCGGTTGTGACGAGCTGGCGTTTTACACCTCCGGCGGGCAACGCAAGGCCCGCGAGGAGCTCAACGAGCTGTCCACCGATCTGATCCGCCGGGGAAGGGCCGCGGGGATCATCTGGATCGGCGCGACGCAGAAACCGTCCGGCGACGTCGTGCCCACCTCGTTGCGAGATTTGGTGGGTTATAGATGGGCGTTGCGGTGTAGCACCCGTGGGGCGTCGGACACGATTCTTGGCGCGGGTATGGCTACGGCTGGGTACTCCGCGTCGGATATCGCTGGGGATCAGCGTGGCGTGGGCCTGTTGATCGCGGAGGGGCAGCTGCCGGTCAGGTTGCGGTCGTTCTACCTGTCAGACGACGACTTGGATGTCCTGGCCGCCCGCGCGCGTCAGGTCCGCGGTCTGGACGAGGCTCGGTGCGCGCATTGCGGCGCCACGGTTACTGATCTGGCGAGTAGAAGGCGTGAGGGGGCGGCGTAGTGATGCGGTGGACCGCGCGTGACGAGCCAGGCTGGGTTACCGATCTGTGCTCGGCCGCGATGACCGTGTGGAGCCTGCAAGACGCTGAGCGGTTGGACGGCGTCGAGCTGCGCCATTTGATGGTTGATCTGTATGTGTTGTTGGCGTCGACGGCTGGCCGGTTGGAGGTCGTGCTTGCCGAGCGCCGCCGGCTTCGTGAAGAGATCCGAGAGGGCCGCCGGTGACCGCCACCACCCTTGATCTGGGGCGGGCGTTGGGTGAGATCCTCGACCGCGGCGAGGACGCCGAGGCGATTCAAGACCAGGCCCGCCAAGTAGGCGGGTGCGAGCATCCGATCCGGCTGTCCGGCCAGCTCGACACCATCGACCGGGCCACCGGGCAGCTGGAGCGGTTCTGGTCGAGTGAGGGGCTGCCTGATGGGGTGGTGCATACCCGGTGTAATAACCGGCGGGCGTCTCGGTGTGAGCCGTGCTCCCGGCTGTATCAACAAGACGCCTGGCAGGTGGTCGTCTCCGGGCTGGCCGGAGGCAAAGGCGTCCCGGACACCGTGGCCGGTCATCCCACGGTGTTCGTGACGTTGACCGCGCCGAGCTTCGGCCCCGTCCACACTCGCGCCGTCAACGGCAACGGCGACGTGGCGCCGTGCCGAGCCCGCCGCGACCAAGCCGGCGAGGTGTGCGCGCACGGCCGGCCTGTCACCTGCGCGAAGCGGCATGGCGAGGACGACCCCTGCCTAGGCCGGCCGCTATGCATGGACTGCTGGGACTACGCCGGGGCAGCGCTGTGGAACGCCCATGCCGGGGAGTTGTGGCGGCGGACCCGGATCCGCATCTACCGCGAACTCGCCACTCTCACAGGGATGTCTGAGCGGCAGCTCCGCCGCGAGGTGTCGATCCAGTACGTCAGAGTCGCCGAGTATCAAAAACGCGGCGTCGTCCACTTCCACCTGCTGATCCGCCTCGACGCCGCCCGACCCCCCGCCACCGAGCAGCTCGGCGTGCCCTGGCGTATGCCGCATCGCATCACCCCACCTCCGAAGCGGTACACCGTCGAGCTGCTCACCCAAGCGATCCGCAGCGCGGTCGCGCACGTCACGGTGGCCTACCCCGAGCAGCTCCTCGACGCCACCGCCCACGATGAGACGCACGGTGTGGACGCCTCGGCGGGAGGGGTCGGCGGGTGTCAAGGGCCGAAGGCTTTCCCTCAGGGAAAGTGCGCAGCACCCTTGACGCCCGCCCTGTCTTTCACACTGGAGGGCGGGGATCGGGGCACCCGATCCCTTACCCAGCCAAAGCTCTTCACCCCTCCCACCAACCGTGACGTTCGCGCGCATGGCCGGTTGCCTGACGTGAGCCTCGTCCCCCGTACCACGTACGCCCGATGGGGAGCGCAGCTCGACGTTCGTGAGATCACCAGCGGTGAGGAGCGGGGCAAGGTCGCCGGCTATCTCGCGAAGTACGCGACGAAACACACCGAGTGCGTAGGCGGCCTCGACCGCCGTCTCAAGGTGGAGGATCTCGCGGTGCTGCCGGTGTCTGAGCACATCCACCGACTCGTCGTCACCGCCTGGCTACTCGCCGTCCACAGCCCTCAGCTGCGGACGGATCGGTGGGCGCATCAGCTCGGCTACGGCGGCCACTTCCTCACCAAATCCCGTCATTACTCGACCACGTTCACGAAGCTGCGCACCGCACGGGCGCGGTGGGCGGCCTGGCAACACGCCCTGCACCAGCTGGATCCGTGGGAGTCGATGCGCCAAACCGCCCGCCAAACGCTGCGGAAACGTTGGCAGGTCGCAGGGTTCGGCTGGCGACTGGAAGGCGACGCGCTGCTCGCCCGCACCGTCCGTCAACAAACCCAAGCAGCATGCGAAGCCGCCAAAGAAGCCCGCGCAGAGCTGACCGAAACCCTGGCACTCGCCGGATAACAAAGGAGGGATGGCGTGACCACGAACGCTGAGCTGCTCACGGTGCAGCAGCTTGCCAAGTTACTGCAAGTGCCGGTCGCGACGATCTACCGCTGGCGGCACGTCGGCCTAGGGCCGCGCGGCATCCGGGTCGGCCGGCATGTCCGGTACCGACAGTCCGACGTGGAGGCGTTCCTCGACGCGAACGCCGATCCAACATCCGGCGGCATAAGGTAGGTCATGGCGTTCGTGGAGAAGCGCGGCGCCGGTCGGTGGCGTGCCCGTTATCGCGGCCCGGACGGGCGGGAACGCAACCAGACGTTCTCGCGGAAGGTGGACGCGGAACGGTTTCTCGTCCAGGTCGAGCATGACAAGCAGCGCGGCATGTGGGTCGATCCGGAGCTGGGGAAGACGACGTTCGCGGAGTATGTCGGTGAGTGGCTGCCCTCGACGGCTCACCTGGCGGCGGGCACGTGCGCGAATATCGATGGCCGGCTGCGTAACCATCTACTCCCCTACTTCGGCGACCTTCCGCTGAGCGCGATCCGTCCAGCGCATGTCCGCGGGTGGGTGGCCGAGATGGTCGGCAAGGATCTAGCGGCCGGGACGATTAGGTCGACCTACGGGACGCTCTCGCGCGTGCTCCGGACCGCTGAGGTCGACGGGATCATCGCTCGGTCACCGCTGATGGGCATTGACCTGCCAAAAGAAGTGGCTCGTGCCGAGATGATCTTCTTGTCGCCGACGGAGGTCGCATACCTGGCCGAGGCCATCGAGCCACGCTATGGGGCGTTGATCTACACGGCGGCGTATACCGGCATGCGCTGGGGGGAGCTGGCCGCGCTGCGCGTCGAGCGCGTGAACCTGCTCAAAGGCACGATTCACGTCTGCGAGTCCTTGGCCGAGGTGAACGGCAAGCTGCACCTGAAGTCCACGAAGAACGGCAAGGATCGTACGGTTAGCCTGCCCCGTTTCCTCGCTCAGATGCTCGGTGGGCACATCGGCCGCTACCCCTCCTGTGAGGGGCATGTGTTCTCGTCGGCCAGCGGGGCGGCGCTGCGGCGGCGGAACTTCTACCGGCGGCATTTCCGTCCGGCGGTCGAGGGCGTCCCCGAACGTGCGAAAGCTCAGGGCAGGGCCGCACGCCCTGAGATCCCGTCCCCGCTGCCTGAGGAGAAGCGGCGGCTTCGGTTTCACGATCTCCGGCACACGTGCGCGGCGCTGCTGATCGCCCAGGGCGCGCACGCGAAGGAGATCCAGGAGCGGCTCGGGCACTCGACGATCCGGCTCACATTTGACCGCTATGGGCACCTGTTGCCGAGCCTCGACGAGCGGCTGCGCGATGGCCTGGAGGCGGTCTATCAGGAAGCTCGTGCGGCCTGTGTGCGGCCTGGAGGCCCTCCGGCGGGCGACACCACGCCCCTCAGAGACGCCGAAACCCCTGGCTGACCAGGGGTTTTCGTGTGGAGCGGACGACGGGATTCGAACCCGCGACCCCCACCTTGGCAAGGTGGTGCTCTACCAGCTGAGCCACGTCCGCAAGGGGTACTCCGACATCCTGCCCGCAACGGCAGGGTGGTGCAACCCGCTGGCCTACCGGCCGGTGGATCCGAAGCCGCCCTGCCCACGGACGGTGTCGTCGAGGTCGTCGACCTCCTGGACCTGGACGGCCTCGACACGCTGGACGACGAGCTGGGCGATGCGGTCTCCGCGCGCGAGGTGGACGGGCTCGGCGGGGTCGAGGTTGACGAGGAGGACCTTGATCTCCCCCCGGTAGCCGGCGTCGATCGTGCCCGGGGCGTTGATCAGCGTGACGCCGTGCCGCGCGGCCAGCCCCGACCGTGGGTGCACGAGGCCGACACAGCCGGGCGGGACCGCGACCGCGATCCCGGTCGGGACGGCAGCCCGCTCGCCCGGCGCGAGCGTCACCTCCTGGCGGGCGCGCAGGTCCAGGCCGGCATCGCCGGGGTGGGCATAGGATGGGAGCGGCAGGCCGGGGTCCAGGCGAACAACGCGCAGCACCGACCCCGCGCCATTCAAGCCTCGCGAGCCGATGAGGATCGGCGAAGCGCTCAGATCGTCATCAGTCATCTGGGGACCATAGCGGAAAGGCGTTTCGACAGCGGGGGGAATCGGGCAAACACTGGAGGCACGAAAGGGCACGCAACCAACGAGGGGAGTCATGCGACCACTCACTCATCAGGTGTTCCAGAAGCACTACGTCACGCTCCGCCCGCACATCCTGGAGCGTTGGCCGCAGGTGGACCGGCTTGACCTGGAGGCGATCACCGACGACTACGACGGGCTAGTCCAGCTTGTGCAGCGGGCGACGGGTATGACCGCCGACGACGTGCACCGCGAGCTGCGCACACTCAACGTGGAGGAGCTTGGCCTTGGACCGGGAGAGGGGCGCGAGCCGGACGACAATGGGCGGGCGAGCCTTGCTCAGCTCCGCCTAGGCGTAGGGTTCACTGAGGATGACCGCGAGCTGGTGGAGGAGCGCCTGGAGAAGCTCAACCGGCGCCTGCGGCGCTTCCCCGCTGAGGGCACCGAGCTGCTGTTGACCGTGAATGACCGCGATAGCACCGCGCAGCGGGTCACCCTCCAGTGCCTGGCCCCGCGGTATGCGCCGTTCGTCGCGACCTCCCACGAGCCGGACTTGCGCGCCGCGCTGCGTGAGGTCCGCGAGGATCTCTCACGGCAGCTCACCGACGCCGTCGACAAACGACGGGAGGGGCACCGCTGAGGCAGGGAGGCCGCGCCGCCGGCCAGGACCTGGGCGCGGCCTCAGCTGCCAGCGTCGCCCACGTACGGCACGCCGGTGGCCTGGGAGAGTTCGCGCATGAAGCCGTGCGAGACCGCGTCAAGGTCGTCATCGGGCCGCACGAGGCGCGGCTGACCGAGGACGACGCGCACGGCTGGCCGGCGCCATGGCCGCCAGTCACGGAGGCGCAGGCCGGCGGTGCCGACCATCGCTGCGGTCACGATCGGGGCACCGGTCGCCGCGGCGAGCCGTGCCGCCCCTTGATGGGGCCGGCCGAGCGGACCCCTCGACAGATGACCCTCTGGCACGATCCACACAAGTCCCCCGCGCGCCAGGTGCTCCTCGGCGGCCTTCACCGCCCCGCGGTTGGTAATGAGCAAGTCGAGCAACGCGTACGCCATGCGGACGAGCAGCACAGGGTTCGGCTTGGCGATCGCCCGGACGCGGGGGCTGAGGTAGAGCGCGAGCGGCCCGTCGAGGTAGCTCGGGTGGTTCGACACGAGCACAGCCGGGCACGCGGGAACCTCACCCTCGATGTCGATCCGGCAGGTCAGGCGCAGCACGACCCAGCCGAGACTCCAGGACATGCGGAACAGGAACGCGCGCCATACCTGTCGGGCTCTGCGCCCCCGCTCCGGCAGGCACCGCACTAGCGGATGTTCCGCTCCGCCGCCCAGCGCGAGAGCTGGTGGCGGTTGGCGAGCTGCAGTTTGCGGAGCACCGCCGACACGTGGGTCTCAACGGTCTTGACCGAGATGTAGAGGGCCTCAGCGATCTCCCGGTAGGTGTACCCGCGGGCGACGTGCTGCAGCACCTCCCGCTCGCGCGGGGTGAGGGTGGCGAGCTCGGAGTCGATCGCGGCAACCGGGATCGCGGCGAACGCGTCGAGCACAAACCCCGCGAGCTTCGGGGAGAACACCGCGTCGCCATCCGCCACGCGGCGGACCGCGTCGACCAGCTCGTCAGCGGAGACCGTCTTCGTCACGTACCCGCGTGCTCCCGCCCGGATCGTCGCGATGACATCCTCGGCGGCATCGGAGGCCGATAACGCGAGGAACTGCGCCTCGGATCCCGCCCGCCGCGCCCCCTCGATGACCGCGCACCCGCCCCCATCAGGCATGTGCACGTCGAGCAGCACCACCGCGGGCTTTGTCCGGACGATCCCGGAGACCGCGCTGTCCACCTCCGCCGCCTCACCGCAGATCCACACGCTGGACGATATCTCGCTGCGGATCCCTGCCCGGAACAGCGCGTGATCATCGACTAAGAACACCTTCGTTCGCTCGCGCATCCCCGCATCATCGCATGCGGGGCGGCAGCGGTGCGCGCTCGCTCAACGGGGAGCCGGAGCACGCAGCTGCAGGCGAACCTCGGTCCCCGAGCCGGGTGAGGAGCGGATCGTCGCGTGGCCACCGTGGCGGGCGAGACGGCCGTGGATGGACTCGCGGATGCCCCGGCGATCACCCTTGACCGCGTCGAGGTCAAAGCCGACCCCGCGGTCGCGGACGAACACCCGGCACTCGCCCTCAGCACCGGATTCGGCGTAGACCGACACACGCTCGACACCAGCGTGTTTAGCGGCGTTGACCAGCGCCTCGCAGGCAGCGGCAACCAGCGCCTCGACGTGCCCGTCCAGCGGGACGTCCCCCACCACGACCAGCTCCACGGTCAAGCGATAGCGGCGCTCGATCTCCTCGACCATGCGGGCAAGCGCCTCGCTGAGGGTGGTGGCGGGGCCGGCGGCGGGGATCCCCGCCCCGCCCTGCAGCCAGTCGCGTAGCTCCCGCTCCTGCCGGCGGGCCAAGGCGGTGATCTCGTAATCGGCGCTGCGCCGCTGGATCAGCGCGAGGGTCTGGAGCACCGAGTCATGGAGGTGCGCGGCGGTCTCGGCGCGCTCTTGCGAGCGGATGCGCTCGGCCCGCTCGGCGGTCAGCGCGGCCTCGGCCTCGCGCCGCCGCTCCTCGTTCCGCCGCAGGACGCCGATCGACCAGTCGAGGACCGCCGCGGTCGCGAAGTAGAAGACGACGTTCGCCACCGCCTCTGGGATTGAGGTGCCGGCGCCCAGCAGGCGGCCCAGGGTCGCAACGCTCAGCACCCCGGCCGCGACGAGGCCGCCCGTCAGGCCCCGCGCCCACACGGCGAGCGTCACCGCGGAGAACGGGTACCCGCCCACGAATGACTCGATCACCCCTAGGCGGGGCGGACCGAGGATCGTCCAGGCAGCGACCGCCGAATCGGCCGCGAGCCACAGCCACGAGCCCAGAGCGGACCGCTGTGCCAACACCAGCGTGGCGATCGCCCAAACCCCCGCCAGCGTCACCGTGAGCGCCACGACCATCGCGTTGGGCCGGGGATCGCTGGTCGCGAGCACGACGACCGCGAGCAGGGCGAGCCAGAGGGCCGCGACCACGCGGAACCCCAGGACCACGCGCTGGAGCCCGGCATCGACGCCGAGGCCGGTCTCCAGGTCAGGAGGTTGCGCCATGCGCGGCATTCTTCCACTCGGCAGAGGTGGGGCCTGCGGGGGCAGCGTGATTAGACTGACCGTCGGGTTTCCCCAGCCCCAGGTGCTCTGCCCGCGCCATGCGCGGCGCCCGCCTAGACTTCCGGGGCATCACGAGCCATCGCTGAGTATGGAGGGATGGATGAGGTCATGTCCCCGCGAGGGGTCCGGGGAGGCTCCCCGAGTAGTGAGGGGGCTGTCAAGATGGGCTGCGGTTGGAGGGCTGGCGGTGCTGCTCGCGGCATGCGCGCGCAGCGGCGATGGCATGATCCCGCAGAATGCCCTCGACCCAGCCGGCCCGATCGCGCGGGCGCAGGACCGCCTGTGGGACATCGTGTTCCCGGTCGCGGTCGTGGTGTTTATCCTCGTCCAGGGCCTGATCATTGTCGCGGTGGTGCGGTTCAGGGACCGGGGTGAGTCCCAGCCCCCGAAGCAGGTCCACGGCAACACCCGGCTCGAGGTGGTCTGGACGATCATCCCGACGCTCATCCTCATCGGGATCGCGATCCCGACCGTCGACACGATCTTCCGGCTGTCCGCGCCAGCTGTGCCTGACGCCCTGAGGGTGCGGGTGATCGGCAAGCAGTACTGGTGGCAGTTCGAGTACATGAACGCTGGCACTGGCGCGCCGATCCGGACCGCCAGCGAGCTTCACATCCCAACCGGGCGTGAGGTCTTTATCGAGCTTGACGGCCAGAGCAAGGATGACGGGGCGGACGTCATCCACAGCTTCTGGGTCCCACGGCTGGCGGGCAAGCAGGACTATGTCCCCGGCCACATGCGGACGATGCGGATCCAGGCTGACAACCCGGGGACGTACCCTGGCCAGTGCGCGGAGTTCTGCGGGCTGTCGCACGCGGACATGCGTTTCGCGGTGGTCGCCCATACCCCCGCCGAGTTCGATCAGTGGCTGGCCGACCAGTCCAGAGCGGCCACCCAGCCCACGACCGACCGGACCCGCCAGGGTTTCGAGCTTGTGGCGGGCCAGGGTTGCCTGGGATGCCACACGATCGAGGGCCATCCGCAGAACGCGGGCGCCCGCGTTGGGCCTGACCTGACCCACTTCGCGAAGCAGGAGAAGTTCGCCGGGTACACCTACCCGCAGACCAACGAGAACCTCAAGCAATGGATACGGAACCCGCAGTCGTTGAAGATGGGCGCGCAGATGCCCGATTGGGGCGGCGGCAGCCCCCTGTCCGAGCAGCAACTCGATGCGCTCGTCGCCTACCTCCAGAGCCTAAGGTGACCCTATGACTGCCATCGCAGGAAAGCAGCGGACGAGGCCCCAGCCACGCCGGATTTACGCCCGCCCCGTCGCGACGACCGGGTTTTGGAGCTGGTTCACGACAATCGATCACAAGCGCATTGGGATCCTTTATGGCGTGACCGCGACGACATTCTTCGTCATCGGGGGTATTGAGGCGCTGCTGATCCGCACGCAGCTAGTCGCGCCAAACGGGCAAATCCTGGACGAAAACCTCTACAACCAGATTTTCACGATGCACGGCCTCACGATGATTTTCTTCGCCGTGATGCCGCTGTCGTCTGCATTCTTCAACTACCTGCTGCCGTTAATGATCGGCGCCAAGGACGTGGCGTTCCCGCGCCTCAACGCTTTCAGCTATTGGGTGTTCCTGGCCTCCGGGCTGTTCTTGTACTCAAGCATCTTCTTCTCGGGGATGCCTGACGGCGGCTGGTTCAACTACGCGCCGTTAAACTTCTTTGGCCCTGATCCCGGTGGGCTGCATTCCGGGAGCACTCAGGCGGCGGCGCAGATCCACCAGGCGCGGATGCTCTACTACTCCCTGGGCCTGCAGATCGCGGGTATCGCCTCGCTCGCCTCAGCGGTGAACTTCATCGTCACGATCCTGAACATGCGCGCGCCGGGTATGACGCTCATGCGCATGCCGGTGTTCGTGTGGATGACCTTCGTCACATCGTTCCTGTTGCTCTTCGCGATGCCGGTCATCGCCATCGCGCTCTGGCAGCTGATGCTCCAGGTCCGCTACGGGGCGCCATTCTTCGACCCAGGCGCAGGCGGCGACCCGATCCTGTGGCAGCACATGTTCTGGCTATTCGGGCACCCTGAGGTCTACATCCTGATCCTGCCCGCGTTCGGGATCGTCAGTGAGATCATTCCGACGTTCGCGCGTAAGCCGATCTTCGGATATGCAGCGATGGTGTTCGCAGGCATCGCCATCGGCTTCCTGGGCTGGGGCGTGTGGGCGCACCACATGTTCACGGTGGGGCTTGGACCGGTGGCGAATACCGCGTTCTCGCTCACGACGATGCTCATCGCGGTGCCGACTGGCGTGAAGATCTTTAACTGGATCGGGACGCTATGGGGTGGTCACCTGCGGTTCAGAACACCAATGCTGTTCGCGATCGGCCTGGTGGGGATGTTCACGATCGGCGGGCTGTCCGGGGTCACGCACGCCGTCGTCCCCCATGACACCCAACAGCAGGACACGTACTACATCGTCGCCCACTTCCACTATGTGTTGTTTGGCGGCGCGATCTTTGGCCTGTTCGGCGGCCTTTACTACTGGTGGCCAAAGATTTTTGGCTGGATGCTGGATGACCGGATCGGCAAAGTGCATTTCTGGCTCATGCTGATCGGATTCAACCTCGCGTTTGGGCCGATGCACATCCTCGGCCTCCATGGGATGCCCCGGCGGATCTGGCGGTACGACGCCGGGATGGGCTGGGACCTTTGGAACCTCGTGTCGACGATCGGTGCGTTCGTCATCGCGGCGTCGATTGTGATCTTCTTCGCGAATGTGGCGATCAGCCGCAGCCGGAGGATCGAGGCGGGCAATGACCCATGGGACGCCCGGACACTGGAGTGGCTCACGACCTCGCCGCCACCAGCGGACAACTTCAAGGAGGTGCCCGTCGTGGCCTCGCGCGACGAGCTGTGGCACCGCAAGTACGCGGGCGAGGATGGCACGCAGCCCGTGCGGGTGCCCGCCGGCGCCGCGCAAAACCACGATGACCACGACGACCACGATGGGCACGGCGAGCATCACCCGTTGCCGTCGTACTATCCGACGATCACCGCTCTTGGGATGCCGATCGCCGCGTATGGGATGTTTTTCGAGGGGCCGGGCCAGATCATCCTGCTGACCATCGGCGCGGCGGTCATGCTCTTCGGGATCTTCGGCTGGGTCTTCGAGCCCAGCGCTGAGTAGGAGAAGCCACATGGCCGCCGAAATCCACGCCGCCCAGCCCGAGAGCCATGCCACCACGCTGGGGGTGTCAAACGAGAAGCTGGGGATGTGGGTCTTCATCGGGTCCGAGTGCCTGTTCTTCGGCGCGATGATCGCCACGTACCTGCTCTACGTGGGCCGCGCGAATGACGGGCCGACCCCACGGACGATCTTCGACATTCCCTTCACCTCGGTGAGCACGTTCATCCTGCTGATGTCGTCGCTCGGGATGGTGCTCGCGCTGGCCGCCGTGCAGGCCGGCGACATGCGGCGGTTCCGAGTGTGGATCCTCGCGACCGCGCTCCTGGGCGGCACGTTCCTGTCCGGCCAGTTCTACGAGTTCACGGTGTTCGTCGCGGAGGGCATGAAGCTTGAGACCAGCCCATTCACATCCGCCTTCTTCATGCTCACCAGCTTTCATGGCCTCCACGTCGCGATCGGGATCCTCATGCTCGTCTCACTGTGGGCCGCGTCGATGGGAGGCCGGATCACGGAGCAGCGCTCTGAGGTTGTCGAGAACGTCGGCCTCTACTGGCACTTCGTCGACATCGTCTGGATTTTGATCTTCACGGTCATCTACCTCATCCCCGTCGGGTAACAAGGAGGCCCGCGACCCATGGCAGACAAGGAAGGCCCCCCGCACCCTGGCGTTGCGCAGTACGTCGAGATCGGGGTGATCCTCGCGGTGCTCACGGGGATTGAGGTCTCGATGTACATCTTCCGCGACGCGCTGAGCCGGGCGATTACGACACCCACACTGCTCGTGCTCACCGCGATGAAGTTTCTCCTCGTCGTCCTGTGGTTCATGCACCTACGCTTCGACCACAAGATGTTCCGACGAGTGTTCTTCTTCGGCGTGGTGCTCGCGACCGTCGTGTTCGGCATCGTGGGGGCGAACTTCTACCTAGGCGGCATTGGATTTTGAGCATGGCCGTGGTGGCTCTTGCATGGCATGCGCATCCCGACGTGTGGCTGCTCGTCGTTGCGCTGCTAGGCGGCTACGCGTACGCGCTCTCAGCATGGGGGCCGCGCTACGCGCCTGGCCGGCGGCCAGCCACACGGCGCCAGCGGCTGTACTTCACCCTTGGCGTCCTCACCCTGTGGCTCGCGGCGGAGTGGCCGGTCCACGATGTCGCCGAGCGCTACCTCTACAGCCTCCACATGGCGCAGCACATGACCTTCCAGCTGGTCGCGCCACCGCTGCTCATTCTCGGCCTTCCCGGCTGGCTGCTGCGGGTGCTCCTGCGGCCCCGGCCGGTATTCGCGGCGGCGAGGTTCTTGACCCAGCCGGTGCCGGCGCTCGCTGTCGTGAGCCTCGTCGTCGCGGTGTCGCATACGCCGCTCTGGGTGAACGCGACGGTCCACAGCGAGCCCCTTCATTTCCTGGCCCATGTGCTGATCGTCGGCGTGTCGCTGGTGATGTGGTGGCCGGTGCTCAGCCCGCTTCCAGAGCTTCCCCACTTGTCCTATCCCGGGCGGATGGCGTACCTGTTCGCCCACTCGATCGTGCCGACCGTCCCGGCATCGTTCCTCACCTTCACCACCGTGCCGCTCTACTCGTCGTACGCGCAAGCACCGCGGCTGCTCTCCTGGCTCACGCCTGTGCAGGACCAGCAGATCGCAGGGTTGCTGATGAAGATCGGCGGCGGCTTTGCCATCTGGGCGGTGATCGCCGTCCTCTTCTTCCGCTGGCAGCACGAGGAGGAGTCGGGCGGCCCCGACCTGCTGTACTGGCGTGACCTCGAGCCAACCTTGGAGATCCCGGAGCCCTCCCACCGATGACCCCTGAGTTCCGCAGCCGGGTGTTCACACCCCTGATCCTGCCGGTGACCGTGATCGGCGTGATACTCGCGTTCGCGTTGGCCTTGAGCCGCGTGCTGCTCGCCGTGCCCGAGTCAATCGCGACGATTACCGGCATCAGCGTGGCCTCCTACGTCCTGCTCGTCGCCGCGCTCGTCGCGGCGCGCCCGCGGATCACTCCACGAGCGCTGGCCGTCGGGCTTGTCCTTGGGTTTGCCGGCGTGCTTGTAGCCGGCGCGGTGGCTGGCTCCGCCGGGATGCGCTCGCTGGAGGAGCCGGGCGCTGAGGGCGCCAGCCTGGCAGGCGAGGGCGAGGCAGCTGCCGGCGAGACCGTGATCCCGCCGGGTGCGCTGGCGTTCAAAGCCGATGCCGCGCTCCAGTTTGTGGAGGCGCCAGCGACGGCCACGGCCGGCGAGGTGACGGTTGCGCTAGAGAACTCAGCCGGCCTGGCCCACAACATCGTGTTCGAGGGCTATAACAGCGACGAGCCCGTTGTGGAGGTCTCGAACGGCACCGAGGTCGGCACGGTCAGCTTGCCGCCTGGCACGGTCACGTACTACTGCAGCATCCCGGGCCACCGCCAAGCCGGAATGGAGGGCACCATCACGGTGCAGTAGGTGGCACGCGTGCACAGCTGGTTCGCGCGGCGCACGTACCACACGGACGATCTCGCCCCCAGCGACCTCGCCGCGCGTAAGGCGGCGCAAGGGTTACGCGTCAGCGTGGTGCTCCCGTCCCGGAACGAGGCCAAGACGATCTCCGGTGTTGTGGAGATCGCGACCGCGCTGCGCGGGACGCTGGTCGACGAGGTCGTCGTGCTCGACGGGGGCTCGACCGATGGGACCCGCGAGCTTGCTAAGGCGGCGGGCGCGAAGGTGTTTGACGATACTGAGGTGCTCGGCGACCTCGGGCCCGGCTTGGGCAAGGGTGACGCGCTGTGGCGCAGCCTCGCTGTCACCTCAGGCGATTTAGTGGCGTTTGTCGACACGGACATCCGCAACCCCGATCCCCGGTTCGTGTGGGGGCCGCTCGGTCCACTGCTACTCGAGCCGGAAATCCAGCTCGTGAAGGGGTTTTACGAGCGGCCGGTGGAGGTGGCAGGGGTCCTCCACCCGGCTGGCGGGGGGCGGGTGACAGAGCTGGCCGCCCGGCCGCTGCTCAACCTGTTCTGGCCCGAGCTGGCTGGCCTCGCCCAGCCCCTGTCCGGAGAGTACGCCGGCCGGCGGTCGCTGCTCGAGTCGCTTCCCTTCTTCACCGGCTACGGCGTCGAGATAGGGCTCCTCATCGACACGCTCGCCCTCTGCGGGCTTGACGCGATCGCGCAAGTCGACATCGGGACGCTGGCTCACACCAATCAGCCGCTCGACGCGCTGTCACGGATGGCCTTTGGGATCGCCCAGGTTGCGTTCAGCCGCCTTGGCGAGCGCGGCTGCTCCCCCTCGCTGACCGCATCGCCCGGCCAGTATGTGCAGTTCCTCCGCGATGGTGAGGAACGGCTCAAGCTCATCGAGCAGACAGTTCGCATCATCGAGCGCCCGCCGCTACGCGACTTCCTCAAGCGGCCATAGCGACCCGTCGAGCTCGGGTAGGCTCGCCGTGGCGTTGAACACCGCCGTATTTTGCACGGAGGGACGATACGGATGGCAGAGCACGTACGCATTGAGCTGGACGGGCGGTCTTTCGAAGCACCGGTCATCGCCGGCACCGAGAGCGAGCGGGCGATCGACATTCTCCGGCTCAGGAGTGAGACAGGGCTCATTACCTACGACCCAGGGTACGCAAACACCGGGTCAACAAAGAGCGCGATCACGTACATCGATGGCGAGAGGGGCATCCTTCGCTACCGCGGCTACCCCATTGAGCAACTTGCCGAGCGCTCGGATTTCCTTGAGACCTCGTACCTGCTGCTCAACGGAGAGCTGCCGACCGCATCACAGCTGGAAGAGTTCCGTCAACAGATCAATCTGCATACCCTACTCCACGAAGACTTACGGCGCTTCTTCGACGCATTCAGGCGAGATGCCCACCCGATGGGGATTCTCGTGTCAGCGACATCAGCGTTGTCAACGTTTTACCAGGACCACTACGACCCGTTCGACGAGTACGACCGAGAGGTCTCAATCTACCGGTTGCTCGCGAAGCTGCCCACGGTTGCCGCATTCGCGTACAAGCGCTCGATCGGGCACCCGTACGTCTACCCGCAGAATGCGCTTGGCTACGCTGAGAACTTCCTCAACATGATGTTCGCGGTGCCGGCCGAGCCCTATGAGGTCGACCCCGACATTGCGGACGCGCTCGACTTGCTGTTCGTGCTCCATGCCGACCATGAGCAAAACTGCTCGGCGTCGACGGTGCGGCTGGTGGGCTCAAGCCACGTCAACGTCTTCGCCGCAATTGCCGCGGGGATTAGCGCGCTGTGGGGTCCGCTGCACGGCGGGGCGAACCAGGCAGTGGTCGAAATGCTCGAGCACATCCATCATGCGGAGGGTGACACGAAATCATTCATCAAGCGGGCGAAAGACAAGCAAGATCCGTTCCGCCTTGCTGGATTCGGCCACCGCGTCTACAAGAACTATGACCCTCGCGCGCGGATCATCAAGGAGACGGCAGACCGGATCCTCAACAAATTTGGCGACCATCCGCTATTCGACATCGCCCGGGAGCTGGAGGAGACCGCGCTGAGCGACGACTTCTTCATCGAGCGCAAGCTCTACCCGAACGTCGACTTCTATTCCGGGTTGATCTACCGGGCGATGGGGTTCCCGGTGCACTACTTCACTGCGCTGTTCGCAATCGCGCGCTTGCCAGGTTGGATCGCGCAATGGAAAGAGATGATCACCGACGCCGAGCACCGCATCGGCCGCCCCCGCCAGATCTACACCGGCCCCACTAAGCGCGACTACGTTCCGATCGCCCAAAGGGGATAGATAGGCGTGACCTATTCCACCACGTCACGCAACGCGCGGACAATGACGGCGATCGCGTTGAGCGTCACGCCTTCTTCGCGGTCAAGTTGGCGTAATACGGTTCGAACGCGCTCGTAGGTCGCTGAGCGGGTCGCAAGGAAGCGGGCGACCACCGCGCCCGGCAACGCGTCAGGCTGCTCAACGATTGCGCGGGTGGCGGCAGCGCGGGCGAGCTGCGCAAGCTCGTCGAGGAGGCCGCGGTGCTGCCAGCGCTCCCATTGGCCGTCCGGCTTCACGCGGGCGAGCCGGTCACGGAGGACGTCAAACGGCAACGCGCTGGCAAGGATGACAAAGACCTCGTACACGTATGGCACAGGCTGGTGGCTCGCACGGACGACCGCCGCGACATCGGGCACAAGCTGGAGGCCGGGCAAGCAGGCGATCCGGTTGGCAAGCTCAGGCTCTAAGCCAAGATCGTCGTAACGCTGGGCGAGCATCCGGCCGCGCTGGCCACGGCCGGCGCCTGTCAAGAGGACCTTCTCCAACTCGGCGAACACTGGGCGGTCCGCGGCGACAGTAGCCGCAAGGTCCCTCACCACCCCGTGCCGGAGGTTCGCGCGCGCATATGTGTCGAGCAGCTGATCGATCTGGGACTCCAGCTCCACCTGGAGCAGCGGCTCAACCTGCTCGTCCAGAGCCTCGATCGAGTGGTAGAGCGCCACCACGTCCGCCACCTCCCTGGCCATCCAATAGGCGGAGACGACCTCGAAGTCGGCGCATCCGAACTCGAGGGCGGTGCGCCTCACCCACGTGACGCCCATCCGGTTCAGCACCTCGTTCGCGACCACAGTCGCAATGAGCTCGCGGCGCAAACGGTGCCGGTCGAGCAGGCCGCCGAAGCGGGTGACCGCGAGCGGCGGGAAGTATGACCGTAACGTCGACTGGAGGTAGCGCTGGTCAGGCAGCGGGGAGTCGAGTAGCCGGGCCGTGAGATCGACCTTGGCGTGGCAGAGCAGCGCCGCGACCTCAGGGCGGGCCAGCCCAGCCTTGGCCGCGCGCCGCCGCTCCATCTCCGCGGTTGCTGGGAGCCCCTCGACCTCACGGTCGAGCCTGCCGGCGTCCTCAAGATCGCTCATGAGCTGCTCATAGGCGTCCATCCCGCCAGGTGAGACCGCAACCTCCTGGCTAATCGCCCATGTCTGGAGATAGACGTTCCGGCACGCCGCGGCGCTGATGTCGTCACTCATCGACTGGAGCAGCTCATCGCGCTCGGCCTCCTGGAGTGCGCCAGCGTCGGCCGCCGCCGCGAGGAGGATCTTGAGATTCACCTCATGATCAGATGTGTCGACGCCGGCCGAGTTGTCAACCCAGTCGGTGTTGCAACGCCCGCCCTTGAACGCGTACTCGATCCGGCCACGCTGGGTGATGCCGAGGTTTGCCCCCTCACCGATCACCCGCGCGCGCACCTGGTTCGCGTCGATGCGGATCGCGTCGTTCGCGCGGTCACCGGCGTCGGTGTGAGTCTCTGCGGAGGACTTAATGAACGTGCCGATACCACCCAAAAACAACAGGTCGACCCGCGCAGCGAGCAGCGCCTGGATCAGCTCCGGCGGGGAGAGCGCGTCGGCGCTGATCCCGAGGCGCAGGCGCACCGGCTCAGCCAGCGGGATCCGCTTGACCGTCCGCGGCCAGACACCTCCGCCCGGGCTGAGCACCTGGCGGTCGTAGTCCTGCCACGAGGAGGCTCCCAGCTCGAACAGCCGCTTACGCTCCTCGTAGGATCGGATGGAGTCCGGGTCGGGATCCAGGAAGATGTCCCGGTGGTCGAAGGCGGCGACCAGCTTGAGCGCGCGGCTGCGGAGCATCCCGTTGCCGAACACGTCGCCGGACATGTCCCCCACACCGACGACGGTGACCGGCTCTGTTTGCACGTCGATGCCAAGCTCACGGAAATGCCGCCGGACCGCCACCCACGCCCCGCGCGCGGTGATGCCCAGCGCCTTGTGGTCGTACCCGTGCGACCCACCTGACGCGAACGCGTCACCGAGCCAGAACCCGTACTCGGCGCTGATCACGTTTGCAAGGTCAGAGAACGTCGCGGTGCCACGGTCGGCGGCGACAACCAGATACGGGTCCTCACCGTCGCGCGCCCGCACCTGCTCGGGATGCACGACGCGCCCACCGATGACGTTGTCGGTGATGTCGAGCAGCGCGCGGACGAACGTCTCATACTGGCGCTGCACCTCTGCCTTCACATGATCGCCCGCCCCACCCACTCCCCTTTTGAGGACAAACCCGCCTTTTGATCCGGTTGGGACGATCACCGCATTCTTCGTCATCTGGGCCTTCATGAGGCTAAGCACCTCGGTGCGGAAGTCCTCGACCCGGTCGCTCCACCGCACACCGCCCCGGGCGACCGGCCCGCCGCGCAAATGGATGCCCTCCAGCTCAGGCCCGTAGACGAAGACCTCGACGTACGGCACAGGTTTAGCGATGTTCATCACCGCCGGGCTGTCGAGCTTGAGCGCCAGCGCCTTACGGTCCGGCCGCCACCGGTTCGTCCGGAGCGTCGCATCGATGAGGTTGAGGAAGCCACGGAGGATCCGGTCTTGGTCGAGGCGCTCAACGGCGCCGAGCGCCTCCTCGACTTGCTGGCGGGCGGCATCTTCGCCAGCCTGATCCCCCCTCGCGGGATCCAAGCGCGCGGCGAAGTACCCAAGCAGCGCGCGCGCGACCCGCCAGTGGTCCACGAGCGCGTCGTTGGTGTACGACTCCGTGTATGACGTCCCAACCTGGCGCCGGTACCGGCGGTAGGCTCGCAGGACCGCGACGTCCTCCCACTCGACGCCCGCCCGGATAACCAACCGGTTGAGCGAGTCAGTCTCGGCCTGGCCCTCCCACATCGCCAGCGCAGCGCGAGCGACGCGAGCGCGATCGGCCTCGCCAGGAGCCTCACCAAGGCCTGGGGCGTCGATACGCACTCCGTAGTCATGGAGGTACACCTCGCCGATCGGCGTGTCGGCGAGGCGGTGCGGGATCTCCTCAACGACCACGAGCCCAAGGCTTTCGAGCACAGGGAGGATCCGGGACGGCTCAACGCTGGGCCCTGCCCGGTAGAGCCGGAACCGCAGCGTTCCCTCACCGGACCGGTCCGGCCGCAGCGCCATCCGCACGGTCGGTCCCTTGCGGAGCAGCTCAAGCTCGGCGAGATCCTCCAGGGCAGTGGTGACGTCAGTCCGATCGGTGTATCCGGGCGGCAGGCACCAGGCCCAGGTGGCGAGGATCCTGTCAGCCTCCGCACGTCCCCGCGTCGAGGCCAGCGCGTCCGCGAGGTCATCGAGAAACGTGCGGAGCAGCATCACCACCTGGCGCTCAAGCTCGGCGACCCCCAGGTCCCCACCGCTCCGGCCGGTTACGTGATCAACGCGAAAATGGAGCAGCGCCATGTTCTGATCGGCCATGGTCAGGCGGTACGAGCCCGTGCGCCCGTTGAGCCACCGGCCGACGAGGTCCTGGATCTCCAAGAGCGCCTCGTCGCTAAACCGCTCCCTCGGCACCGCGACGAGCGCGGAGACGCTCCGGCGGGCCGGCTCATCGCGGAGCAGGACCCGCGGCTCGTAGCGTTGGGAGGCCTCGAGCAGCTCAGAGAAGATTCTGGTTAGCGTATGGGCATCCGTCTCGAACAGCTCGTGTTTCGGAAACGAGTCGAACAGGAGGCGGACCGCGCGCTCGTCATGCGAGTGCTCGACCAAGTCGGAGTTGGCGACGATCGCCGCGAGCTTGCGGCGGAGGATCGGGATCTCACTCGACGGCTGGGCGAGCGCCCGTTGTGAGTAGAGGCCGAGCAGCCGGAACTCTCCCGTGATCTGACCGTCGTGGACCTTTCTCACCGCGACGAAGACCATCGGGACGTGGCGGTAGACGGTACTGAGCCGATTGGTCCGCGTGACGATGAAGAGCCGTCCGGCCTCGACCTCCTGGCGCACCGCCGGGCTCAAATCCGTCACCGCGACCGGGCGGGCGTAGGCGGAGGAGGTCTCGTCATCAAGGATGCCAAGGCCAGAGCCAGGCCGTACACGGACCATACCGCCGGCCAAGTCGTACTCGCGGTAGCCGAGCATGATGAAGTGGTCCTCGCGGAGCCAGTTCACCAGGTCGATGACCTCGTCGACATCAGCGAGCTCATACCGAGAGCCCGCGCTTGCCCGGGTGGCGTAGAGCACCTCCTCAAGCTGGTCACGCATCTGCTCATAGTCACGGGTCGCGCGCCGGACGTCGTAGAGCGCTGCGGCGAGATGGCTGGCGACGTCTGCGCAGCGGCTGGGATCGAGGCGCTCGGCAAGCGTGAGCCGCAGGTACGCCTCTAGGTGCGCGGCATTGCGGGCGGGAAGGATCTCCATCAGCCGGCCCAGGCTGTCGCGGCGAACGCCAAAGACGGGATGCGCCACATCGATGAGGTCGAGGCCGAGCTGCTCTAGCTCGGCCTCGACTGTGTCGAGGAGGAACGGCGCGTCCTCCACGTGGATCTCGACGATCGTCCCCGCGTGATCCTCACCCCGGCCCACGCGCCTCGCGGTTGGTGTCCTCTCCGGGGCTGCCTCACTCGCCTCGGCGGGCTCGACGCGGAGGCCCACCGCTCCTGGAAGGCGCCGCTCGATGAATGCCAACCCTCTGACGAGCCCGCGCGCCGCTGCATCGGGGTCGAGCCGGTCAAAGTGGCGGGCCGGCGCCAACCGGTAGCTCGCCCGTGCGAGCGCCTTCGCGAGCGCGGCTTGCTCCGGTGGCAAGAGCACCTCGACCCGGTCGAGCACAGTGCGCAGTGCGCCCGAGTCCTGCGCGGATGCGCATGTGGTGTGGTCTTCCATAGCGTTATCCGAAGTTTTCTCCCCTACCAGGAGGCATGAGCATCGCAGTTTGATACGGCAGCATGGCGTGTTGGAGTCTTCCCGCCCCTCAACGCTTGGCCAATCGACTTCCTGGCTCCCCTGCGCGGAGGGGCGCCGCAGCATGGTCGGCCGCCGCAAACGCCACGCGAAACCGCATCCGCACGCGTCGCTGCTCGCGAAAATAAGATGGCCCTGGCCTGCAGTCACAGGCCAGGGCCATCCCTCAATGCTGCTTATGACCCTCTCGTGGGGACCGCTGAACTTAATGTCCGTTCAGCAATTTATATGCGGTGCACGTCCCCCAGTAGTAAATACTCAAGCCTCACGCAGCGCCTTTTTTCGCCAGCAAACCTTGGAGCGCCGCTTGCACGCCGCCTAGATCTCTATTGATCTCAGTGAGCACTGGTCCGATAGGTTGCGTCTGGTCAGCGATCCCTAAAACCCCGGTGATCACATTCCCCAAAGTTGTGTTCACTTCCTTGAGAAGAAGCGCGACTCTGATGAGATAAAACGCCAGGGCGGCCACGATGATGAGCGCGACAATGATCGTGACGATCGCGACGGGTGGCATGGCTGCTCCTCTCAAAGAATCCGGTCGATTGCTGCTCCGTACTGCAACACACCGCCGCCTACCTGCTTCACCAGGTCACGGGTCCGCAGCAGCGCTGGTACCGCATTCAGCTGACCGGAGATGGCAACGGCTCGCTCAAGGATCGCGTCGGCACAGCTCTTAATCTCCACAGTGGGCCGCAGGATCCTCTTGAGCAGCACAATCACCACCGGAATGACCACCGCGAGCAAGATCAGGTTACCGATCCACCATAAGAACATGGTGTCCTCTCCTACTTCTTATCGTAGTAGGTGAACTTCGTTCGAGTCTTCTTTGTAGTCGGCGAAGCCGACGCGGGTTGGGCTGACCCCGCCTCGACCTTATCGGCAAGTGCCTCGGCCTTCTGCGCAATGCCCGGGAGAGCCCCCACGATCTCACCGAGCGTCTTGTTGATCTGGCCGACGCCAGGGCCGACCTGGCGGACATGGCTCTCAATCGTCGACGCCCCCCGAGCCACGTGGCCAAGCGTGTCCGCGATCGAGCGCAGCCGGCCTCCAATGAGGATAAGGAACAGCGCAAGCACCGCGACCAGAGCCACGACCTCTATGACGGTGAGCGTGACGAGCATTGATTCGCTCATAGTTTGCTCCTTAGGAGCGCATCGTGGCGTAGAGCCTCTTGTTTGATCTCCTCCAGAGCGCCGGCTGTGGTACCGAGCTTTGCGATCAGGCTGGTGTTGCCCAGTACGCTCACTGCCGCGCTGAGAACCCCGTTGACGCCTGCGTCGATGTCACGCACGAGCAAGAGCAGGAACGTCAATAGGGCAATCACCACTATGACGACAACCAACCCGATCCCGAGCGAGATTTGCCACAGCGTGATCTGTTCGCGGGCGAGGGCCAGGACGGTCACGGCGCTCACCCTCCCAGCGCCCCACGGGCGGTCTGGCAAGCCTTGAGGATCGCCAACCCGCTCGCGTTGGTCTTGTCCACCCCTGCCAGCGGGGCGGTGTTGATCCGCACCTGCTCCAACCCCTGAATCGCCGTCTGCGCTTGCTGGCTGATGCGAGCGGCGAGCGTCAGGATCGCGGACACGATGGCCACGACCACCACGATGACGAGGAACGCGATCGCGATCCCCACATACCAACCGGTAAGACTCGGGGCTCCCTCTACTTGCGCTACCACTATCGCCACTGCCATCTGGCCTCCTCTAGCCGAATCGGCTTCGCCTTGCAGGTACGAACCTCGACGTGCTCATTGGACTAGTGAAAAAGAACCCGTTACTCTGCGTCCGCCATGCGGACCGCGAGTGGACCGCCAAGAAGGAGAACAACACGGTTGTGCTCCTGCGCCTGTTCTGCACGAGACCAGCAAGGTGATTGTAGACGGGCAATGGGGATCCGAGAAGGCGCGGTTATCGATTCGTGAAATGGAGGTACACACATGACCATGCGACGTTGGGCAATCGTGGCTGCGGGCCTCACCGCTGTGGCCGGAGTGACTATCGGGATCGTGACGCTCACCGGGCGGCAGGCCGCAAGCCCACGCCCGTCCCCCTCTGCCTCGGCCCCGCCGTCCAGCGCACTCCCCTCCGAGACCACGACATCCAGCCTCTCGCCGGTCCCCAGCCCGCCTGAGGGTTTCGTCGAGTTTCGTAATGAAAAGGTTGGGTTCGCGGTGTCCTACCCGAAAGATTGGAAAGTTCTTGAGGTAGCAGACGATCCGCAAGTCGACCTGCTGGCGACGCTCAATCAGCGTGACTCGTTCTTGGTCCGAGTGGTCCCCTTGGGAATCGATATCGGACCAAGTGAGTTTCCAGGCATGACGAGCGTCACCAACCAGATCGTCAACTCGGGTGAGGACATCAAGGTCATCACCGGACCCCAGCAGATCCAAGTGGGCGGATTGCCAGGTTATTTCTATCTCTATACCTTCACGGATAAGGGGCAGAAGGGAGCACATTCCCACTACTTCTTGTTCAAGGATGACACGATGATCACCTTGGTCTTCCAGGCCATGCCAGAAGACCAATTCGAAAAGCGGGCTCCGGTGTTCGACCAAATCGCGAACTCTTTCCGTGTGCTCCCTAACTGACCCTCTATCACCTCTCGCAGGCTGAGCCTTTTCCTTTACTCAGCACTGTCCGTAGATCTGCCAACGTCTTGACGACAACGGTGCAGTCGATCTCGTTGGCATGCCGGTCGATGGCCGGCACCACGTTATCGATACCCTGGGTGTTGCCCCTGATCGCCCGGACGACAGCGATCGTGACATCAGCGCGATCGTTGATGTCCTTGACGCCCCTGTTGATCGATGACGCATTCCCGAGGATTCCTGAGGCGCTGCCAAAGATGGAGTGAACGAACCGGTTGATCGACGTGGCGTTCGCCTTGATCGAGTCCACCGTCTGATTGATCGCTGTCGCGTTCTCGTTGATCGAGGTGACCGTCCCGCCGAGCGGCGTGATGGTCTCGTTGATCGTCAGAACCGTCTGATTGATCTTTCCGGCAGTGTCGAGGATCGAAACTGCCTTCTCTGGGATCTGCGCTGCGATCACCTGATCGAGCTGCCCCGACAACGGCTTCGCCGCGGCCTCGATCTCGTCAGCGATTTGGTTTGTAGTCTCGACTAGCTTCACCGAATCGAGGTCTTTGTCGATCGGTTGGACCTCGTTCATGATCCTCACCACGCGGTCATCGATCTGCTGTGCGGAAATGAGGGTCCTGGTGAGCATGAAGACCGCAAGCAGCGCCCAGGCGATGACGATGATGAGCATCACCCCTGCCAGGCCCCGCTCCTCGCGCAGTCTGATCATCTGCTACCCCCCTTGCCCACACTCGCCAGGAAGGACGAACAGCGCGCGGCAGATGCTGACCAAGTGGTCGTTGACCGACTTGAGCTCCTTCAGGATGTCGCCGGTGTCGGACTCCACCTTCGTGAGCACCTCGTTGGCGACCCCGACGCGCCCGATGATGTCGCTCGTGCCGCGATCGTCCTCCGGACGCTGCACATTCTCGAGCACCGCTTCGATGGCGGTGGTCCTGCGATTCACCTGGGTGAGCACCGCGGAGGTGTCGCGAAGTGACGCCGAGACGGTGACCAACGACCCTGTGATGTTGCCCAGGGCTCCCGAGGTGGTCACCAGCGATCCCGAGATGCCACCGACCGTCTCTGTCGTGTTGACCAGCGACGAGGAGGTCGACTTCAGGGAGGTGTCGATCCCCTGGAGTGAGTTCCTGATCGAGGTGAGCCGGGCGATAATCTGATCGCCCTGGTCCGGAATGGGCTTCAATGCGGTGTCGATGTTGCCCAATGACTCGTTCACGCTCTGGATCTGTCCGGGGAGGGACTTGACGTCTCCACCCACTCCGACGACTGCGTCAGTCGTGGCTCCGAGGTTGTCGTCAATCGACACCAACGCGCCCACGATGCCGATAAGGAAGCCGATCACGACGATCACGACCAAGATGGCAATCGTGATCCAAGTCCACAGCCACCGGCTCAGGGACGCTGGCGCGCCTGGCGCGAGCGTCGAGCCCTGCGGTCTCGTCTGCGATTGTGGTGATGACATCTTCTCACTCCTCCTAGCAATCGTCCGTGGGGGAGCCGAGTACGCCTTGGACCTTCAGCTTGTTCTCGATGCAGGCGGCGTTGCGGTTTGCCCTACGCGCCTGGGTGAGAATATTGCCGGTGTCACTCTTGATCCCCTTGGCAAGGCCAATGGTCGTGTCAAGGCCTTGGTTGATGTCTTTCACGTCGCTATTGATGCGCTTCGCGACATCCAGGATGGCTGACGCGTCCGAGTTGATGGCACCAGCGGTGTTATTGATCTTCCCAGCGGTGGCGTTGATCTCTTTAGCGGTGTTGTTAATGGTCACCGCACTAGAGTTGATTGTTTCGGCAGTGCCAAGGATGGTCGACGCGTTGGTATTGATCTTCCCAGCGGAGTCATTGATAGTCCCGGCGCTGCCGAGGATCGATGCCGCGAGGACGTCAACCTCCTGCGCGAGATTGACAACCTGAGCCAGCTTCCCTTCCAGGGGCGCGGCAGTGTCACGGATCGAGCCTGCGGTCTCGTTCGTTCGAGTGAGCTGGACGACTGAGTCGGTGGCGGTGTTGATCCCTCGACCAGTCTCGGCGATCACGGCCGCCTTCTTGTTGATGTTCTGCGCCGCGATCGTCGTGCGAGCAAGCAACAACGCGGCTATGCCCGCAGCCACCAGCACAATAGCAACTACGACCACGTTCAGTACGTTGGATACGCCGTCTTCGGAGCTACCTGGCGCCCGAATACGGAGCTCATGGCTCTTGACAGCCAAAGCGATCATCCCCTCTTGTGCAGAATCCCGACCTGAGAAGGACGGGATGATGGTAGAAACCCTTACTGGTCACGCCTGTCGCAGCACAATAACCGCTACGGTGCGGCGATCGCCGCACCATCCGTCTCGTGCAGGCCACCAATGGCAAACCGTAATGACAATCGCCTGGTGGCTGGGGCACGGGGCGACTTGTCCGTTGTGCTGGGCAGAGCACGGACATCGCGGGGAAGCTCATGCCGCCGGGTTTGCGAGTTGGGTGCCGACCAGGTGGGGCAGCGACAACCGGCTCCGCTTGCTTGGGACATGTCCACGTCCCCGGAGGAGCCAGGTGCGCGAACGCAAGATACCAAGAAGCCGCCGCCGCACCTCGTAAGGCCGCAGCGACGCTCACCGGGTACGCGCTCTCATGCACGTCACCACCCGTGGCTACACGCTTCAATGTCTTCTGCATCAGTCCAGGTTGCGGACCGATTCATACGGCACCGTCCCTCAACGGGAGACTAGTCCTCCAGGACCATACACCCGAGTCCCCCCAAAGTGTGAATCGCCCGGTGAACCTGGCTTGACCGTGGGATGACTGTATGCCCCGATTGGGTTAATTCAGGGGTTTATTCAGGCCCAATCAGGGCGGACTCGCCCGAACGAGAGCGCCACGAGCACGAGCGTGGGGCGCGCGAATCGCGCCCCACTCCCACCAACTGTGCGCCCGCCGCTTGTGCCCTGCGACGCGCCGGGGCAAAAGCGCCCGCATCTCGATGCCCTGAGAGCAGCGGCGGAGTTGACGTTGCGCTCGCCGCGAATGCGAGGATTGGTCGCAAGTGGGTCAGGCTGGGGAGTCGAAACGGTACCCCCTCAAAGGCAAGTCACGGAGCAGGATGCGGAGCGCGCCCACCGACTGGCTCCGGTCGCTCTGCGCGTCTGGGCCCCCGTCGTGCATGAGGATCACCCCACCGGGCCGCAGCTCACGGTCAACGGAGGCGAGGATGGCGGGCACCCCGGGCCGCGACCAATCCCGGGTGTCGACTGACCAAGCCAGGGATCTCATGCCTGCCTCCGCCGCCATCCGCACCTGGTAGGCCGACCAGCCACCTCCTGGCGCACGGTAGTACGGCACCGGCGTGTCCGGTGTGGCCCTATGGATCGCGCTCAGGCCACCGAGGATCTCGGCGCGGACCGCCTCCGCTGGGCGGTCACGCAACCCGAGGTCGTGATGCACGGTGTGGTCGCACAGGTGATGCCCCTCAGCCACGATCCGGCGGACGAGGTCGGGATAGCGATCGACGTGCTCGCCAATGAGGCAGAACGTGGCCTGCACATCATGTTGCTTCAGCAGATCGAGCACCTGCGGCGTCCAGACAGGGTGGGGGCCATCGTCGAACGTGAGCGCCACGAAGCGCCCCTCATCGGCCGTCGAGCGGACCAAGTTGTGCTCGTATGTCACCGGCTGGGGGCGAGATTGAGGCGCCGACACTGGCCAGAGCTCAAGGGCCGGGGAGAGGCTCAGCGCCGTGACAAGCAGCGCGCGCGGCCAGAGCTGCAGGAAATAGAGCAAAGGCGACTCCCCCCTTCCCGAACCCCAGCTCCCAGACCACCAGTCGATCCGCGGGCCGGGGGTTACCTCCCCCAGCGAGGCTCCCCAATGCCTCTGCCGCCCATCAAACCACGTGGGCCTCGGTGCGGCGGGCTCGCTCAGGCGGCCCGGCGGAACGCCTCACGGAGCTGGGCGAGGGCCTGCTGCTCGATCTTGCGGACGGTCTCGCGAGAGAGGCCGAGGTCCTCGCCGACGGCCTGGAGGGTCGACGGCTCCCGGCCGTTCAACCCGTAGCGGCGCTCGAGGACGTACCAGCTGCGCTCGGGCAGGCTCGCGCGGGCCGTTTGGACCAGGTCCTCGACGAATAGCCGGTCGACGACCTCGTCGGCCGGCGAGTCCGACGTGTGCGCGATGAGGGCGCCGAACTCGGTGGCGTCTGGCTCGTCCGAGACCGGCTTGTCGAGGGACGCGACCGCGAAGTCCGCCGCCAGCGCCTGGCGGACCTCATCCTCAGTCAGGCGCGTGGCCTCGGCCAGCTCGTCGAGGCAAGGGGGGCGGCCAAGCTCAGCGTCGAGGCGCGCTTGCGCGGCTCGGACCTTGAGGAGGTTCTGGTGCACACCCGCCGGGATCCGGATCGTCCGCTCCGCGCCGGCCACCCCACGCTGCAGCGCCTGCCGGATCCACCAGGTCGCGTACGTCGAGAACTTGAAGCCACGCCGCCAATCGAACTTCTCGACCGCGCGGATCAGCCCGAGGTTGCCCTCCTGGATCAGCTCATCCAAGCCCAGCCGCGACCGGCGCGCGAACCTCGCCGCCTCGCGCACGACCAGCCTGAGGTTCGCGGTCACGAAGTGGTCGAAGGCCTCGTGCCCATCGCGGATGATGCGCTCAAGCTCCCCGCCGCCAGCGCCCGCGGCGAGTTGCCGCTCGGCCACGCGGCCGGCCTCGATCCGCTTCGCCAGCCGCACCTCATCCTCAGCGGACAGCAGCGGCACCGAGCCGACATCGCGGAAATACAGGTCGAGCAGATCGTTTGGCACATCCATGACCTCAGGCCTCATCGTTGTGGGGGCCACCGTGCCTTACACAGTAGAGCCGATACGCGCGGCCGATCAGTGGTTCGGCCACATTCCATCCTGAGTGGGCCACTAACATGGGCACCCGTGGCGGATGTGCTCTGGAGACCCACCCAGCAGCGCATCGAGCGGACGCAGCTGCACCGGTTCATGCGGACCGCGCCGGGCGCCCCCTCGACGTACCCAGAGCTGTGGGAGTGGTCGATCGACGACCTCGCCAGCTTCTGGGCGAAGGTTTGGGCGGACTGCGGGGTGATCGCCGCCGAGCCGTACACCCGCGTCCATGGCGAGCTCCGGATGCCGGGCACCGACTGGTTCACGGGAGCGCGCCTCAGCTTCGCCGAGAACCTCCTTCGCCGCCGAGACGACCGCCCCGCGCTGATCGGCGCGGGTGAGGGGCGAGACGACGAGATCGTGACCTACGCCGAGCTGCACCGGCGGGTCGCCCAAGCCCAGCGCGGCCTAGCCGGCCTTGGCGTCAGGGCCGGTGACCGGGTTGCCGGCTTCCTTCCGAACTGCGTCGAGACAGTCGTGCTCGCGCTCGCGACGTCGGCGCTCGGCGCCGTGTGGTCATCGTGCTCGCCTGACTTCGGCCCGATGGGGGCCGTCGACCGGTTCGGGCAGATCCGCCCGAAGGTGCTCGCGGTAGCCGACGGCTACCGGTACCACGGCAAGATCCATACCCTGAAGGCCAAGGTCGACGCGATGCTCGACCGCATCGGCCGCATCGAGCACGTCGTGGCCGTTGACTTTGCGGGGGGTCATCTCAAGCACCGGTCCCTGATCCCCTACGAGGCCTTGCTCGCGCACGGCGCCGCGCCGGTCGAGTTCACGCAGACGCCGCCCGGCCATCCGCTCTACGTCATGTACAGCTCGGGAACGACGGGCGCGCCGAAGAGCATCGTTCACGGGGTCGCGGGGACGCTGGTCACCCATTTGAAAGAGCACCGGCTCCATGTGGATCTCCATCCCGGGGACGTCCTGTTCTGGTTCACGACCTGTGGCTGGATGATGTGGAACTGGCTGGTGTCCGCGCTCGCGAGCGAGGTCACGATCGTCCTCTACGACGGCAGCCCGACGTACCCGGGGCCGGATGTGCTGTGGCGGCTGGCGGAGCGGACCGGGGTGACGCACTTCGGGACGAGCCCGCGGTTCCTGTTGACGTGCGAGCGGGCGGGGCTGGCGCCGTCCGCGGTGGCCGACCTCGGCCGGCTCCGCGCCGTGCTCTCCACGGGCTCACCGCTCAGCCCAGAGCAGTTCGACTGGGTGTACGGAAACGTCCGGCCCGACCTCCAGCTCGCCTCGATGAGCGGCGGCACCGACCTCATCGGCTGCTTCGCCGCCGGGGTGCCGATCCTGCCGGTCCGCCGCGGCGAGCTGCAGGCGCGGGCGCTCGGCATGGCCGTGGAGGCCTGGGACGCTGACGGCAAACCGGTCATTGGCGAGAAGGGCGAGCTGGTCTGCACGCGCCCGTTCCCGTCGATGCCAACCGGCTTCTGGGGCGACGATGACGGCTCGCGCTACCACGACGCCTACTTCACCGAGCATCCGGGGGTGTGGACGCATGGCGATTTCATCGAGATCCGCCCATCCGGCGGGGTTGTGATCTACGGGCGGAGCGACACCACGCTGAATCCGGGGGGGGTGCGGATCGGCACCGCAGAGATCTACCGCGCGATCGATGGGCTGCCGGAGATCGTCGACTCCATCGTCGTCGGTCGGCCAGCCGCGGGTGACGTCGAGATCGTGCTCTGCGTCCAGCTCGCCAGCGGCGCCACGCTTGACGAAGCGCTTGCCCGAAAGATCCGCGCGACGATCCGCGAGCAGACCACGCCACGCCACGTGCCGCGCTACGTGTTCGCCGTCCCCGCCGTCCCGTACACGATCAGCGGGAAGAAGGTCGAGAAGGCCGTCCTTGCCGTGATCACCGGAGCGGCGGTGGAGAACCGGGACGCGCTCACCAACCCGGGCGCGCTCGACGCCTACGCCGCGCTGCCCTTCCCAGGCTGAGCCGCACGCTCGCCGCGCAAGCCGCCGTCAACCAGGGCGTGTCGCGGCCCCCTGGACCATTGGCATGAGCGCGGCCTGCGGGAGCGGCGGGCGGAAACGCTCCAGCTCGGCGAGCGAGAACCCTGCGCTCTCGATGGCCGCAACGGTCGCGCGGTTTGGATGGCACCCGCCAGCGAGGCGCTGCCAGACCCACTCGAGCCGGTCTTGCCACCGCGCGGCGCGGCCCTCGCCGCGCACGTGCTCGAGGAACAGGAGCCGCCCCCCGGGGCGCAGGACGCGCCGGGCCTCGTCAAGCGAGGCCACGACATCGGTGACCGTGCAGAGCACGAGCGTGGCGACCAGGGTGTCAACGCTGAGGTCTGGGCGCGGCAACGCCTCGGCCGGGGCGTCGACCACCTCGACTGGCACGCGGGCCACCTGGAGCTTCGGGTGGAGCCTCGCGCGCATGAACGGGTCGGGCTCGACGAGGATGACCCGTTCGACATCCCGGTAATGGACCAGGTTGGCGCCGGTGCCACTGCCGATCTCCAGGACAGTCCCGGTCGCCGAGGCGAGCAGCCGCTCGCGCCGCTCACCAAGCCATCCCCGCTCAGCCGGGGCGGTGAGCCGGTCGTAGGCCGCGGCGAAGAAGCGATGGCTGGCGGTCATCAACCAGCCAGGAACGACACCCGCACCGTGCGGGTCGGGTTGTCCCTGTTCGGGTCGATCAGGGCGATCGACTGCCACGTGCCGAGCGCCATCCGCCCACCGAGGACCGGGATCACCAACGACGGGGAGACCATGAGCGGCAGGACGTGGTCAGCCCCGTGGCCAGGGCTGCCGTGCCGGTGGACCCAGCGCTCGTCGCTCCTCGGGAACAGGGCGACGAGCGTAGCCTCGACGTCCCGCTCCGTCCCCGCGCCGAGCTCGATCAGCGCGAGCCCCGCGGTGGCGTGTGGCACGAACACGTGGCAGAGCCCGTCCCCCCGCCCCCGCAGCCACTGGGCGACCTGGCCTGTGATGTCGACGCAGCCAAACTGCCTGCCCGTCTGCACCTTGAAGGTCATCGTGTCCACAGGCGCCTCTCCAACCGTGCGTTCGGCGACCGTACCAGCGCATCCGGCGTTCTAGTGGCCAGGGTTCGCCACGTGTGCGTGCCGAACCGTGGCCACCAAGGAAACTGGGGCTCAGCGACAGTCTGCCCGCGAGATCAGCCGAAGAAATGCTCGGCCACACCGTGGAACAGGTCGGGATTGACGACCTTCAGCTCGCCCACAGCCTCGGCCAACGGCACCCGCACGATCTGCTCGCAGCGGAGGGCCACCATCTGGTCAAACGCGCCATCGTGGACGGCATCGATTGCGGCAATGCCGAACCGGGTGGCCAGCACCCGGTCGAACGCGGTAGGCGTGCCGCCCCGCTGGATGTGACCCAGGACGGTTACCCGGGTCTCAAAGCCAGTGCGCTTCTCGATCTCGTTGGCCAGCGCTTGGCCGATGCCCCCCAGGCGGACATGGCCGAACGCGTCGCGCTCGCCCGACTGAAGGATGACCGAGCCCTCTCGTGGCCTCGCGCCCTCGGCCACCACGACGATGGAGGCGTACCGGCCCCGCTCATGGCGCCGCAGGAGGTCCGCGCACACGCGGTTGATATCAAACGGCTCCTCGGGGATGAGGATCTCGGCCGCTCCCCCGGCGATGCCGGCGTACGTCGCGATCCAGCCGGCATGGCGCCCCATCACCTCGCACACCAATACCCGGTCGTGGGACTCGGCGGTGGTGTGGAGCCGGTCAATGGCATCGGTGGCGATCTGCACGGCGGTGTGGAAGCCGAAGGTCACCTCAGTGGCCGACAGGTCGTTGTCGATCGTCTTGGGCACCCCGACGACCTGCGCCCCAGAGGCGGCGAGCTTGTGGGCCACGCCGAGGGTGTCGTCCCCCCCGATCGCGACCAGCGCATCGATTCGCTCCTTGGCCAGGGTGTCGGTCACCCGCTCGGGGCCTCCGTCGACCGAGAAGGGGTTGGTGCGTGACGTGCCCAGGATGGTGCCGCCCCTGGGCAGGATGCCACGGCAGATCTCGACATCCAGGGGCATGGTGCGGTGCTCAAGCACACCCTTCCAGCCGTCCTGGAAGCCCACCAACTCGTCGCGGTAGTGGCGCTCGCCCTTGCGCACCATAGCCCGGATGACGGCGTTAAGGCCTGGGCAGTCACCGCCGCCCGTCAGTACTCCGACTCGCATATCTCACCTCGTGTTTCACTGCTCTATGAACATCCAGACGCTACCCCCTCGGGCCCTGGCATGGCGGGTGACCGCCCGTCGCGCTCAGTCCGGGCGCAGCGCGCCGTCCCCGTGAACAGCGGCGGCGATGACCTGGCCGGCGAGCTCTGGGCGGCAGATCAGCAGGTCGGGCAGGTAGGGGTCAGGTTGGTTGTAGGCCAACGGCGAGCCGTCGAGGCGGGAGACGTGCAACCCGGCGGCGGCGGCGACGGCGGCGGGGGCGGCGGAGTCCCACTCGTACTGGCCGCCGGCATGAGCGTAAACGTCGGCCTGGCCGAGGACGACGGCCATCGCCTTCGCGCCGGCCGAGCCCATCGCGACAAGCTCGCCATCAAGCGCAGCGCGGATCGCCTCGGTGACGGCCGGCGGGCGGGTGCGGCTGACGACGAGGCGCGGGCGGGTGGTCAGAGGCGCCGGAGCGGGCGGCGGCGGCACAGTCCCCAGTGTCACGCCCCGCGCGGGCAGGGCGACCGCGCCTACGGCCAACGCCCCGTCCTCCACAAGCGCGATGTGCACCGCCCAATCGGTCCGGCCCGCCTCACCGAACTCACGCGTGCCGTCGAGCGGGTCGACGATCCACACACGGCGCGCGCCCAGCCGCCGAGGATCGTCCTTGCCCTCCTCGCTGAGCACGACGTCGGCAGGGAACGCCGCGCGCAGCTCGGCCATGATCAGCTCGTGCGACGCGCGGTCAGCGCGAGCCCGCAGCGCCCGGAGATCAACCGCGCCCTTGGCCTCCAGCACCGCCCGCAGCTCACGTAACAGGCGGCCCGCGGCCTCAGCGATGCGGACGGCCTCAGAATGGTCAGTCACGTCCCCCCCTTGCGCAGCCCCTGACGCGCGAGGCCAGGATTCTGAGTGATCGTACGCGCTAGGGCGCTTGCGCTGGGCAGAATAGACGCATGCCTGAGCACTCTGCCGCCAGCTTGCCTGTGCATAACCGGACGCAACGGGGGGCGCAGGTCGCGAAGCTCTCAGCCGCAACCGGGGCGAAGTTCATCGCCGCACGGCTCCGCGGGCTGGTTGATTCCGGTGCTGACCAGCGTTTCCATGCCGAGACCGCCGAGCGGATCGTCGCGTTGCTTGGCTCGATGAAGGGCGCCGCGATGAAGCTCGGGCAGATCGCGAGCTTCGTCGACCTGGACGTCGACCCCGAGGTCCAGGCCGTCTACCACGAGGTGCTCAGTGACCTCCAGGACGCCGCGCCGCCGGTCGACCCCGAGGTCATCGCCGGGGTGATCGAGCAGGAGTACGGCGCGCCGCTCACGGTCGCCTTCGCGCGCTGGGACCCGCAGCCGATCGCGAGCGCGAGCATCGGCCAGGTCCACCGGGCGCAGCTGCCGGACGGCACGGAGGTCGTCACGAAGGTCCAGTACCCAGGCGTGGCCGAGGCCGTGCAGTCAGACCTCGCGAACGCGGAGGCGTTTGCGCCGCTCGGCAAGATGATCTCGCCCCACATGAAGATGCGCCCGCTGATCGAGGAGCTGCGCGAGCGGCTGCTCGACGAGCTGGACTACCAGCGCGAGGCGACCTACCAGCAGGCGTTCTTCGAGCGCTATGACGGCCACCCCTTCATCCGCATCCCGCGTATCTACACGGACTACTGCCGCCCCCGCGTGCTCGTGAGCGATTACGTCGAGGGGTTGGACTTCGACCAGATGCTTGCTTCGGCGTCCGAGGCCTCCCGCCAGCGGTACGGGGAGATCATCTACCGGTTCATCTTTGGATCGCTCAACCGGTTCCGGTTGTTCAATGCGGATCCGCATCCGGGCAATTACCTGTTCCCGGGCGACGGGAGCGTGGCGTTCCTCGACTTCGGCAGCGTGAAGATGTTCCGCCGCCAGACCCGCGAGCTGCTCTTAGAGCAGCTCGACGCGGTGATCGCGGGTGACGCCCAAAGGCTCGTCGAGGGGCTGCGGAAAGCGGGGTTCCTGCCAGGCTCTGTGCCCGATCCACAGAAGCTGCTCAACTGGTTCCGGGTGGTCAACGAGCCGGTGCTCTCCGACCGGGTATTTCGCTACACCCCTGAGTTCGCCCGTGAGGTCACCCGGGTCTTATCTGATCCCCGGCGCGGCTACGTCGACCTCATGCGCAAACTCAACCTGCCGCCCGACTACCTGCTGCTCAACCGTATCCACTGGGGCGTGAACTCGATCCTCGGCCGGTTGCGGGCGACCGCGAACTGGCGCCGAATCCTTCTGGACCTCCGCGGCGGCCCACCGGCGACTGAGCTGGGGCGGGCCGAGCGCCCATTTATCGAGGCCTCACCCTTCCTCGCCTAGCAGCGCCCGGCACATCCCAAATGAAGTAGTCTGCTCGGACCATCATCATCTATGACAATTGCCAGGCGTTCCCGGATCGCCGTGGCGCCGCAGACTACAAGGCCTCTGAGGTCCTTGGGGGGTGCTGTCGTTGATGAAGGACCGTGCCGCCATCGCGCTGATCACCGCGACGCTGCTCCTCAGCGCCACGACCGCCGCGTATGCGGATCACGCCTACACGGCCCATGCGCGCGCCGTCGGGCTGACGCTCAAAGTTCAGGACCACGTCCTGACCGCGGCCCTGACCGGCGCGAAAGTCCAATCGGGGCCCGTCGAAGAAGGGTGCAAAGGCAACGCCAAAGCCTGCGCCACAGCGGCCGGGCTGGTTGAGCCGCTCGGCGAAACGGCGCGAGCGAGCGCGCCCGGGAATCAGGGAACGAAGACCGCGCCTGCGAGCACCCTCACCCCGGCGCGCAACACCCTGCTCGGCCAGGCGATCACCGGCCGGATCGGCCAGTCGACCGCAGCCGCCACGGCACCGGCGGACACCAGGGCAAAGGGCACCGCAGGCCAGAATGTCGTGTCGCTCGATGTGGGTGAGCAGGTCCCAGCTGTCCGGCAGCGGATGCACCGTGAGCTGCCGAGCGTCATGGACAGCCTGGCCGTGAGCGGTGAAAACAGGGGGATAAGCCGAGTCGCTGATGGCCTCACGCACACGCAAGATCAAGCCGCCGGACCATTCGTCAAGGTCACCACTGGTCCCGCGTTGTCTGAGAGCACGGACATCAACGGCACAACCACCGCCACCGCGATCGCCAACGGCGCGGAGGTGGTCATCGGCCCTGCCGCCCCCCTGAGCCGCGGGGCCGCACTCGGCGCCACGACGCCGGAGCGGCTCATCGTCCTACGGATCAGCAGATCGATGGCGACCGCCACCACCAACCAGAGAACCGGAAAGGCCGGCTTCTCGCCACCCACGGTCACCGTGCGCTCCTTGGCCGATACGGGCCTCGGCAAGGTAAGCGTCGCGCCGGGCCAGTCGAGCTGCTTCGCCACGAGCACCGTGTTCGAGACCTGTGTCACCGTCGCCTCCGGGGCGAAGCGGGCGGAGGGCGCCGCTGCCGCCGCCGCCGTGGGGGGCGTGGAGGTCTCGACCCTGCGAACGCAGGGCAAGGGCGCGGTCAACCTGCGGCTCGGCGCGGTCGAGGTCGGCGTCAACGCCGCGAGCCGTCATGGCGGCGCGAACTCGCCAGAGGAGGGATCCACCCCGGGCCGCGCCGCTGAGCCCAGCGCGCGCCCCGCGCGGCTCGCAAGGGTGCTGCCCAAGACCGGCGCCATGAGCCTGACGCTGCCCGGCCTCATCCTCGTCGGCGCAAGCGGCCTCACGCTCGCTGCGCTGCGCCGCCGCCGTACCTGAGTACAGGATCGGCTTCTGGGTACAGGATCGGCTTCTGGGTACAGGATCGGCTCGGTCACGTACGGTGGGGACGTGACCGAGCCGATCGTTATCTGCTGCCTCCGGGTTGATCAGACGCCGATCCCCGCCGCGGGCTCACGGCCCTCCCGCTGCGTGGACTGCGGTGTGGCGGTGTGGGTGGCGCCCTCCTCTCAGCGCATGATCCGCCAGGGCGGCCAGCCAACCTGCTTCGAGTGCCTCAACGCGGGCCGCGAGGACCTGGAGTTCGAGGCGCCAACGGCTGAGCAGCTCGATGAGGTCCGCGCCGAACTCCACCGCCGCGGCCAGTCATCAAGCAACTGAGAACGTGTTTGAAGGGTCTTTTGGTGGGGGTCGTGCCTCGTCGGGTTCCGCTCGCGAACACCTTTTTAGGTCGGAGCCTCCTTCCGGGACGAGGCACGACCGTATGTCCGCTCATCGTCGTGGTTTTTTATTATCTCTGAGGTGTTTCGGCGGCGAGGGCCACCGAAACCGCGCTCCGCTTCACTTCGCCTACGGATAACAGCCGCAGTCCTCAAACACGTTCTGACGCACGAGTCAGTCCGGCCGCCGACGCTCCTGGGAGCGGCGCAGGGCGCGGCGCTCGTCCTCGCTCATGCCGCCCCACACGCCCGCGTCCTGGTGGGTCTGGAGCGCCCACCGAAGACACTGCACGATGACAGGGCAACGCCGGCACACCGCCTTCGCTTGGGCAAGCTGCTCCGAGGCCAGGCCGGTCGTACCTGCAGGGAAGAAGATCTCTGGATCCTCATCGAGACATGCCGCCTTAGCGCGCCATGCGGGGAGGGAGCCGGCGACTCCTGACCGATCAGGTTCGCGTGGCGGCTCGGGATGCTGAGAATACGTCATTGGGTCACCTCCGGATGGAGACGGCCGGGGCAGGGACAACCCCACACCGCGTTCGGGGCACGCAGATTTGTGAGGCCTCTCCACCCGCCCTCGGCCGTCGGCTTCACTGTCCTCACCCGGCGAGTCACGGGATATCGGACCTGGCTTTGAGTGTGGGATGAGTTCGTGGTCATCATTAGTGGCACTCTCGCGTATCCGCGTATCCGCGTGAAGAACACATAAAGGGTCGAATCCAGGGTCGAAAAGGAGCACCGCCAATGAGCCACCTCATCGTGGTCACCGAAGCAACGCTGCGCCGCCTAGAGCGCAACTGGCCGCCCGAGGAGCTCGCCAGACGAGTCGAGGCGCACTTCCCCACAGCGCGCGGCCTCGACGCCAAAGCCATCGGCAAATGGGAGCGGCGGTTCCAAACCCCACGCCACGACTACGCCCAAGCGCTGTGCCACGAGCTGGACGCCCCGGCGTTAGACCTGCTCGGCATCGGGCGCAGCCTGGCCGCCCAGGCATACTGGCGGCTGGCCACCCCCGACGAAAGAGACACCGCCGTGCGACGACGCAAGCTTCTCGAGGACAGCCTCGCCCTGGCGGGCGGCGTCGTGCTGCTCCCCGTGGACCGGCTGGCCAAGTGGGCGAACTGGTATGGCCAGGCGCGACGTGTGGACCCTGCGCTGCCTGGCGAGCTGGAGGCGCTGTCCACCCAGATCGCCCGGGCCTACACAGCAGGGCAGACCGCCTCCGCGTTGCCCGCCGCCCGAGCCCAGGCCCACAGCGTGACCCGGCTGCTGGACCGGGCGGTCATGACCTCGGCCCAGCGTAACCGGCTGCGCTCGATCGGCGCTGACGCCGCCGCGATGCAAGGCGTCCTCGAGCTGAACATAGGCAACCCTGGAGAGGCCCGGGACGCGTTCGACCTCGCGCTCGATCTGGCCCGCGACGCCCGCGACGCCCGCTTGGAGGCGTTGGTGACCGCCGCCGAGACCTGGCTATGGTCACCAGCTCAGCTCGGCGCCCGAGCCACCAAAAGCCCGCAACAAGCCGTAGACGCCTTGGAGCACGCGTGCGTGCTAGGCCGGCACGCCCCCGCACCAGCCCAGGCCTGGCTGCACGCCTACCACGCCTGGCATTTGGCCGCGGCAGGCGATGCTGGCCAGTGGGCGCGGGCGCTGGCCAGCGTCCAGGACACTGTCGGCGGCATTCACCCAGATGAGCATGGCTGGGGGTTCTTCTCAACGCATGGTGAGCTGGCCGGCCTCAACAGCGGGCGCATCCTCGGCTTTGAGGGGGACACGCGGCTGCTGCTCGGCCAGCACGCTGACGCCATCAACCCGCTCCAGCAGGCGCTCGGCACCGCCTACATGTCCATGAAGGAGCCGATCCTACGCCGCAGCCTGATGGCCGCATGGACCGGAGCGGACGAGCCGGAGCCCGCCTGCGCCGCTGGGATCGCCTGCCTCGGCCAGGCCGACGCGGCCAGCCTCACCCTGAACGTGGAGCTGGTGCGCGACATCCGCGCGACATTCCCTGGCAGCTGGGCAGATCTGGACTGCGTCCACCAACTCGACGACCGCCTCCGCGCCCACGCCTGACCCCGTCAGGGGCTACTGGGCCTCCCACCATGCGGCGCCCGACACCCGGCTTCCGCAGATTATGTGCCCACGAGAGCCCCGTATATGTGCTCTGAGCTGGGATTTGGCCCGGCCAGCTCATTGCGCTTGGTGGGGCTAGGCGTCAGAGCCGATCTTGGCCTGCAGCCTGGCGGCGATCCGGCCCTGGCGGGAGGCCGCCGCTTGGGTTTGACGCACTCACTGCGCAGCTTCTCGGTGCCTGTGAAGAGCACCATCATTGCAGCTCGGGCCCGGCTGATACTTGTCGGCCAGGCCAGATAGGACACTTCGGTTCCGCTGCCGTGCTGCGCAGATACACCTCTAGAGAATACTGATATTCAACTAGGACATATTGCTCATCTAATGCAATATCGTGCGCCTACAGCTCTCAGCCTTGCAAGCGTTCTCCAATGCCTTAACTCTGCCAGACCCTCCTTGGAAACACCCGATGTGCCTACATACTGCGGAACCCTGGGGACGGCATCCTTGTCTTGGTACAAGACGGCACGAGGAGGTGAGCGACGGTGAGCATCGAGCTAAATCACATCATCATCCCCGCGAAGAACAAACAAGCCTCAGCGAGGTTCCTCGCCGGAATCCTGGGAGTAGAGGCGGCGCCTCAATGGGGGCCGTTCATCCCGGTTCAAGTCGCCAACGGGGTCACACTCGACTACGCCGACTCGGATGACTTCCGCCCCCACCACTGCGCGTTCTTGGTGAGCGAGCCAGAGTTCGACGCCATCTTCTCGCGTATCCGGGAAGCCGGGCTCACGTTCTACGCCGATCCACACTACGAGCGGCCCGGCGAGATCAACCACCTCTACGGGGGCCGCGGCGTGTACTTCGACGACCCGGACGGCCATGTCATGGAGGTGATCACTCAGCCGTACGGCGAGACACCGGAGGCGTGAGCCTCAGCGGGGAAAGGCTGCGCCGAAGCGCTGCTCGACTGGCATGTAGTCGAGGTCGTAGCCGAACGCGCGGGGGCCGACCAATGCAAGGCCCTGGGCCGTCCGCCACCTGGAATCACAAGGCGCGGCGACCACAGTCACGCGGAAACCGTACCGCAGCTCCTCAGTCGTGATCGGCGCGCCAGTCTCGCCGTCAAGGACGATGATCAGGTCAGGCACCGACGCGACGACCTCCCCGTCACGCACCGCGACCAGATGCTCGTTTTGGAAACGAACCGCCAGCGAAGAGCCAGCGTCCTCACCGGAGCCGGTGATCCGGGCCTGGCCCCTGGCGAAGCCGGTCTCGGTGCGCCGCTCGACATCGCTGATCTTGCCGTCGAACAGCCGGTAGCCACCGAGCCGGTCCAGGATCGCGGTGATCGGGTCGCCGTGCGCGGCCCGGGTCTGGCGGATGCGCCGCCCAAGCTCGGTGGCCAGGCTGATCGTGCCCGGGATCATCGCCTGCTTGAGCTGGCGGCCTGACAGCGGGTAGAGCGCGATCTTGGCCACACAGCCCATGTCAATGGTGAGCGAGCGGGCCAGGCGCTCAGCCCAGTGGTTGTCGATGGTGTCGATAACCGCGGTGTTGCCTTTCTCGTCTGCCAGCGCCATCGGGGTAGCCGAGACGCCGTACAACGTGGCGGTCACCATCTGGATCTCGGGGAAGGCCCGGCCCATGCCGTCAGCGTCGACGACCGGGATGCCCAGCTTGGCGGCTGCCCTGAACGGCACTGTCGAGTTCGACCCGCCGGCCTCTATCGAGACGGTGTGCGTAGCCGGCCGCCCAAGCACGCGCTCCAGCGCCCGCAACGCGCGCACATGCTCATCGCCGCGGGGCAGCTTCTCGACCCCGACGGTTGGCGCGCCCATCCCTGCGGTCGGCACGACCAGCGCGTCGTCAGGCACCTCGTCAACGCTGACGAGCGCAACCGGCCCGCGCTGGCGGATCACCCGCTTGGCGAGCAGCGCGCCAAGGTATGGGTTGCCGCCGCCGCCCGCGCCGAGTACCGCGGCGCCGATCGCCAGGTCGTCCATCTGGCGCTCATCCACTTGCCGCAACGTCATCCCCTCCCAGCTCCAGGTCTCCCACGGCCTTGACGCGGATCCGGGTCGCGTTGCTCGGCAGGTAGGTCAACGGCACCTCCTCGACCTCGACGACGTGCACGCTGGCTGGGACCGCACCTGCGGTGACCGCCTCGTCGATTGCCTGCTGCTTTGCCTGCCCCAGCGCCTGATGACGTGAGCTTCCCGCCAGCGAGACGATCCGGTCGACCTCACCGCCGACCTGCGCGATCGCCGCGCCGATCGCGTTCGCGACCGCGAAGTGGTCGGGTTTGATCAGCTCGGATGCCCCAGGCAGGCGCTCGCCGAGCAGCACGCTGCCTCCGCCGACCACGACGACCGGGATCGGCTCTGGGGTGGTCTTCATCCGATCGACGGCCTCGCTGACCGCCCGCGCGATCCACCCCAGCCCGCGCTCGACCAGGCCGGGGTCGAGGCCGGAGACCCGGTCGGGATCGCCGATCGTGGCCAGCCCCCCAGCCACCGCCAGATCGGTGGCCGTCATAGTGTCACCGCCAAAGACGAGCGCCCGGCTGTCCAGCTCGTAGCCAACGCTGCCCGGCCCGATCATCAGCTTCGGCTGGTGGTGCACCACGCTGCCCCCGCCAAGGCCAAACGAGCGCACGTCAGGCATGCGGAAATTCGTGCGCACCTGGCCGATCTCAACTGAGACCGAGGCTTGGCGCGGGAACCCATGGTGGAGCATGCCGACGTCCGTGGTTGTGCCGCCGATATCGACCACCGCGCAGTCTGCCAAACCGGACAGGAACGCCGCCCCACGCATCGAGTTCGTCGGCCCGCAGGCAAAGGTGGCGACCGGGTAGCGCTCGGCGTGGTCGACGCTCATCAGCGTCCCGTCGTTTTGGCTCAACCAGACCGGCGCGGTGATCCCGAGCTGGGCCAGGGCGGCGTGCAGCGCGCCAATGATCCTGGCCGCGAGTCCACGCAAGCAGGCGTTGATGATCGTGGCGTTCTCGCGCTCAAGCAGCCCCACCCGGCCGATCTCATGTGACAGGCTGATAGGGATCCCAGGCAGCTCCCCCGCGAGAAGCCGCGCCGCCTGCCGCTCACACTCAGCGTTGACCGGCGAGAACACCGAGCAGACCGCAATCGAGCGCAGCTCTTTCGCGGCAATGTCAGCGGCCACCCGCCGCAGCTCCCCGGCGTCCAGCGGTGAGATCTCACGCCCGTCGAACTCGTGGCCGCCGTGGCACATGTAGACGTGCCCACCTAACGCCTGCCGGAGGCGCTCCGGCCAGTCGACCATCGGCGGCAGCGCCTGGGTCGCCGGCAGGCCTAAGCGGACCGCAGCCGTTGGCAGCAACCCCTTCGCCTCGATGACCGCATTCGTGAAGTGTGTCGTCCCGATCATCACCGCCTGCGCGTCGTGAAGATCCCCCGCACTGCCCATCAAGCCCCGCAGCGCCCCAGTGATCCCACCCGTCACGTCCGCTGTGGTGGGCACCTTCGCTTCGGCGAGCACCCGCCGGCCCGCTAGAAGCACCGCGTCAGTGTTGGTCCCACCCACGTCGATCCCTACCCGCATGTGATCTTTGTCTCTCACGACGCGTGAGCTTTCAAGCCCCTATCCCGTCCCGCGTAGCTCTCACCGAACGACCACGCGCCAGGCCCATCGGGCGCTGGCGCGTGGTTTATGTCGATGGGAGGTTGAGGGCTGGCTACCCTCCCTGGTCTCCGGTCTGAGCAGAGGGCATATCCTCGTCAATCGGCTCGCTCGGCTTCACGCCGGGGCCTTTCCCCGGCTCGACTGTGCCGTAGGGCCGTTCGCTCTCGCCTTTTGTGCCGAGGTCTGTGCGGCCAGGCTCCTGGCCCTCCTGTTGCATGACATCCTCACCGCGGCGGGTCTGGCTCTCGCCAACGCCCTCAGGTGGGACGGAGGGGTCCTCAGTGGGAGCCTCACCGACAGACGTTTCCGCCTGGTCGAGTGCCTCAAAGGCCTTCTGATGGCCTGCGATCGCTCGCTCCTTGGCTTCTCCGGTGCCAGGGGCGTCGGGGGCCCAACCGTGCTCTTCCTCGTCTACTGTGCCTTGGTCGTGAGTGATCTCGGCGCCTGACTGGTCGCCGAAGGATTTCTTGACTCCCTTATCTGCGGCACCCATCAAAGTTCTCCTGTCTGTCGGCGGGCTATGGAAGCTGCCAGCTGGTACTCTCTTCCTTCCCCCATTGCGCCGGCCTTAGTCCTCGAACAGGAAAATCCGTGAGCCATCACGTGAGTGGACGGGCAGGGAGCACGTGGGACCCCTTAAGGGATCGGTAAGGCGCCCAGCAACGACCCCCGCGTGCTGTGGCAGAGCCCGCACCCCACCAGCCTCCCACTCACGAGCCAACCTCAGGAGGGAGCATAAGCCTCCTGCGCTCATCCCTCGTCAGCTGGCGAAAGACCCGCTGTCGCGCTTTGGCAACCAACGCCTCAAGGTCAGTGAACGCATCCCAGACTCGGGCGGTCCGGTCGCGGGAGGCAGTCGCCAGGCGCTGGCCGTCAGGAGACCACGCCACGCCTGTGACCCAGTCGGCGTGAACGCACGGAATGGCCCGTTGAGTCCCATCCTTCGCGTCCCAGACTCGGGCGGTGCGGTCGCGGGAGGCAGTCACCAGGTACTTGCCGTCAGGCGACCAGGCCACGCCATAGAGCCGGTCCTGGTGGCCGGACAAGACCAGCAGCTCCTCACCATGGACGGCGTCCCAGACCCGAGCGGTCTGGTCGCGGGAGGCAGTCGCCAGGCGCTGACCATCAGGCGACCAGGCCACGCCATACACCCGATCCTGGTGACCACGCAGAACCAGCAGCTCCTCACCGCGGGCGGCGTCCCAGATACGGGCGGTCCGGTCGTCCGCTGCGGTCGCCAGGCACTGGCCGTCGGGCGACCAGGCCAGACCGTACATTCGGTTCTGGGGGACAGACACAACCAGCAGCTCCTCACCGCGGGCGGCGTCCCAGATCCGCACGGTCCGATCGTCCGCTGCGGTCGCCAGACACCGGCCGTCGGGCGACCAGGCCACTTCCCAGACGTCGTCCTGGTGGCCGGACAAGACCAGTCGCTCCTCGCCATAGGCGGCATCCCAGACCCGGGCCGTGCGGTCACCTGAGGCAGTCGCCAGGCGCTGGCCGTCCGGTGACCAGGCCACGCCCCAGACCTCATCCTCGTGGCCACACAGAACCAGCAGCCCTTCACCGCGGGCGGCATCCCAGATCCGGGCGGTCCGGTCGCGAGAGGCAGTCGCCAGATACTCGCCATCGGGTGACCAAGCCACGCCATAGATCCGATCCTGGTGACCGCGCAGAACCAGCAGCTCCTCACCACAGGCGGCATCCCAGACCCGAGCGGTCCGGTCGCGAGAGGCAGTCGCCAGACACTCGCCGTCCGGTGACCAAGCCACGCCATACGCTCGCTCCTGGTGGCCACGCAGGACCAGCAGCTCCTCACCGGAAGCGGCGTCCCAGGTCCGGGCGGTCCGGTCGCTCGAGGCGGTCGCCAGACGCTGGCCGTCCGGTGACCAGGCCACGCCCCAGACCTCATCCTCGTGGCCACACAGAACCAGCAGCCCTTCACCGCGGGCGACATCCCAGATCCGGGCGGTCCGGTCGCTCGAGGCGGTCGCCAGGCGCTGGCCATCGGGCGACCAGGCCAGGCCATACATTCGCTCCTGGTGACCACGCAGAGCCAGCAGCTCCTCACCGGAAGCGGCGTCCCAGATCCGGGCAGTCCCATCATCCGAGGCGGTCGCCAAGCGCTGGCCGTCAGGTGACCAAGCCACGCCATGCACTCGCTCATGACAACTGGACAAGACCAGTCGCTCCTCACCGGAAGCGGCATCCCAGATCCGGGCGGTCCGGTCACTCGAGACGGTCGCGAGGCGCTGGCCATCGGGCGACCAGGCCACCCCCCAGATCTCGTCCTCATGCCCGCGCAGGACGGCACGGGCACGGGAGGCCATCAACGCGGCCAGCAGGGCCTGCTGCGCAAGCAGCGTCGGGGCGCACTCCTGGACAGCGGCCAGGGCCAGCAGCAGGCTGTGCCCGGGATCACGCTCAACGTCTGCCAGCGCCTGCCTGGCCACCGCATCCGCCAACCGCTCCAAACCGGCACGGTCAGCGCGAGTCGAGCGCTCAACAAACTCGTGCACAAGCGGAAGCTCAGCGCCAAGCCCGCTGTGGGCAGCCGCCCACTGCTGCGCAATCACCAGACGCTCACCCTGCAACAGATAGCCATCCCGGTGCCCCAAGCGGTCCCACTCGGCAGCGCAGCGCTCCAGCTCAGCGCGCTGGCGCAGCTCATCAGCCCGCGCCTCGATCGCCTGCGCCAGCGGCGGCCACTGGCGAAACAACGCCTCATGCGCCACCTGCACCGTGGCATCCTCGCCCGCCACGTCGCTGGTCAACAGCCGCGCATCGATGAACGCATCAACCACCTCACGCTCAGAGCCCGTCAGGCTGTCACGCTGGACGCGCCGGCGGGCCGGCCCAGCTCCGTCAAGGGCGACGAACTTAAGCAGCGTGCCAATCACCGCAGCGTCCGGGTTAGCGGCGCGCAGCTCAGCGGTGACCTTGTCGGCCTGCCGGCCCAGCGCCCCGGCGACCCCGCCGATCTGCCGGTAGTCCTCATCGGTCACCGTCCCACCGGCTCCGACGCGCTGATACAACGCCTGCAGCGTGTACGCCAGCAGCGGCAACGCGTCCCCGCCGCCGGTCTCCTCCACCATGTGGTTGACCAAGCCTGGAGCGAAGCTCAGCCCCGCCTGGGCGGCCGGGCCTTCGATCACCGCAGGCAGCGCCGCGCGGTCCAGCGCCCCGACCGTCACCGGCTGCTGGAACAGCTCCGCGAAACCGGTCTCCAAGAACCCGGTGAGGAACTCCGAGCGCAGCGTAGCCACCACCCACAGGCCGGGGTCTTGCTCCAGCGCGCCGCGCAGCAATCCCAGGAACGCTGCGCGCTCCCCTGCTCCGGTCAGGGTCAACAGCTCCTCGGCCTGATCGACCACCAGCAGCACCGACGCCGCCCGGCCGCCGTGAGCCGCGCGCAACCTTGCAGCCAGCGTGACGAGCGCGGCTGGCCCCTCGGCAAGCTGCGCCGCCAGCGTCTCGACCTGGTTATCTGGCACCTGGCTGTCTGGCACCTGGCTGTCTGGCAGCGCCGCAGCCAGGCTGCGAGCCAGGTTTGTGGTGGGCTGGTCCTCTGGCACCAACGGCGGCACGACTACCCACCGACCGCGCCGCCCCGCCAGGCTGGGCAGCAAACCGGCCTGGACCAGCGACGACTTGCCAGCCCCCGACGGGCCGACCACGGCCACGAACCGGCGGGCCTGGCGCGGCAGGGTCGGGTGCAGCCGGTCGACCAACTCGGTGATCTGCGGCCCGCGGCCGAAGAACACGGCGGCGTCCTGCTCGGTGAACGCCTCAAGACCGGGATAGGGCAGGCGCTTCGCGGTCCAGCTGGGCGTGACGGGCGGTCGGGGCTCCGCCAGGTGCTGCCACACCGTTCCCGCGACCAACAGCAGCACCGTGACGCCAAGCAGCGGCACGGACCACCGTTGGAGCGGCTCTAGGGCCGGGGGCAGCCTGCTTGAGTCTCTGGTGGCGAACTCAGTGAGGATGCCCACTAGCACGACCAGGAGCACAAGCAGCAGGCTGAGGATCAGCGAGATCGACCGGGAGCGCATCAACCTGCTTTGGAAACTCGCGAACGGATGCCACAAAGGATACCTGTGCTTGTATCGGCCCTGGCCAGGCGCCGTGGGCGCGACTCACACGAGTGCCTGCTGGTTGTGTGTGCGCCGTAAGTACGTGTTTGAGAAGTCTTTGGGTGGGGTCGTGCCTCGTCGGGTTCCGCTCGCGGAACACCCTTTTAGGTCGCTCCACCCGACGCGGCACGACCTGCGCCTGCTTATCTTCGTGGTTTTTTATTATCTCTGAGGCGGTTTCGGCGGCGAGGGCCACCGAAACCGCGCTCCGCTTCGCTTCGCCCACGGACCGCAGCCGCAGTTCTCAAACACGTTCTAAGACTTTCAGACCGATAAGAAGGGATCACGCGGTTGCCGGAGAAGCTCATCCAGGCTGCGGACACAAGCCAGATCATCCCACTCGGGCCGGAACCGGCCACGCACACTCCAGATACGCGCCAGGCCCATCAGGTCGCCGTGAGCACGCGCGAGCTTGAGCGCGCGTGTCAGCTCCTGGCAAGCCTGCTCAGGCTCGCCCTGCAGCGCCCGCGCGGCAGCGATATCGGTCAGCGTCATCACGATCCATCCCGGCCCGCCGTCCACGATCGCGGCCTGGAGCACCTCGATGGCCTCGGCGGCGCGGCCGAGCCAGACAAGGCCAACTCCACTGCTCCTGTCTTCCTGCTCAGGCGTGCGCGCAAGGTAGCGCGGGAAGAACCCCCGGCCGTCTTGATGGCCGGCCTGCGCGGCCAGGCGATCGGCGGCCTGGACAGCCTGGCGAAAACCGCGCTCGTCATGGGCGACGGCCAACTCCTCCGCCAACCACCGCTGCGCCCAGGCCAAGGTCTTCGGATCCGACGCCCGCGCATAATGGACCGCCTGGCGTTTCAGGCGCAACGCCCGCTCGACGTCCCCCCCGCGCCCGTCGGTCTGGATCGCCGAGTACACCAAGCTGGACACCGCGACCGCCTGGGCTTGCAGAGTCGGGTCGGCGCTGTCACCAGCCACCTGCCTGGCCAGCGCGAAGAAACGCCGCATCGCCGGCCGGTCGCACAGATACAACGACAGCAGGCCCGCCTGGGCGTGGGAGCCGACCGTGACCGCCTCCAACCGCCGCCGCAACGCTGGCCCGACCGGACGGTCCAGCAAGACCAGCAACGTCTCGGCCTGCCGGGCGACCTGATCGACCAGCACATCAGGCCGCATAGTGCGATGCGCCAACGCCAACGTGTCAGCCAACTCCTCATGGTCGGCCACCACAGCCGCGTCCACCGGCCCGGCCCGGCGGACCGCGGCGGCGATGCGCTCCACCACCTCTGGCGGCGCCAGCGCCACGGCAAGCCCCGCGGCGGCGGCTTTGTTGACCTGTCTGCGGTTCGCGTGCGCTCCGTTTCCGTTGGGCCATAGCGAGTCTGACACCCACACGGCCGCGTTGCCCGCCACCAGCAGCGCGAACTTGCGTTTGGCGGTGTCATCGAGCCGGAGCAGCGCCTCGTCCAGCACCCGCTGGCTGGTCGGCGTGGGCACGATGTCAGGGTTGTCCTTCCACGCCTCGACCGTGCTCGATCCGACGCCCAGCCACCCCGCGAAGTCGTGGATGTTGTCCCGCGAGGCAATCCACAGCGCGCACGCCAGCGCGCCGGTCCACTGGCCAACCATCACCTTTGGGTCGTCTGGGTCGTCGCCGCCCGCCTCGGCCGTGGTGGCCTCGGCCGCTGGCGCGGGGTCCGGCTCAGGCGGTTTGACCCTCCGGGCTTGGCGTCGCTGCTGGCCCATCGCGCTCCCCCTTGCTCTCGATCTCATCGGGTGGTTGCAGAGAGGGCAGCGTAAACCCACGATCAAAACAGGCCGCACCTGAGCGGATCTGGCAGCCCTTTCCACCAACGCGGCCTGGCGGGATGCTCACAGGACACGAGCCGCAAAACCAGACCAGCACGACAGACCGCGCCCGGCGCTCCAGGCCGTCCGGGTGGTGGGCTGGCGGGCATACGCGAGGTGAAGAACGATGAGCTGGAGGGACACCGCCGCCTGTCGAGGCCAAGACCCCGACCTCTTTTTCCCATTGGGCACGACCGGGACAGCGCTTGAGCAGACCGCCCAAGCGAAAGCGCTATGCGCCAGCTGCCCCGTGGCGCAGGCGTGCCTGGCGTGGGCGTTGGCCACGAGCCAACCCGCCGGCATCTGGGGCGGCAAAACCGAAGACGAGCGGCACGCCCTCCGCCGTAAGCAGCAGCGGCGAAAGCGGTAGAGCCCAGGTCGACCGCCGGCCGAGTCGAGCACAGCCGGTCACCGGCCTGCTCGCTGGCCTACTGCCCCGCCCACGGCGCCGAGTTGAGTCCCCATCGGGTCAAGGTACCCAGGGGACCGCTCTCGACCAGCAACGCTATAGCCCTAACCCTGATCGGCCGCAGCGCCCTCGGACGGCCCGATGCCGAAAAACTCCAAGTGGCGACCGGCGGAGTGCTCATTGAGCCTGACAGCGGTGGCGACCGCCCTCACATGCGGTTTTCCCTCGAATTCAAGGGAAAACCGCGCCCCGCACACCACACCCGCCGGATGAGCGTCATCTTTCCTCCGGATCCGGAGGAAAGATGAGGTTGACCTGCGTTGACACGTGTTACGCGATGGTAAGCGCGCTCCGGTCGGTAGATTCAGGTTGAGGAGCTGCGACAGCGCTCGCTCTATCAGCTCGCCGGGCGACAGGCTCACAGCGCAAGGCGCACTCAGGCAGACGAGCCGCCAGCCCATTATCAAGTTGAACCGTCACCGTAGCCATAACAACCCTGATGTAGCGTTCACCTGCACAAACGAGGCCCTGCACGCCGGGATCGGGGCGCAAAAACAAGCCCATCGCCCAAATCGCCGCCTTTACGCGTGATAAATATGCGCGCCACTACGTCTCGGCGCTGGTGAGGCGAAGCGCCCACAACCACATAGGAGCAGCTTGATACAGCTCGTTCACAATCCCTGAGCCTTAGCCATTGCGTCATATACTTAAAACGGCATATGGGTGTTAGCTCACCTTGAGTTGAGAGACGCCCCTTCAGACTCTCAAGGCAAGGCCCATTGCGCTATGTTCCGCCGTGACGCTTGTCTTATTATCAGTGATCACCATTGAGGATTCGATTGTTAGCCTCCACCTACCACTTCTACGCAAGGCCTCACCAGCATCACGAATATCCATGAGACAATCGATATACATTTATGATAGATGCGTTTCCGCGGAGAGTTAATCGGGAATTACCCCGGCCTCTGAGCCAGATAGCGCTGCTGATCAGGTTATTCGTTGAGCAGAAGCCCAATCGGCTGTAGAAAACGGCGTCCTCGCTCGACAATGTGGTATCGCAATTGCCGCGCTGTAATTCCGCGATACGTGTCGACAGCAACGTTAGGCCGGGGAGCGGTGAACCCAATGGTCAGCGCGCTTTCTTCGCCACTGAGGCGACTTTTGACTAGTCTACAGGGAGGAAGACACCCAGCCCTGGGGGAAGTGACTATCCCCTTGACAAAGAGCTCTGCATAACAGACGATCCCTGCCGGCAGCGCCGACAAAGTCGCCGACAGGTAGCCCAGATCAGGTCAGCCATGTCAAGAAAGGAAGTCATGTTAAGATAAGCTGCCTGCCACTACTGCGTCACGCCTTCAATGTGATCATCGATACCATCGGAGTTCGTTATGGCAGAGTACGTTATCTACACCGATACAGCGTCTGACTCGGACAAGAATTTTGGCACAAGCTCGCATACCTATATCCAGCTCATTGGAGACACCGCACAAAGCGACCTATTCGAACTTGATGACCCCAACAGAGACGATTTTGAGCCAGGAGCTACCGACAGCTTCCCCGTGACGCTGCCAGAGCTTGGAAACTTAAAAGAAGCGTACGTCAAAGTGGAAGGCTCAGAAAAATGGGTTTGGCATTTATTACAAGCACGTATTGAGAAAAAAGAAGGCGGACAAGTCGTAAGATCATGGTCAGCCTATAACCCGGAAGATCCAAGCAAAGGATGGCTTTTCGGGCCCGATCACATCCGGGAGATCACACTCAAAGTGAGCTAGTCAGCTACCAAGAGAGTAAAGCGTGGCAGGCGGCCTCTCTTACCTCGCCTGGGGTCGGTGCAGCAGCCCGACGAGCACCGACGGAATCGGCAATCTCATTACCTGCGGTACTTGCAATCCCGCGTGCAGGTCTGCCGAGGGTAGTCACGGTGGTTGGGAGTCGGCTTCCCCATCCACATGCAGCCCGGCCAATGGGCGCGGCCCCGCCACGGTGAGCGTCGTGCGGGGCGGCGCTGGCCAGTCCTGACAGTTTCACGCTCTTAGAGGATCCATGGCGATGATCGGCTCTGCGACCACGGTTGACACGATCTACTACGACGGTGACATCGTGACTGTTGACGATGCCAGGCCGGCCGTGGAGGCCGTCGCTGTCAAGGACGGCCGGATCGCGGCCGTCGGCAGTCTGCAGCAGGTCCAGGCACAGGCCGGCCCCGGTACGCAGATGGTGGACCTGGACGGCAAGACCCTGCTGCCGGGATTCGTCGATGCGCACAGTCACGTGTCGCTGATCGGATTCCAGGCCGGGGCGGCGAATCTGCTGCCCGGTCCCGACGGGCCGGTCAACGATCTGCCGGCGTTGCGGGCGGCGTTGGAAGCGTGGACGGCTACCGAGACCGGGCAACGGTGGGAGTGGATCGTTGGCTTCGGTTACGACGATGCCCAGTTACGGGAGCAGCGGCATCCGACCCGCACGGAGCTGGACGAGGTGTCATTGGACCGGCCGGTGCTGGTCATCCACCAGTCCAGTCATCTGGGGTCGGTCAACAGCAAAGCCTTGCAACTTCTGAATTACGACGCGAGCAAGCCGGACCCGCCGGGCGGGGTGATTCGCCGCTGGCCCGGCACCACCGAGCCCAACGGCGTCCTGGAAGAGTCCGCGTTCTTCCCCGCCTGGGGCCTGTCGACGGCGAAGTTCGATGACGAGGAGCGGATCCGGCTGATTCTTCTTGCGCAGCGGTCCATGGCCGCGTTTGGGTTCACCACGGCACAGGACGGGCGGGTAATGTCGCTCAAGGACCTGGAGATCCTTGAGCTGGCCGCCGAGCGTGGCTTGCTCGACATCGACGTGGTCGCCTACCCCGACACGTCGCTGGCCGCGCAACTCAAGGACAAGGACGTGTCCGTCCCGGAGTACCGCAACCGGCTGCGGATCGGCGGCGTGAAGCTGGGCCTGGACGGCTCACCGCAGGGCAGGACGGCCTGGCTGACCCAGCCGTATCTGACCCCGCCTGAAGGAGAAGACCCTGGCTACCGCGGCTACCAGGCGCTTCCGGACGCCATGGTGATCGCCGCGGTCAACAACGCCTACGCCCAAGGCTGGCAGGTCTTGGCGCACGTCAACGGCGATGCCGCTCTCGACCAGTTCATCATGGCCCTCAGACAGGCCACCACACACCACCGGCCCACCGACCCGCGCCCGGTCGCCGTCCACGCCCAGACCGCCAGAGAGGACCAGCTCGACGCTATGCGGGAGCTGGGCATCATCCCCTCCTTCTTCTCCATGCACACGTTCTACTGGGGCGACTGGTACCGCGAAACCGTGCTGGGCGAGGAGCGCGCGGCCCGGATCTCACCCGCAGGCTCAGCCCTGAAACGCGGCATGATCTACACCTCGCACCACGACGGACCAGTGGCCCTACCCAGCTCCATCGCGATCTTGGCCAGCCAAGTCACCCGCATCACCCGCTCCGGCTACACCCTGGGCGAGGACCAAAAGGTCAGCCCACTCGACGCCATCAAAGCCACTACGCTCCACGCCGCCTACCAGTACTTTGAGGAAGCGACCAAGGGCTCCATCACAGTCGGCAAACAAGCCGACCTGGTGATCCTCGACCGCAACCCCCTCACCGTCCCGCCAGAACAGATCAAGAACATCGAAGTACTCCAGACCATCAAGGACGGCAAAAGCATCTACCCACACCACTAACAGCGCGCCGAGAACGTTGCGCTGCATTATGATCCCCTCCCCACATGATCAATGTCGAGCCGTCCGCCAGCACCAGTTGACGGCGGGGTGACACCCCCAGTCATGCAGCCATCTGACCTGGACCAAATTCTCGGCACTACCCGGCCAACCGTTTAGGCCTGCGACGCATAGTCGCCATTTTTCTTCTCATGCAAAGGAATATGGCGTCGCAGCGAGCGGGATTACAAGCAGGGCGCAGCGTCGGCCGGTGGCTTACCGAGCGGTGCACAGGAGCTGGTTCGAGCGCGCGTTCACCATTGCGAACTTTGAACAACCTCTTGATGTGAGGGCGGTCTTATCGATCACCCTCAGATCATGAGCAGCACGGATGCATTACCTGCTCGTGTGCCTTCGCCGTTATTTGGCGATCTGTTCCAGGATCCACTCGACGAGCGTGCGGGACACACTGCTGTGCTCCGAGTTCTCGGTGTCGCACTGGAAGTCGTCCAGGACGCTCTGTTCGGAGGGCAGCGCAGAGATATTCGCGTACAGGTCGATCGGCCAGCCGACTGGGTCGTAATTGAGAGCGACCGCGCTCACCGAGGGAACAAAGCATCCGATGCGGTAGCGGTCCTCGATCTCAGCCTTTAGGATGTCCGCGACCAGGCCATATGAGGCAAGCGTACCCCCAGGTGCGCCGTCGAACGGTGGGACCGCAGTTGTGGAGGACCTCCTGAGCTGGGGAACGAAATGCATCCCACCGACGCGCTGGCGCTCCCCGTAAGCAGGCTGGATGCGGGCCGTTGCGCTAGCGATGAAAAGCGGCGCCTTCCAGTCGAACGCCAGCTCACCAGGCGGCATGTCCCTACCGGTCCCATTGGCGGTGCCATTGGCTACGCCGAGCTTGCGAGGCCTGGCTGGGAACCACCCTAGATCCTTCAGCTCGGCGAGGAGCTCGCCGCGCAGCGGGCTGGCTGTGGCGACGGGACCCGAGTAGCGCGAGTTCTCGACCCATCCCCAGAGGAGTTGTTGCGCCGCCGGGCTTCTGATCAAGTCGGCTTGCTTGGGCTTACCAGCCTCATCCGAGGAAAAGTCCTCGAAGAAGTAGGCCATTTGCTGGAGTATCAGCGGGATCCATGCCCCGTTGTGCGGTGAATCGTAGGAGAGATACGTCTCAGCCTGGTGATCCTCGCCGTCGCGCTCCATGGTGGCCAGCGCGTAGCGGGTGATGATGCCGCCCATACTCACGCCTCCGACGATCAACGGAGCGCTTCCCTGCCGCTGCTGGATGGCCCTATGGATGCAGCTCACCGCCACGCCAGCGTTGGCCTGGATGTAGTTGTGCCGCACATCGAAGCCAAGTAAAACGATGTCTACTCCCGAGGCGAGCAACTGATCGAGGAACCGCTCCTGATTGGGCGGATAGGGCGCGTTGAAATGGTCCCACAACCCCGGTAGGTCGCTTGGACCGTAGTTGAACCCGTCGGCGAAGATCATCGGCCTGCCCAGGCCTGTGTGACCCGCACCGTAGTAGACCGCAGCCCTTCCGGTCGCGAACCTCCCCTGGTACGGCCGATCGGCTACGAGCTCCCATTCCTCGTCGGGCTCCTGGGTCTCGTCAGCGGATATAGCCGGCGGAGTCGAGAACCAGACCCCACTTGAGAGCATTTCGGCGATCTGAGCTGCCTGCTCAGCGGAGGGAGTCTCTGAATCTTGCTTGAGGCTCAGCTCGACATCGATCCTGGCTTCCTGCGACATAATTATCACCTTCCGTTATCCACGCAAACACCGCCAGTGCAACAGGGCTGACCTTAACAAAATTTTTTCTGATTTACAGTCTTGACTTGTGGTTATACGACGGCTTGCGGGCAGGAAAGCGGTGTTATGCGGCTATCTGATAGCAGTTATGCACCCTGCCTGGCGGAAATACGATCCAGAAGCCTGGAATGCTCAACAAATTATGCGACCGCTCTGTCGCGCGCATGCTCCATCGCAGACCGTCTGGGATAGTCCGAGGCCCGTGCCATCGTGTCCTCGGCGCCATCCCAAACGCCTGCGCTCAGCCGTTACCAGCTGACGTCCCACGAGATCCTGCAGGGGGTCTCGCGCTACCTCCACCCGCCGCCCCACTGCCCCAAGAGCGCGGACGCCGCGGATCCGCTCGACACCCGTGGCGTAGCCGATATCGACGGCAGCGGCAAGCGGCCTGGCCGATTCACACCCGACCCACGCCCAGATCACGAAGATCAGGCCCGCCCAGCAGGCTACGCGCAGGATAACCATGGCCCCGGCTCCCAGGCCCGCGCAGGCGCTCGGCCTGGGCCATGTGCTCACGGAAACCGCGCTCGTCGCGCGTGGCTGCCAGCTCCAACGCCAGCCAGCGGTGCGCCCACCCGCGGGTGGGCTCATCTGAACGGCGCGCATGCTCTACCGCTCTTCTCAGAAGCTTGACCGCCCGGTCGGGATCACCACCCACCCCGCCGGTCGGGATCGGCGAGCACAGCACGCTAGACGCCCCCCACGCCCACGCGCGCAACGTGCCGTCACCGGCGTCGTCAGCCACCTTCTGGGCCAAGGCGAAGTGGCGCAGCGCGGCTGTCCGGTCACCGGCCAGAAACGCCAGCATCCCCGCCTGGACACGAGACTCCACCGCGACCACGTCAAGGCGTCGACGCTGGGGGCTGGCCATGTGACGGCCGAGCAACCCGAGCACGCCATCGGCATGATCGGCCACTTGGTCGAGCAGCACGTCCGGGCGGCAGCCGCGGTGCTGGCTTGCCAGCGCGTCCGCCACCGCGTCGTAGCTGGTGACCAAACGGTGGTCGACACGGTCGGCGCGGCCCATCTGGGCGGCGATGCGCTCCAACACGTCCAGCGGCAGCTGCGCGGCGGCGGCGCCCAGCGACGCTCCGGCAAGCTTGAAAAACTGTGCGCGGTTCGCGTTGTCTCCGTTCCAGTCCAGCCATAGCGAGTCTGACACCCGCACCAACCGCTCGCCTGTGGTGAGCAGCGCGAACCTGCGCTTGGCCTCGTCGTCAAGCTGGCGCAACGCCTCATCGAGCACCCGCTGGTTGGTCGGTGTGGGCACGATGCCAGGGTGGTCTTTCCACGCCTCGACCGTGCTTGAGCCCACTCCCAGCCAGCCGGCGAAGTCGTGGATGTTGTCCCGGGTCGCGGTCCACAATGCGCACGCGAGCGCGCCGGTCCACTGGCCCACCGTCACCCTCGCCGCATCATCATCAGCGCCCGCGGGCTGCCCGCCCGCCAGGTCCAAACCCGGCTTGGGCTCAGGCGGGCGTGGCCGGACTTTTCGCGCTTGGCGTCGCTGCTGGCCCATCGCGCCTCCCCTTGTCCCGTCGACACCTGCCGACATCTAAGAATGGCAGCGTAGACCTGTCGTCAATCCTGGCTGAACCTAAGAGCACCTGACGGCTCTACCCGCCGGCCCAGGCCACAGCGATGCTCACCCCTATGAGCCCCAATGAGCCCACCCAGCCTGCTGGACCGGCCCGCCAAGCTGCGCCAGCGGCATCGCGACGTCCCACCCGCGCCGGACACACGGAAGGAGGTGAGGATCAAGCGGCGACGACGGCCGGTCCCGGGCAGCCCGAAAGGGAGAGAGACGATGGCAGGGTCGTGGTGGTCATCCCGTGCTGCCACCAGCCTGTGGCCCTGCGCCAGGCAGAGCTGCACCCACAGCGGTGGAGGCGGGTGGCATGCGCCCACTGCCAACAGGCGTGGTGGTTAGAGCTCACTGATGGCGCGCAGACATGGACGGCTGTGTGGTCTGACCCGGCAGCCCGCCTGCGGCGGAGGCTGAGGAGGTGGCGGGCATGATCCGGCTAGCAGTGGATTGGATAGATCAGGCGGCCTGCCGTGACCTCGACACGGAGTTGTTCTTTCCGAACAGGGTGACTGGACCTGCGCTGGATCAGGCCGAGCAAGCAAAAACGATCTGCGCGGGCTGCCCCGTAGCCCAAGCATGTTTGGACTGGGCGTTAAAAACACACCAAGACGCTGGTATTTGGGGCGGAAAAACCGAGGAGGAGCGCCGCGCCCTGCGCCGTGGCCGCAACCATAAATAACAGTGACGAAACAGGTTGGGAATACCAGCTTCCCAGGGTCCAAGCGTCTTGGCTGGCAAGTTGTTAGGCTGGCATATCATGTTGGATCCGGACAGCCACACACCCCTGTACCGGCAACTCGCGGAGAGGCTCCGCGAGCAGATCCTGTCGGGAGTGTTGAGGGCTGGGGATCTTTTGCCGTCCGAGCCTGCGCTGGTCTCCCAATTCGAGGTGTCGCGGACAACCGCGCGGCTCGCGCTGGCGGAGCTACGCAAGCAAGGCTTGGTCGAGACGGTCAAAGGCTTGGGAACCCGGGTTCGGGGCCGCCGCTCGATCCGCCGCATAGGACCGGATCGTTACTCCCGCACTGTCCGCGAGGCGGGGCTGACCCCCTCCCAGGCCGACGCCGGAAAGGATCCCTCCCGCACTCATGTCGTGGCCGAGTTCACCGTAATGCGCGCGCCAGCAGAGATCGCAAAACGGCTTGATCTGCCAAGCCGGCAGTCCGGCGAGGTGCAACAGCGCTCGTACCGGTTTTTTGTCGATGATGAGCCAACACAGTTCTCGCGCTCGTATGTGCCCTATGAGCTGGTCGCGGGGACGCCGGTGGAGGATCCCCGTAACGAGCCGTGGCCTGGCGGGACGATCGGGCAGATGGCGAGCGTGGGCGTGACGGTGACTGAGGTCACCGAGGAGCTTGAGGCCCGCGCTCCCACCGGCGAGGAGGCCCGGTTGCTACGGTTGCCGGGCGGGGTCCCGGTGATCGTCGTGGCCCGGACGATGTGGGCGGATGACCGGCCGGTGGAGACCGCCGACATTTTCATGGCGGCCGACCGGGTCAGGTTGTCCTACCGGATCCGCGTGGACTGAGCCCTCTCCCCTCTTCGCGTCTCCCGGTTTGACATCCTGTCCGTATAGCTTTCTGTGATCTGTACGAACAGCTCTACAGATCGGAGGTTATCGTGAGGTTGAGGGTGGACACAGCGCAGTTGACGTTCCTGGTCGTCGCTGCTGCGGCGCCGGTGCGGGACTTCGAGTCAGGCAGAGCCAAGGTCGAGGACGGGGTGCCGCTGTTCTCCGTCCGTCTAGTCGCGATGGACCCGGGGTCAGGTGACGCCGAGATCATCAACGTCAAAGTCCCAGGCGAGCGGCAGGCTTGGTTCCCGGCCAGCAGGTCGTGTTGCGCGAGCTGACCGCGCAGCCATGGTCGATCGGGGACAAGTCCGGGGTGGCGTTCCGCGCATCCGCGGTCGAGCCAGCCACCACCAGGGCGCGGAATGGCGCGAGGGCCGAGTGATCCCCATGACCGCGACTCATAAGCACAGTTGGGTGGATTTGGGTGAGGGCACCGCGGTCTGCTCACACGATGGGTGCCGGGCGGTGTGGCACGAGCACCGCTACACCCAAGACCCCACAGGCCTATGGCGCTGTCCATGCGGCGCCTGGACACCCAAACCCCCGCCAGCACCAGACCAGGTCGCCGATCTGTCCGCCTACAACGTCCGCCAACTCAACCCACGCAGGCCGCGCACCACGCGCAAGCCGTCAGGAGAGCGACGGTG
>Ga0081538_10000276_pt1 | contig 58692 bp, 60 predicted proteins | sample TabmetS5T2R1_FD_71022 | JGI IMG/M metagenome (GOLD analysis project Ga0081538, IMG submission 71022) | Tabebuia heterophylla rhizosphere microbial communities from the University of Puerto Rico - S5T2R1 | ecosystem: Host-associated > Plants > Roots > Rhizosphere ...
CTAAAACCGACCGGTTGGTCTGTCAATCCCTTTCCGACCGGGCCCAGCACCGCCGGCGAGGCGTTCAATGACCCGGCGGCAGGCGTCCCGACCATGTTCAGAGGAGTCCATCACCATCCCTCTAACGTGATAGGCTCTTCAAAACCGTTAGAGGGGAGCCGCGGTGGAGGCAGGGACAAGGGTGCTCGAGCTGGTCGTCTACCAGCTGCACGAGGGGGTCTCCCGCGAGCAGTTCCTGGCAACGAACCACGCCGTCTCCAGCCGGATCACCCAGCAGCCCGGGTTCATCTCCCGTGAGCTGGCGTACGACGCCGAGGGCGACCGCTGGGTCGACGTCATCTTGGAGTCGGCGCTGGTGCTCCACGGCACCCCGGCGATCAACCCCGTCCACGCGACCACGCCGGCGCGGGCCTAGGCCCAATGCCGGTCAGTTAGCGGCTTTGGTGGGGTAGTGTCCGCCTTCTACGCTTCGAGCGGAGAGGGGGGCGGATGCCAGGAGTCCAGCAAGCCACGCCGGCCGGCCCGCCGCGGTTGTCGGACCGGGTCGCGATCGGGGTGCTGACCCGTACCTACCCGCCGGCGCTGGTCGACCGGGTGCTGGCCCAGACCGGCCGGACCGAGCGGCGCCATCGGCTGCTGCCAGCCCGGCTGGTGGTGTACTACGTGCTGGCGCTGGCGTTGTTTGCCGGGGTCGCCTACGAAGAGGTGCTGCGCTGCCTGGTCGAAGCCCTGCAGGGGGCGAGGTGGTGGTCCAATCCGCGGGAGCCGTGGCGGGCCTGGCGGGTGCCGGCCAAGTCGGCGCTGGTGCAGGCCCGCGCCCGGCTGGGAGCGGCACCGTTGCGGATGCTGTTTGAGCAGGCCGCCCAGCCGCTTGCCACTACCCAGACCCAGGGGCGTTCTATCGCGGCTTGCGGGTAGTGGCGATCGACGGGACCTGCCTGGATGTGGCCGACACCCCGGCCAACCAGGCCGCGTTTGGTCGGCCGGGCACCGGCCGCGGCCAAGGCGTGGGGGCCTTCCCGCAGGTGCGCCTGGTCGGCCTGGCCGAGTGCGGCACCCACGCCATCACCCGGGTGTCGATCGGCCCCTGCACCACCGGGGAGCTCTCCCTGGCCCCGCAGGTGGTGGAGGGGTTGGGGCCGGGGACGCTGGCGCTGGCCGACCGGGGCCTGCTGGCCGTGGCGCTGTGGCGCCAAGCCGTTGCGACCGGCGCGGCGCTGCTGTGGCGGGCCAAGACCGGCAGCACCGGGCACGCGTTGCCGGTGGACCGGGTACTGGCGGACGGGTCGTGGCGGTCGCGGCTGGACGCCGGCGGTCACCGCCGTGGAGACCCGCGCGGCCCGGTCACCGTCCGGGTGCTGGACGACACCATCGATGATCCCAGGCCGGGTCAGCAGCAGGCCTACCGGCTGGTGACCTCGATGCTGGATTCCGCCCAGGCGCCCGCCAAGGAACTGGCCGCCCTCTACCACCAGCGCTGGGAGCTGGAGGGCGCGCTGGACGAGCTCAAGACCCACCAGCGCGGCCCCCGCGCGGTGCTGCGCTCCAAGACCCCCCAAGGTGTCGAGCAGGAGGTCTACGCCCACCTGCTGGTCCACTACGCCATCCGGGCGCTGCTGCACCAGGCCGCCCTGGATGCCGACACCGACCCGGACCGGTTGAGCTTTGTCCGGTCGCTGCGGATCGTGCGTCGCCAGCTGATTGCCCAGGCGGTCTTTTCCCCCTGACCAGCTCGCCCAGGTGGCCAGGCTGGCGATCAGCGAGATCCTGGCCGAGCGGCTGCCGGTCCGGCGGCTGCGTGCCTTTCCCCGTGTGGTCAAACGCAAGATGAGCAACTACCACCGCAAACGCGCCCACCATCGGGCCTGGCCCCAACCAGCACGACCACCCAAAGACGCCGTCGTCGTACTCCGCAGAACCGGCTAACTGACCGGCATTGGGGCTAGCTCCGCTCGGGCCGGAGCCCTCCCCGGGCGGCCGCGGCGTCCTCCTCCAGCGGCTCCTCGTCGCCGTCCTCGTCGACCTCGGCGTCGTAGTAGATGTCGACGACGGTGCCGAGCTTGGCCCCGGCCCGGCCGTAGTCACGTGCGAGGCCGTGGCGAGCCGAACTCCCGCTCGGCCTTGGCCTGGTCGTCGACGCAGAAGCGGGTGGCCGGCAGCGCCTCCAGGCGTTCGGCCCCGATCGGCCGGCCGCACGCCTGGCAGGTGCCGTAGCTGCCGCGATCCAGCCGCTCCAGGGCCGCCTCGATCTCGACCAGCTCGCTCTCGACCTGCTCCAGCAGGGAGATGTTCTTCTCGTGCTCGAAGGTCTCGGTGCCGAGGTCGCCCGGGTGCTGGTCGACGCTGGACAGCTCGCCGGCGGCGTCCGCGCCGGGCCCCTCGCCCTGCTCGCGGCGGATACCGTCGCGCACGCCCTCCAGCCTGGTGCGCTCCTGGTCCAGCCGCTTGCGTGCCTTCGCCTTGTTCACGTCGTCCTCCCTCGGCCCTGACCGGCAGGCGTACCCGGCGTGCGTGGTCGCAAACCCGCCCACGGTCAGGTCCGGTCGAGCCCGCGCCGGATGGCGTAGCGCATCAGCTCGTACCGCTTGGAGAGCTGCAGCTTGGTGAGGATGTTCTGGACGTGGTTCTGGACCGTCTTGACGCTGATGACGAGCTGCTCGGCGATCTCCCGGTAGCTGTAGCCCTTGGCCACCAGCCGGAGGACCTCGGTCTCGCGGGCGGTCAGCCCTGGCTCGGCGGTCCCACTCATGCGGCGGAACTCGCCCAGCACGAGCGCGGCCAGCGAGGGCGAGAAGGTGGGCTCGCCGGCGCGCACGCGCAGCACCGCCTCGACCAGCTCCGCCGCGGTCGCGCTCTTCAGCAGGTAGCCGCTCGCGCCGACCTTGACGGCCTCGAGCACGTCGGCCTCCTCGCCCGAGGCCGACAGGACCAGCACCCGCACGTGCGGGGACTCCTCCACGATGCGCCTGATCGCCTCGACCCCCGGCACCGTCGGCAGGTTCAGGTCCATCAGCACCAGCTCCGGCATGGCCCCGCGGGCCAGCTCGATCGCTTCGCCGCCGTCGGCGGCCTCGGCGACCACCTCGACCCGGCCGGAGGCCTCCAGGTCGCCCCGGACCCCGTCGCGCCAGACGGGATGGTCGTCGACCACCATCACCCGGACCCTGTCCTCGGCCTCCATGCCCACCCTCCCGTCAGGACCCGGTCGTCCGGGGTACCCGCAGCTCGACCTCGGTGCCGGCGCCCGGCCGGCTGGAGACCCGCATGCGGCCACCGAGCTGCTCGACCCTGCCCTTGATGCTCCTGGCGAGCCCCATCTTGCCGGCGGCGGCCAGCGCGGCCTCGTCGTAGGCGAAGCCGCGGCCGTCGTCGCGGACCGTCAGCACCACCGTGCCACCGTCCTCGTCGGCGAACAGCGCCGCCCGGGAGGCGCCGGCGTGCCGGACCACGTTGTCCAGCGCCTGGCGGGCGGCCGCGGCCAGCTCCTCGACGTGCCCTGCCGGAAGCCAGATCGGCCCGGTGGCGCCGACGGTGACCTGGAGCGGCCCCCAGCCGTGCCCGGCCACCGCCTCCAGCCCGGCGCGCAGCGACGCGGACCCGGTCGGCCCCTCGTCGGGGTCGCGCAGCACCAGCGCCCGTAGGGCCCGCTCCTGCCCGGCGGCCATCTCGGCCAGGCCCGCGACCTGCTCGGGTGGGACCGGCCCGCCGGCTGCCAGCTCACGACCCCGCTTGTGCACCAGCGTCAGCGCCTGCAGCACCGAGTCGTGGATCTGCCGCGCCAGCGACTCGCGCTCCGCCAGGCGCGCGGTCCGCTCGCGCGCCCGGATGGTCTCCTCGGTCGCCTGGCGAAGCTGCACCGCCGAGCGCTCCAGCAGGCGGGCGACCAGCCCGACGGCGCCGCCGGCGATGGCGAAGTTGAGCGCCCCGCCGGCCAGGTCGAGCAGGGTCGCGGCGTCCGCGGCGGCCAGGTCGACGCCGTTGGCGAGCTGACCGGCGGCCAGCGACACGCCGAGCGCCAGCCCGGCGGCCACGCCGGCCCACACACCGCGGGCCGCGCCCCAGGTCACCGCCGCGGCGACCGGGTAGCCGGCGGCGAAGAACGGCCGCTCGCCGACGGACTGCGCCGGCATCACCAGGCCCGCGACCACGTTGAGGGCCGCCGCCAGCGCCAGGTCGACCGCGAGCACCGGCCAGGTCGCCGCGGCCTGGGGCTCCGCGGGCCGGAACCGCCGCCACCCGGCGGGCCGGAACCGCCACCGGCCCGTGGGCCGGCCCGGCTGGGGCTCCCCGGGCCGCGGCGCCGGGCGGGCCAGGGTCAGCCAGGCGGTCCAGGCGGTGAGGACCAGGATCGCCGCGGCGGCCAGGGCCGGCCGGCGCAGCTCCCCGGCGGCCAGTGCCAGCACCGCCATCCAGGCCAGGCTCACCCAGCGGAAGGCGAGGATGCCGAGCGACAGCACGCTCGTGCCGCGCTCGGCCTCCGACCGGGCCACGGCGCGTCAGCGCGGCTCGGCAGGACCGGCGGCCGGCGCCATCCCGGCCCGCCGCCCGCCGTCGCCGGCGGGCTCCGGGGGACGCTCGGCCCTGGCGGCGGCGCTGACCCTGGCGAGGGCGGTGGCGAGCACGCGCGCCTCCTCGTCGTCGAGGTGGCGGGCGAAGTGCTCCTGGATGCCGCGCAGGTGGATCGGCGCCGCGCGGCGCAGGGCGCTCCTGCCCTGCTCGGTGAGGACCGTGAACCAGCCCCTGCGGTCGTCCTCGCAACGCTCGCGGCGGACCAGCCCCGCCTCCTCCATCCGGTCCACCAGGCGGGAGAGCCCGCTCTTGGAGAGCAGCACCGACTCGGACAGCTCCTGCATGCGCAGCCGGCCGCCCGGTGCCTCGGCCAGGTTGAGGAGCACGTCGTAGCGGCTCAAGGGCAGGCCGCGCTCGGCCACCAGCTCGCGCGCGAGCAGCTCGGTCACCGCCGCATGGGTCTCGAGCAGCGCCCGCCAGGCGGCCAGGTGCCCAGGATCGGGTCGCGCCGGCATGCCGCCATTGTATTCGCAGGCCAGCGACGCCCCACCCATGGCTGGGCCGCAACCAGCGCGAACGGGACTCCCTCGGAGGATCACCTCAGGGTCGTTTGCTTCTCCGGTGCGGTGTTATCCGACCGTTCCCCGAACAGAACCGGTCAGGCAGTCGACCCGGGCCGCCCGGGTCCTTTGTTCAAAGGATCACAAGATGCGTGTCCTGGGCGTCAACGCGGTCTTCCACGACCCGGCGGCTGCGCTGGTGGCCGACGGCCAGGTGGTCGCCGCCGCCGAGGAGGAACGGTTCACCCGCCGCAAGCAGGGCAAGCCGCCGGTCCCGTTCGCCACCTGGGAGCTGCCGGAGCGGTCGGCCGCCTGGTGCCTCGCCGAGGCCGGCCTCGCCCCCGAGGAGCTGGACGCGGTCGCCTACTCCTACGACCCGGCGCTGGCCCCGCCGCTCGGGCCCGACCCCACCGCCGACGGCTGGGAGGGCCTGCGCACCCTCTACGCCGAGCGCGCACCGATGTTCCTGCGCACCGCCCTGCCCGGGCTCGACCCGGCGTGCGTGCGCTTCGTGCCCCACCACGTCGCCCACGCCGCCTCCGCCCACCTGGCGGCGCCGTACCCCTCGTCCAGCGTCCTGGTCCTCGACGGCCGCGGCGAGCAGGCCTCCCACCTCGCCGGCCGCTCGGTCGACGGCGACCTGGAGGTGCTGGCGGCCCAGCGCCTGCCCCACTCGCTGGGGCTGCTGTACGAGGAGGTCACCGACCATCTCGGCTTCCGGCGCTCCTCGGACGAGTACAAGGTGATGGCCCTGGCCGCCTACGGGAAGCCGGCGTGGCTGAGGGAGCTGCGCGAGGCGGTCCGCACCGACGGCGACGGCGGCTTCACGGTCGCCCCGGTCGAGCTGGACACCCTGGCCAAGCGGCGGCGCAGGGGCGAGCAGTGGACCGCCGAGCACGCCGACTTGGCGGCCAGCGTGCAGGTGCGGCTCCAGGAGGTGCTGCTGGAGCTGGCCACCTGGCTGTACGGCCGGACCGGCGACCGCGAGCTGACCATGGCCGGCGGCGTGGCGCTCAACTGCGTGGCCAACTCCTACCTCGCCGAGCGGGGGCCGTTCGAGCGGATCTGGGTGCAGCCGGCGGCGGGTGACGCCGGCACCGCCCTCGGGGCGGCGCTCCACGTCGCCAACGCCCTCGGCGACCGGGTCGCGCCCATGCCGACCGCCGCCCTGGGCCGCGGCTGGACCGACGACGAGCTGGATGCCTGGCTGACCACCGCCAGGGTCCCCCACGAGCGCCCGGCCGACCTGGCCGCCGCGGTCGCCGAGGTGCTCGCCGCCGACGGCGTCGTCGCCTGGTTCCAGGGCCGCAGCGAGTACGGCCCGCGTGCCCTGGGCCACCGCAGCCTGCTCGCCAACGCCACCAGGGCCGCCAACCTGGAGCGGCTCAACGACGTCAAGGGCCGCGAGCAGTTCCGCCCGGTGGCGCCGATGGTCCTGGCCGAGCGCGCCGCCGAGCTGTTCGAGGGCCCGCTGCCCAGCCCCTACATGCTCTTCACCCACCGGGTGCGGCCGGCGTGGCGCGGGCGCATCCCCGCGGTGGTCCACGTCGACGGCAGCGCCCGCATCCAGACCGTCGACCGGGCCGACGAGCCGCTGGTGGCCCGCATGCTGGACGCCGTCGAGCGCCGTACCGGCGTGCCGGTGGTGGTCAACACCAGCCTGAACACCGCCGGCCGGCCGATGGTCGACGACCCGAGGGACGCGCTGGAGTGCTTCGGCTCGACGCCGGTGGACGCGCTCGCGATCGGCCCGTTCCTGGTCCGCCGCGCGTCCCTCGCCCGCCCATGAGCCCCCGGAGCCCCCGGGCCCATCCGGGGGCTACCGCCTCCGGCTCCTTGAGCCCCCGGAGCCCCGCGTCTCATCCGGGGGCTACCGCCTCCGGCTCCTTGAGCCCCCGGAGCCCCCTGTTCGACGTCGTCGTGCCGACGGTCGGGCGGGAGAGCCTGGCGCGGCTGCTGCGCGCCCTCGCGGTCGCCACCGGTCCGGCGCCCGGGCGGGTGCTGCTGGTGGACGACCGGGGGGCGGACCGTTCCACCCCCCTGCTGCGGTCCGTCCCGCCACCCACGCTGGCCGGGCGGGTGCGGGTGGTGACGGGACCGGCGGCGGGGCCCGCGGCCGCCCGCAACCGCGGCTGGCGGCTGGCGGCCGCGCCCTGGGTCGCGTTCCTCGACGACGACGTCGAGCCGGGCCCGGCCTGGCTGGCCGAGCTCGAGGCCGACCTGGCCGGCCTGCCGCCGGAGGTGGCCGGCAGCCAGGGGCGGCTGCGGGTGCCGCTGCCGGCCGGGCGGCGACCCACCGACTGGGAGCGGAACGTCCACGCCCTGGAGAGCGCCGCCTGGGCCACCGCCGACATGGCCTACCGGCGCTCGGTGCTGGCCTCGGTCGGCGGCTTCGACGAGCGCTTCCCCCGCGCCTACCGGGAGGACGCCGACCTGGCGCTGCGCGTGGTCCGCGCCGGCCACCGCATCGAGCGGGGACGGCGGCGCGCCGCCCACCCGGTGCGCCCCGCCGAACGCCTGGTCAGCGTGCGCCTGCAGGCCGGCAACGCCGACGACGTGCTGATGCGGGCGCTCCACGGCCGCGGCTGGCGGGAGGCCGCCGCGGTCCCCCGCGGCCGGCGCCGTCGCCACCTGGCCACCGCCACCGCCGGCGTGGTCGCCCTGGCCGCCCTGGCCGCCGGCCGCCGCCGGAGGGGCCCGGCCGGGGTGGCCCGCGGGCGCTGGAGCGCGCCGGTGGCGGTGCTGGCCGGGGCCGGGTGGCTGGCGGGAACCGCCGAGCTGGCCTGGGCGAGGATCGCTCCTGGGCCGCGCACGACCGACGAGGTGGCGACCATGGTCGCCACCAGCCTGCTGCTCCCCCCGGCGGCCTCCTGGCACTGGCTGGCGGGCTGGTGGCGCCTGCCCCGCCGGCTGGCCGACACCGCCCGCGGCCCACGACCCGCGCCGCCGCGGCAAGGGCGTGGCCCGGCGGACCGGTCAGGGGGCGGGGGTCCCCGGACCCCTCCGGGTCCACCGGGGCACCCCTCCGGGGATCCCCGGACCCCTCCGGCGGCGGTGCTGTTCGACCGCGACGGCACCCTGGTCGCCGACGTGCCGTACAACGGCGACCCCGCCAAGGTGGTCGCGATGCCGGGCGCCCGCGAGGCGCTGGCGCGGCTGCGGCGCGCCGGCGTCGCCACCGCGGTGGTCTCCAACCAGAGCGGCGTGGCCCGCGGCCGGCTCACGCCCGGGCAGGTCGAGGCGGTCAACCGCCGGGTGGAGGAGCTGCTCGGCCCGCTCGGGCCCTGCCTGGTCTGCCCGCACGGGCCGGACGACGGCTGCCGCTGCCGCAAGCCGGCGCCCGGGCTGGTCGAGGCGGCCGCCGCCGCGCTCGGGGTGGAGACCGGCGACTGCGTGGTGATCGGTGACATCGGTGCCGACGTGGCGGCGGCCAGGGCCGCCGGCGCCCGCGGGGTGCTCGTCCCCACGGCGGCGACCCGACCCGAGGAGGTCGCCGCGGCCCCGGAGGTGGCCCCCGACCTCACCGCCGCCGTCGACCTGCTCCTCGGCCCGGCGCACCAGCAGTCCGCCGCCCGGAGGGGTCCGGGGAACCACGGAGGGGTGCCCCGGTCGACCAGGAGGGGTCCGGCCGGGGGGATCCGCGGGACCCCGGCGGGGTCCCCCGGTCGGAAGGACCCCGGAGGGGTGCCCCGGTCGACCGGGGCGTCGGGTGGCGTCGCCGGGAGGGCGTCGTGAGCCGCCCGCACGTGCTGGTCGTCCGGCAGGACAGCGCCGGGGACGTGCTGCTGGCCGGCCCGGCGGTGCGCGCGGTGGCCGCCGGGGCCGGGCGGGTGACGCTGCTGTGCGGACCGCGCGGCAGGGAGGCGGCGGCGCTGCTGCCCGGCGTGGACGAGGTGCTCGTGCGCCACGCCGCCTGGATCGACGCCGAGCCCGAGCCGGTGACCCGGCCCGGCGTGGAGGCGCTGGTGGACGAGCTGGCCGGCCTCGCCCTGGACCAGGCGCTGGTGCTCACCTCCTTCCACCAGAGCCCGCTGCCCCTCGCCCTCGTGCTGCGCATGGCCGGCGTGCCCACCATCGCGGCCGTCAGCGTCGACTACCCGGGAGCGCTGCTGGACGTCCGCCACCGGGTCGACGACGACCTCCACGAGGTCGAGCGGGCGCTGTCGCTGGCGGCGGCGCTCGGCTACCGCCTTCCCGGGGGCGACGACGGCCGGCTCGCCATCCGCCGGTCGCGGCGGCGCCGCGGGCCGTCCGCGGTGGCCCCGCAGGGTCAGGGCTCCTACGTGGTGGTCCACCCCGGCGCCTCGGTGCCGGCGAGGGCATGGGCGCCACCGCGGCACGCGGCCCTGGTGGACGCGCTGGTGACGGGCGGCCGCCGGGTGGTGGTGACCGGCAGCCGCCAGGAGCGCACGCTGACCGCCCTGGTGGCCGGCCCACCCCGCCCGGAGGGGTCCGGCCGGGGGGAGCCGGCCGTGACCGACCTCGGCGGGCGGGTCGACCTGGCCAGGCTCGCCGAGGTGCTGGCGGGCGCCGAGGCGGTGGTGGTCGGCAACACCGGCCCCGCGCACCTGGCCGCCGCCGTCGGCACCCCGGTGGTGTCGCTGTTCTCGCCGGTCGTGCCGGCCGCCCGCTGGCGGCCGTGGAAGGTCCCCCACGTGCTGCTCGGCGACCAGCACGCCGCCTGCGCCGGCACCAGGGCCCGAACCTGCCCGGTCCCCGGCCACCCATGCCTCGACACCGTGCCGGTCGCCGACGTGGTCGCCGCCGTCGACCGGCTCGTCCCGACCGGCCCGCGCGTGGGGGTGGTCGCGTGAGGGTGCTCATCTGGCACGTCCACGGAGCCTGGACGACGGCGTTCGTGCACGGCCGCCACGAGTACCTGGTCCCGGTGACGCCCGGCCGCGGCCCGGACGGGCTCGGCCGGGCCCGCACCTACGCCTGGCCGCCCGCGGCGGTCGAGGTGACCAGGCAGGAGGCGACCGGCGCCGACGTCGACGTGGTCGTCCTCCAGCGCCCGCAGGAGCTGCACGGGCTGGCCGAGGAGTGGCTCGGCGGCCGCCGGCCGGGCCGCGACGTGCCCGCCGTCTACCTGGAGCACAACGCCCCGCAGGGCCGCGTCGGCGAGATGCGCCACCCGGCGGCCGACCGCGACGACCTCGTGGTGGTGCACGTCACCCACTTCAACGACCTGTTCTGGGACTGCGGCACCACCCGCACCCGGGTCGTCGAGCACGGCGTCGTCGACCCCGGTTACCGCTACGGCGGCGAGCTGGCCAGCGCGGCCGTGGTCGTCAACCAGGCGGCCCGTCGCGGCCGCGTGACCGGCACCGACCTGCTCGCGCGCCTCGGCGCCGAGGTCCCCGTCGACCTGTTCGGCATGGACGCCGAGCGCCTCGCCGGCACCCTGGGCGTCCGCTCCGCCCGGGAGCTCCCCCAGGCGCGGCTGCACGCCGAGATGGCCAGGCGCCGGCTGTACCTGCACCCGGTCCGCTGGACCTCGCTCGGACTGTCGCTGCTGGAGGCGATGCACCTCGGCATGCCGGTGGTCGGCCTGGCGACCACCGAGGTGGTGGAGGCCGTGCCCGCCGAGGCCGGGGTGCTGTCGACCAGCGTCGACGCGCTCGCCGACGCCGCCCGCCGGCTGCTCGCCGACCCCGAGCAGGCTCGCGCCATGGGCAAGGCCGGCCGGGCGGCCGCCCAGGCGCGCTACGGGCTCCGACGCTTCCTGGACGACTGGGACCGGCTCCTGGAGGAGGTGCGCGGGTGAGGATCGCCATGGTGAGCGAGCACGCCAGCCCGCTGGCGGTGCTCGGCGGCGCCGACGCCGGTGGTCAGAACGTCCACGTGGCGGCCCTCTCGACCGCCCTAGCGAGGCGGGGCGTCGAGGTGGTGGTGCACACCCGTCGCGACGACCCCGCCCTGCCCGCGCGGGTCGCCTTCGCCCCAGGGGTGACCGTCGAGCACGTCCACGCCGGCCCGCCGGAGCCGATCCCCAAGGACCGGCTGCTGCCCCACATGGACGAGCTCGCCCTGCGGCTGCGGCGGGCCTGGTGGACCGACCCGCCCGACGTGGTCCACGCCCACTTCTGGATGTCGGGCCTGGCGGCGCTGGGCGCCGGCCGGCCGCTCGGGCTGCCGGTGGTGCAGACCTTCCACGCGCTCGGGGTGGTCAAGCGGCGCCACCAGGGCGCCAAGGACACCAGCCCGCCCGGCCGGGTCGGCGAGGAGCGCCGGCTGGCCGCGGCGGCCGACCGCATCGTCGCCACCTGCTCGGACGAGGTCTTCGAGCTGGTCAGGATGGGTGCCGACCTGCGCCGCATCGCCATCGTGCCCTGCGGCGTGGACCTCGGCCTGTTCCGGCCCGACGGCCCGGCCGAGCCGCGCGAGCCCGGGCGGCCCCGCCTGCTGGTGGTCTCCCGGCTGGTCGAGCGCAAGGGCATCGGCAACGTCATCACGGCCCTCACCGAGCTCCCGGGCGCCGAGCTGGTGGTCGCCGGCGGGCCGCCGGCCGGGCGGCTGGGCGACGACCCGGAGGCGCGGCGGCTGGCCGCCCTGGCCGAGCGGCTGGGGCTGGCCGACCGGGTCCGGCTGCGCGGCCAGGTCGAGCCCGGCGACCTCCCGGCCCTGTACCGCTCTGCCGACCTGGTCGTCTGCATCCCGTGGTACGAGCCGTTCGGCATCGTCCCGCTGGAGGCGATGGCCTGCGGCGTGCCGGTGGTCGCCTCGGCGGTCGGTGGGCTGGTCGACAGCGTGGTCGACGGGGTCACCGGCGTCCACGTCCCCCCGCGCCGCCCCGACCTGCTGGCGGCGGCGCTGGGCGGGCTGCTCGCCGACCCGGCGAGGCGCGCGGCGCTCGGCGCCGCCGGCGTGCGCCGCGCCCGCCGCTACGGCTGGGACCGGATCGCCGGCCTCACGCTCGACGCCTACGCCGGCGTGGTCGCCGACCGGCCCGGCCAGGCGAGGCGGGCCGGGGGAGTGTCCCGGTGAACCGGGCCCCCCTGGTGGTGGTCGGCGACGCCCTGCTCGACCGGGACCTGGACGGGCGCGCCGAGCGCCTGGCGCCCGACGCGCCCGTGCCGGTGGTCGACGACCCCACCGAGCGGCCGAGGCCGGGCGGGGCGGCGCTGGCCGCCACCCTCGCCGGCCTGCTCGACCGGCGCGAGGTGGTGCTGGTCACGGCGCTGGCCAGGGACGAGCCCGGCGCGGTCCTGCGCCGGCTGCTAGAGCTGGCGGGCGTCACGGTGGTCGACCTCGGGCTGGCCGGCCCGACCGCCGAGAAGATCCGGATCCGGGCCGCCGGCCGGCCGCTGCTGCGGCTCGACCGTGGCGCCCGGCCGGGCCGGCCCGGGCCGCTCGGCGACGCCGCCCGCCGCGCCATCACCGGGGCGGCCGCGGTGCTGGTGGCCGACTACGGCCGCGGCCTGGCCGCCGGGCCGGACGTGCGGGCCGCGCTCGCGGACCGGCGGGCCCGCGTGCCGCTGGTCTGGGACCCGCACCCCAAGGGCGCCCCCCCGGTCCGGGATGCGCGGCTGGCCACCCCCAACCGGGCGGAGTCGGAGCACTTCGTCGCCGAGGTGGCCGGCGAGGGCCTGGCCGCGGTGACCGCCCGGGCTCGGGTGCTGGCGGAACGCTGGTCGGCGGCCGGGGTGGCGGTCACCCTCGGCGCCGGCGGTGCCCTGCTGGTCGCGGGCGCCGGCGCCCCGCTGGTCGTGCCGGCGCCCGCCGCTCCCGGCGGCGACCCCTGCGGTGCCGGCGACCGCTTCGCGAGCACCGCGGCCGGCCTGCTGGCCGACGGCGCGCTGCCCTCGGAGGCGGTGGCCGGGGCGGTGGCGGCGGCCTCCTCGTTCGTCGCCGCCGGCGGTGCCGCCGCGGTCGGGACGCCGGCGGCGCCGCCGGCGGGTGCGCGCGGGCCCGTCGGCGGCGACGCCGTGGAGCGGGCGCTGGCGCTGGCCGGCCGGGTGCGGGCCGGGGGCGGCACGGTGGTCGCCACCGGCGGCTGCTTCGACCTGCTCCACGCCGGCCACGTCGCCACCCTGCGCTCGGCGAGGGCGCTGGGGGACTGTCTGGTAGTCTGCTTGAACTCCGACGACTCGGTGCGCCGGCTCAAGGGCCACGACCGGCCGCTGGTGCCCGAGGTGGACCGGGTTGCCGTGCTGGAGGCGCTCGGCTGCGTGGACGCGGTCGTGCCCTTCGACGAGCGGACCCCCGAAGCGGTCCTCGCGCGGCTCCGGCCCGACGTGTTCGCCAAGGGAGGCGACTACGCGCTGGCCGACCTCCCCGAGGCGGCCGCGCTGGCGGCCTGGGGCGGCCAGGCCGTCGTCCTCCCCTACCTGGAGGGACGCTCCACGACCAGGCTGATGAAGGAGGTCGTACGTCGTGACACAGGCTGACCCAGGCGCCGTCCTGGTGACCGGGGGCGCCTCCGGCCTCGGGGCCGCCGTCGCCCAGGCGGTGGCGGCGGCGGGAGGCACGCCCTACGTCCTCGACCTCGCCGAGCCGGCGTTCCAGGTGGACCACGACCGGGTCGACCTGGCCGACCGCCGCGCCGCCGAGGCCGCCGTGGGCCGGGCCGCCGAACGCCTCGGCCGCCTGGACGGGGTGGTCACCGCCGCCGGCGTCGACGCCTGCGGCCCGCTCGACGACGTCCCCGCCGGCGCCTGGGAGCGGGTCGTGGCCGTGAACCTGCTGGGGACCGCCGCGGTGGTCCGCGCCGCCATGCCCCACCTGGCCAAGAGCCACGGCAGGGTGGTCACCGTCGCCTCGACCCTCGGCCTGCGTGCGCTGCCCGACGCGACCGCCTACTGCGCCAGCAAGTTCGGCGTGGTCGGCTTCACCCGCGCGCTGGCGGCCGAGACCGCCGGCCGGGTCGGGGTCACGCTGCTGGTGCCGGGCGGCATGCAGACCGCCTTCTTCGACGGCCGCCCCGAGCAGTACCGGCCGGCGGCGGACGCCAAGCTCAACCGCCCCGAGGACGTCGCCCGGGCGGTGCTGTTCGCGCTCTGCCAGCCGCCCGGCTGTGAGGCCAGGGAGCTCGTGGTCTGCCCGTCCGAGGAGCCGTCGTGGCCGTGACGCCGCCCCCGGCCCCGCGCTCCGCCAGGCAACCCGCCGACGGTGGCCCGCCGCCGGTGGTGGTGCTGCGCGCGCTCGGCCTCGGCGACCTGCTCACCGTGGTCCCGGCGCTGCGCGCCCTGGCCGACGCGTTCCCGCGCCACCCGCGCCTGCTGGCCGTGCCGACCGCGCTGGCCCCGCTGGCCCGCTGCGCCGGCGCGGTCGACGAGGTGGTGCCGGCCGAGGGCCTCGGCCAGCCCCTCAGCCGGCTCCTGCACGGCGCGGGGCTCGCCGTGAACCTCCACGGTCGCGGTCCGGAGAGCCACAGCCTGCTGCTGGAGGCCGAGCCGCGGCGGCTGCTGGCGTTCGCGCACCCGGCCGTCCCGGCCAGCTCCCAGGGTCCCCGCTGGCGGGCGGAGGAGCACGAGGTCGCCCGCTGGTGCCGGCTGCTGGAGGAGAGCGGCATCGCCGCCGACCCGGCCCGGCTCGACCTCGACCTGCCGCCGGGGCCGCTGCCCCACGGTGCGCGGGACGCCACGCTGGTCCATCCCGGCGCCGCCGGCCCGGCGCGGCGCTGGCCCGCCGAGCGGTTCGCCGCGGTGGCGAGGGCCGAGCGGCGCGCGGGCCGTTCGGTGGTGGTCACCGGCGGGCCGGCCGAGGTGGCGCTGGCCCGTGAGGTCGCTGCCCGCGCCGGCCTGCCCAAGGGCGCCGTCCACGCCGGCCGCAACGGCGTGCTCGTCCTCGCCCGGCTGGTCGCGGCCGCCGGCCGGGTCGTCTGCGGCGACACCGGCGTCGCCCACCTGGCGACCGCGCTGGGCACGCCGTCGGTGGTGCTGTTCGGCCCCACCTCGCCGGCGCTCTGGGGGCCGCCGGCCGAACGGCCCTGGCACCGGGCCCTGTGGGCGGGCACCAGCGGCGACCCCCACGGCCGGCTCCCCGACCCGGGGCTGCTCGCGATCACCGTCGACCAGGTCCTCGAGGCGCTCGGCGACCTGCCGGCGGCGCCCGCCCGTGACCGGGTCGCGTAGGCACCGGCCGGGGTCCGCGGTAGCGCCGGGCCGCGCCCGTACCCACGGCGGGCGGGCAGGCTTTAGGCTTCGGGGATGACCACCAAGCGGCCCACGCCGAAGATGCACGTCAAGTTCTGGATCCTCTGGTACGTGCCGCTGTTCCTGCTGTGGCTCGCGTTCGTCGGCACCCTGGCCACCGCCGAGGTGGTCCTCGGCCTGGTCGCCGCGGCGATCGCGGCCACCGCCGCCGACCTGGTGCGTGCCCGGGACCTGGTCCGCTTCCGGCTGGAGTGGGGGTGGCTGCGCGACCTCTACCGGCTGCCCTGGCAGGTGCTCGCCGGCTCCCGGGTGCTGGCGGTGGCGCTCTGGCGGCAGCTGACCGGGCGGCCGGTCACCGGCGCCTTCCGTGCCCTGCCCTACCCCGCCGAGCGGGACGACGCCTACTCGGCGGGCAGGCGGGCGCTGGTGACCGGCACCGTCTCGCTCACCCCCAACGCCTACGTGGTCGGGATCGAGGGGGACGAGGGCTTCGTGCTCATCCACCAGCTCGTCCCAGAGGCGACCGACCCCATCCCCCGCAGCATGCTGGAGAACCCACGGTGAACGAGTGGGGTTTCGCGGCGCTGGCGCTGCTGGCCGGGCTGGTGCCGTGCGGGGTGGTGTGCCTGCGGGGCGACCCGGTGAGCCGCCTCGTCGGCCTCGAGATGGCCGGCGCCGTCGACACCCTGGTGCTGCTGGTGCTCGCCGAGGCCTACGACCGGGTGATCTACTTCGACCTGGCCCTCGCACTGGCGCTGCTGTCGTTCGCCGGCGGGCTGGTGTTCGCCCGTTTCCTGGAGCGCTGGATATGAGCCCGCGCGGCATCCTGGTCGCCGCCCTGCTGGTGGTCGGGGTCGGCGTCACCCTCGCCTCCTGCGTCGGCGTGCTGGTCATGCGGAACGCCTACGACCGGCTGCACTTCACCTCCGCGGCCACCACCATCGCGCCGCTGACCATCGCCGCCGCCATCCTGGTCGAGGAGGGCCTGTCGGCGGCCGGTGTCAAGTCCGTGCTGGTCGCCGTCGTCCTGCTGGTCACCAACCCGGTGCTCACCCACGCCACCGCTCGGGCGGCCCGCATCCGCGAGTTCGGCGAGTGGACCGTCCAGCCGGGCGAGCACGTCAAGACGGAGGGACCATGATCGTCCTGGAGGCCGCCGTCTTCCTGCTGGTCGCCGCCGGCGGCACCGCCGTGGTGCTGACCCGCAACCCGCTCAACCAGGCGATCGTGGCCAGCTTCTACGGCCTCATCCTCGGGATCATGTTCCTGGTGTTCCAGGCGCCCGACGTCGCCCTGTCCCAGATCACCGTCGGCGCGGTGGCCCTGCCGCTGATGATCGTGCTGGCGCTGGCCAAGGTCCGGGCGCTCGGCGGCGGCAAGGGAGGCGAGCAGTGACCCCCGCCGTGCGCCGGCTGGTGTTCCTGGCGGCCGCCACGGTGGCGGGCGCCCTGCTCCTGTGGGGGCTGACGGGGCTGCCGCCCTACGGCGTCTACCCCGGCCCCTACGGGGACGTGCTGAACCAGGTCGCGGTCGCCGAACGCAAGGCCACCAACGTGGTCGCCGCGGTTACCTTCGACTACCGCGGGGTGGACACCATGGGCGAGGAGTACATCCTGTTCGCCGCCGTCATCGGGGTGGCCGTCCTGCTCAGGGCCCAGCGCGGCGAGGTCGAGCGACAGCCCGACGAGGACGCCGCGGACCGGCGGGCACCGGCCACCTCCAACGCGGTCCGGGTGCTCGGCCTGGCGCTGCTCGGCCCCGTGGTGCTGTTCGGCGTCTACGTGGTCACCCACGGTCACCTCTCGCCGGGCGGCGGCTTCCAGGGCGGGGTGGTGCTGGCCACCGGCGCGCTGCTGGTCTACCTCTCCGGCGAGTACGTGACCCTGCGCCGGGTCCGCCCCGTGTTCCTGCTGGACCTGGCCGAGTCGGCGGGCGCCGGCGGCTACGTCGCCGTCGGCCTCCTCGGCGTGGCCGCCGGGGCGGCCTTCCTGGAGAACGTGCTGCCGCTCGGTCAGCCCGGGGCGCTGCTGTCGGCGGGCACGATCCCGCTGATCAACCTGGCGGTCGGTGTCGAGGTGGCCGGCGGCCTGGTGCTGCTGCTGTCGGAGTTCCTGCAGCAGACCCTGGTGCTGCGCCGGCCGGGTGAGGTGACGTGAGCCGGTGAGCCTGCTGCCCTACCTGGTCGCCGCCTGGCTGTTCCTGGTCGGGCTGTACGGCATCGTCACCAGCCGCAACCTGGTCCACGCCATCACCTGCCTGTCGGTGGTGCAGTCGTCCACCTACATCCTGCTGCTGGCGGTCGGCTTCGAGCGGGGCGGGACCGCACCGATCTTCCTGGACGTCCCCGTCGGCACCAAGGCCGTCGACCCGGTGGTCGGCGCCCTCACCCTGACCGACATCGTGGTCGGGGCGACCGTGTCCGCCCTGCTGCTCGCCCTGGCCGTCCAGGTCTACAAGCACCACGGGACGCTGGACCCCGAGCGGTTCCGCGGGGAGCAGGACTGACCGTGGGCGTCGTGCCGGCCCTGCCGGTCGCCGTCCCGCTGCTGCTCGCCGCCGCGCTGGTCGGCCTCTCGCCGCTGATCGGGCGGCGCCAGGCCGACACGCTGGCGCTCGCCGGCGCGGTCGCCGTGACCGCGCTCTGCGCCGCCCTGCTGGTCGACACGGCCGGCGGGCCGGTCGTGTACTGGTTCGGCGGCTGGACCCCGCGCGACGGCATCGCCCTCGGCGTCGCCTTCACCGTCGACCCGGTGGGGGCGGGGCTGGCGACCCTCGCGGGGGTGCTGGCCACCGCGGCGCTGGTCTACTCCTGGCGCATCTTCGAGGCCGTCGGCACCCTCTACCACGCCCTGATGCTGGTCTTCCTGGCCGCCATCGTCGGCTTCTGCCTCAGCGGCGACCTGTTCAACATGTTCGTGTTCTACGAGCTGCTGAGCGTCGCGGCCTACGCGCTGGCCGGCTGGCGCACCGAGGACCCCGGCTCGCTGCGGGGCGCGCTCAACTTCGCCATGACCAACTCGGTGGGCGGCTTCCTGGTGCTGGCCGGCATCGCCCTGCTGTACGGCCGCACCGGCGCGCTGAACCTGGCGCAGCTCGGCCAGTCGCTGGCCGGGCGGCCCGCCGACCGGCTGGTGGTGGTCGCGTTCCTGCTGCTGATGGTCGGGTTCTTCGTCAAGGCCGCGGTGGTGCCGTTCCACTTCTGGCTGGCCGACGCCTACGCGCTGGCACCGATCCCGGTCGGCGTGCTGTTCGCGGGGGTGGTGTCGGAGCTCGGCCTGTACGCGTTCGCCCGCGTCTACTGGACGGTGTTCTCCGGGCCGCTGCCCGGCGGGGGCAGCCTGCGCGCCGTGCTGCTGCTGGGCGCGGTGGCCACCGCGCTGGTCGGCGGGGTCATGTGCGTGCTCCAGCGCCACCTCGCCCGGATGCTGGCGTACGCCACCGTCAGCCACGTCGGCCTCACCCTGGCCGGGATCGCGCTGCTGCGGCCCGACGGGCTCGGCGGGGCCGTGCTGTACCTGGTCGCGGACGGGCTGGTCAAGGGGGCGCTGTTCGTGTCGATCGGGCTCGTCCAGCACCACCTGCACGAGGTCGACGAGCTGGCGCTGCGCGGCCGGGGCCGCCACCTGCCCTGGACCGCCGCGCTGGTGGTCGCGGGCGCCCTCGGGCTGGCCGGCGTGCCGCCGTTCGGCACCTTCCGCGGCAAGGCGCTGATGGAGGAGGCGGCCACCGCGGCCGGTTATCCCTGGCTGGCGGTGGTGTTCGTGGCGGTGGCGGCGCTCACCTCGGCGGCGCTGCTGCGGGCGGCGGGGAGGGTGTTCTTCGGCGCGGGTGGTGGGACGGCGCGGCCGCCGCCGGACGACGTCCCGCACCCGCGCGTCCACCCGACCCTCGTCGGCCCGGCGGTCGTGCTGCTGGCGGCCGCCCTGGCGGTCGGCCTGGAGCCGGGACTGGTCGGTCGGGTGGAGGTGGCCGTCGAGCGCTTCACCGACCAGTCCGGCTACGCCGCCACGGTGCTCCAGGGCACCACCGGGCCGGACGTGGCCGCCACGCCCGGCGGCCACCCGCCGAGCTCCCTCGTCCTTCCGGCGGCCCTGGCGGCCCTCTCCGCGCTGCTCGGGCTGGCGCTGGCGCTCGGGGCGCTGCTGCCGGGCCGGCTGCCGGCCGGCGGGCTCACCTGGGCGCTCCGCCGGGCCTGGGACCCGACCGCCGCGGTCCTGCGCGCGCTGCACAGCGGCAACATCGGCGACTCGGTCACCTGGCTGGTGGTCGGCATGGCGGGATTCGGCACCCTGCTCGCCCTGATGGTCCGCTGACGTTCCCCCAGGGGTGGGCGTCGGCGCCTGACCCTAGCGCCGGTCGAGGGCGCTGGCCGGCTCCGACTCCTCTTCATCGTCCTTGGGGGAGGACCGGCCGACCAGCGGCAGGCCGTACCAGAACCAGGCGAAGACGGCCACGGCCACCGCGGCCGTGAGCGTCGCGACCCAGGTCGCGAACAGCACGTCGGTGATGACGTACAGCGCCAGGACGATGGCGGCGGCCAGGAACACGGTGCCCCAGATCGCCTCGCGGTTGGCGATGCGCAGCAGGCGGTCCTTCTCGCCGGCGCGCCAGCGCAGCCGGTGGTGCGCCGAGGGGGCGATCAGCAGCGCCGTCGCCAGCGTGGCGCAGGCGATGGAGGCGAAGAACGCGTTCCTGAGGGTGCCGGGCAGCTGCGCGAAGCGCTGCTGGAACGGGGCGGTGAGCAGGAACGCGAGCAGCAGCTGGACCCCCGGCAGCACCACCCGGAGCTCGTTGAGCAGCTCCATCAGCTCGCGGTCGAGCCGCTGCCCCTTGGTCTCGCCGTCAGCCATCGCTCAGCCACCTGCCGTGCACCTTCCCGACATTGCCGCGCCAGTCTAGCGGTAAGGCGGTGGGGCGGCCCGGCGTCACCCGCCGACGAGCAGCTGGGCACGCAGGCGGCCGTAGGCGCGGCGCAGCAGCCGGGAGACGTGCATCTGCGAGCAGCCGATGCGGGCGGCGATGTCGTACTGGTCGAGGTCGTGGAAGAAGCGCAGCACGACGACCCGCCGCTCCGCCTCCGGCAGCCCGTCGACCAGGTCCGGGAGCAGCAGCAGGTCCTCGGCCTCCTCGACCGGGTCCGGCGCCGGCAGGTGGTCGCCGAGCGAGGCCTCGCCCTCCGGCCCTACCGGCTGGTCGAGGGAGACCTGCGAGCGGGTGTGGGCGGCCTCGAGCGCCTCCAGCACCTCGGCCTCGGAGAGGTGGAGGTGGGTGGCCAGCTCGGCGTCGGTCGGGGCGCGGCCGAGCTGGTGGGGCAGCTCGTCCAGCGCCTTGCAGAGGCGCAGGGCGCGCTCCTTCACCGGCCGCGAGACGTGCACCCGCCAGCTGGTGTCGCGCAGGTAGCGTTTGATCTCGCCGACCACGCAGGCCACCGCGTAGGGCACGAACGGGTTGCCGCGGCCGGGGTCGTAGCGGTCGACGGCGGCGACCAGGCCCACCCGGGCGGTCTGGCGCAGGTCCTCCGGGCTGACCCCGCGGCTGCCGCGGTAGCGCTCGGCGAGCCGGTCGGCCAGGCCCAGGTAGGCGACGATGATCCGTTCCCGCAGCTCGGGGTCGCGGGTCGCCACGAAGCGGCGGAACAGCCCTTCGACGCGGTCGACCGCCCGCTCGTCGCCGGGCCGGACGTCGTCGACGACGTCAGGGGTGATGCCCATCGTGTTGGTCAAGGGGTCCTCCAGGCGGGCGATCGTCCACGGGGGCCAGGAGGACGAGTCGAGGTTCCTTCCTTGTGTTACCTGGCCAAGGGCCGTCTAACCCTCCCGGGGCGAAATCGGGTGGCGCGGCTCAGCCGGTGCGCGCGATCAGGTTGGACTTGCCCTGCTGGTGGCGGGTGTCGATCAGCCGCACGGCTCCGGACCTGGAGCGCATCGAGAGCGACTGGGTGAGGACCTCGCGGTGCTCGAGGCGCACCCCGCGCAGCAGCTCGCCGTCGGTGACGCCGGTGGCGGCGAAGAACACGTTGTCGCCGGCGACCAGGTCGTCGATGGTCAGGACCTTGTCGAGGTCGTAGCCGGCGTCCAGAGCGGCCCTGCGCTCGTCGTCGTCGCGCGGCCACAGCCGGCCGAACAACGCGCCGTCCAGGCACTTCAGCGCGCAGGCGGTGATCACGCCCTCCGGGGTGCCGCCGATGCCGACCAGCAGGTCGACGCCGGTCCCCTCGCGGGCGGCCATGATCGCCCCGGCCACGTCGCCGTCCAGCAGGAACTTGATCCGGGCGCCCGCCCGGCGGACCCGGCCGACCAGGTCCTCCTCGTGCCGCGGGCGGTCGAGGATGCACACCGTCAGCTCGGTGACGTCCATGCCCTTGGCCGCGGCGACCCGGCGCAGGTTCTCCTCCACCGGGGCCTCGAAGTCGACGGCGCCGGCGGCGTCGCGGCCGACCGCCAGCTTCTCCATGTAGACGCAGGGGCCCGGGTCGAACATCGTGCCCCGCTCCGCCAGCGCCACCACCGCGATCGCGTTGGGCAGGCTCTTCGCGGTCAGGGTGGTGCCGTCGACCGGGTCGACGGCGATGTCGACCGCGGGTTCGGCGCCGTTGCCGACGCGCTCGCCGTTGTAGAGCATCGGCGCGTTGTCCTTCTCCCCCTCCCCGATCACCACCGTGCCGTTCATCGCGATCGAGCCGAGCACCGGGCGCATGGCGTCGACGGCGGCCTGGTCGACGGCCTCCTTGTCGCCGTAGCCGAGGTGCCGGGCGGCGGCCATCGCGGCCGCCTCGGTGGCGCGGACCAGCTCCAGGGCGAGGTTGCGGTCGGGGTCGGGCGACGGACCGCCGGGTCGTGCGTTCATGGGTGCACCTCCGGTGCCAGTATGTTGGACCCATGAGCCACGCGCACCCGTCGCCGGCCGCCGCGTACCGCGGCCGGCTGCTGGCGGTCCTGCTCCTCAGCCTGGGCGTGCTGGTCGCCGAGGTGGTCGGGGGGCTGCTGACCGGCAGCCTGGCGCTGCTCGCCGACGCCGGCCACATGCTGGCCGACGTGGCGGGGCTGAGCATCGCCCTGCTGGCCGTCTGGTTCGCCGGTCGCCCCGCCACGCCGGGGCGCACCTTCGGCTGGTACCGGGCGGAGATCCTGGCGGCGGTGGTCAACGCGGTGCTGCTGCTCGGGGTGGCCGGGCTGGTGCTGGTGGAGGCGTGGCGGCGGCTCCAGGACCCGCCGGAGGTCGCCGCCGTGGCGACCCTGGCGGTGGCCGTCGCCGGGCTGGGGGCCAACGCCGTCTCGCTGGCGCTGCTGCGCCGCGGCCAGGCCGAGAGCCTCAACCTGCGCGGCGCCTACCTGGAGGTCTTCGGCGACCTGGTGGGATCGGCGGCGGTGGTGGTCGCCGCCGCCGTGATCGCGCTGACCGGGTGGCGGGCGGCGGACCCGATCGCGTCGGTCGTGATCGGCCTGCTGATCCTGCCCCGCACCTGGAGGCTGCTCCGCGACGCCGTCGACGTGCTGCTGGAGGCCACCCCGAAGGGCCTGGACCTGGAGGAGGTGCGCCGCCACATCCGCGAGGCGCCTGGGGTGGTCGACTGCCACGACCTGCACGCCTGGACGATCACCTCGGGCATGCCGGTGCTGTCGGTCCACGTCGTGATCGAGGACCGGGCGGTGCCGGGGGAGGTGCTGGACCGGCTCGGCGCCTGCCTGGCGGGGCACTTCGACATCGAGCACTCCACCTTCCAGCTGGAACGGCCCGAGCACCGCGACCACGAGGGCGCCGTCCACCCGTAGGCGGGACCCTAGGCGCCGACCAGCAGCGCGATGCCGATGGTGGTGTAGGTCACCATCACCACCAGCAGCGGGTACTGCGCGTCGGTCTTGGCCTTCTCCGGGAAGGTGCCGACCGCGCGGTCGTGGGCGACCACCACCCCGAGCACGTGCCCGGTGACGATCGCCGCCACCTGCACCAGCGCGATCGTCGCGGTGGACACGACGGTGTAGGCGATCTGCCAGTCGGCGGTGCCGAACAGGTTCCAGCCGTCGCCCAGCGGGTCCGAGGCGAGGATGTAGCCGGCCTGGCCCTGGAAGAGCAGCAGCGAGAAGTAGTGGGCGATGGTGTAGCCGACCGCGATCGGCAGCAGCGAGGGGACGAACCGCGCCTCCAGCAGGTTCCGCTGCTGCCGCTGGGCGCGGGGAAGGTAGCGGCTGCTGGCGCGGACGGCGAGGACGTAGACGCCGTAGACGAGCACGACCATGGCCAGCAGGCCGGCGGTGCCGATGAGCGCGCTGGCGAGCGGGCCGCTGGTCAGCGTCAGGTTGGTCCATAGCTGGGTGCGGGTCAGCCCGTCGAAGGCGGTCGAGCCGAGCAGCGCGCACACGAAGGCGACCAGGCCGGGCGCGTCCTCCAGCGACGACAGCCCGCGCAGCGGGTTGCGCAGGACCAGCCGCCCGTCGCTGCGGCGGCCGACCGGCGCCAGGTGCCCCAGCAGGGTCGAGTAGACCTCGAAGGTGTCGCCGCGGTCGTGCCACGCCGGCCCGTAGAGCGCACCGGCGAACAGGTTGGCGGCGCCGTAGGCGAGCAGGAACCAGGCGACGGTGACCGGCAGGGCGGCGTTCTGGTACACCAGCTCGAGCCAGACGAAGGCGAGCAGGCCGGCCACGGCGGGCCAGTAGCCGAGCCGCGGCGGCAGCGGCCGCGCCAGCTCGGCGTTGCGGTCGCCCGCCACCCGCGAGATCGCCATGGTGAGCGTGCGCAGCGGGTTGAGCGCCCGCCACACGGGTCCCAGCAGCAGCGACGCCGGCACCAGCCCGACCCAGAACCACACGTACAGCCAGGTCGGCGCGGGGTTGGTGGCGGGGTTCGGCGGGCCGAGCACCGCGACCAGGACGATCGCCGCGCCCATCGCCAGCCCGAGCAGGCGCAGCAGCGCGCGCGTCAGGGGCGCGTCCACCACCCGCTGCACCGGGCCGGGGAGCGGCCGGCCGTCGTCGGGGTCCTCGAACCTGGGCAGCCGCCAGAACGCCACCAGGATCACGAAGGAGATCACCAGGGCCGCCGCCCCGCCGTACTGGGCCAGCCACAGCGGCACCGGCAGGTCGGAGCGGCTGCCGATCCCGTGGGCCAGCGGCCACATCAGCGCACCTCGATGGTGAGCAGCGGCTGCTTGCGGTCCTCCAGCTCGACCTCCCAGACGCCGGGGAGGTCGGCGGTGAAGCGGATCTCGGCGGGCTTGCCGGGAGCGACGTCAGCCATGAGGTCGTAGCCGTGGAGGTGGACGTGGTCGGTGACGTCGGCAACCACCCGGAGGACCACGGTCTCGCCGCGGCGCACCTGCTCGCGGCGGACGCCGCCCTGCACCTTGCCGCCGGCCACGCGCACCTCGATCACCGGGGTCGCCGGCCTGGTGGTGGTGGTCGGCCCGGCGGTGGTCGTGGGGGTGGTGGTCGCGGTGGCGGTGGTGGTCGTGGCGCCGGCCGTCCCGGAGCCGTCGTCGCCGCCGCAGGCGGCCAGGGCCAGGACGGCGGCGGTCAGCACGGTGGGCGCCGCCCAGCGTCGGAACGCAGGCATGGGGAGATCCCTTCTCGCGGTGGAGACCGCGGTGGGCCGCGGTCTAGGCCGGTGCGAGCAGGCGCGGGGGTCCCCGCCGCGAGGCGGGCGTGCGGCGGCGCCGCCCGAAGGGGCGCTCCGCCGGGGCCGGTCCTGGTGCCGGCTGCCGTGAGGCCCGGCCGGGGGCGGCGCGCCGCCGCCACGCCTCGACCGTGCGGCGGGCGCCGCGGACGGCCAGCGCCACCAGGACGGCGACCACTGCCTGCGCGCCGAGGCCCCACCACAGCACCGGGGCCGACAGCACCGTGAGCGGGTCACCGGTGGCCGCCAGCTGCTCCACGGACTCCTGCACCAGGAACAGCGCCAGCTGGACGCCAGCCAGCGGCAGCGCGCCGGGCAGCCTGGCCCGGCGGCCGCGGCGGCCGGCCGCCCACCACGCCACCGCGACCAGCGCCGTGGGGATCGTCAGCGTCGGCGCCAGGCCGAGGTAGCCGTGCTGCTGGGAGGTGTCCGCGCCGGGCGTCCCGCCGACCGCGTAGGCCAGCGCGTGGCCGAGCCACACGCCGACCGGCACCAGCAGCGCGACCATCAGCCTGCGCCTTGCCTCCATGGCGGGGAGTGTATGCCAGCGGGCGGGTTCCCGGCGGTCCGTGTACCGTTGTCAGGCAGCACGCCTCACACCTCGGGGGACGCAGCCGTGGTCGATGGCCTCCTCGCGCACCAGGGCGGCTGGGACGAGATGTTGATCTTCCTCTTCCCGGTGGTCTTCGGCGTGGGCCTCTGGTGGATCGTGAAGCGACCCGGTCCGGAGGACGACGAGGACAACGCCGATCCCCGCGCGGAGGGGTCGAGCGCAGCTAGGGCGCGCCGTCCCTAGCCGTCGTGCCGCTCCTCCTCCAGGTAACGGCGGAAGCGCTGGCTGACCAGCATCCCGCTCGGGTCGATGGTGGCGCCGGCGTAGGCGAGTGCCTCCAGCGCGGCCCAGATCCTGGAGCGCGCGGGGCGCGCCGCGTCACGGTCGGCGCGGTCGCTCGGGGCCTCGGTGGCGCGGGCCGGCGCGCTAGGAGACCAGCGACCTGGGCCCGCGGCGCCGCGGCTCGGCGGGCGCGGGCTCGGCGGGCGCCGGCTCGGTCTGGCGCCAGCCGATCGCCTCCAGCAACGCCCGCAGCTCGGTGGACTGCCGGCAGGCGACGCCGGTGACCCGCTCGACCACGAAGGCGACCCGGTTCAGCGTCCAGCGGTCGCTGGTGAACCCGTGCGCCCGTGGGCTCAGCTCCAGCGCGCACTTGACCGCCTGCAGCTCCTCGGACGAGAGGCCGGCCACGAACGGGTCCGGCTCGCTCCGCCGCGGTCGCGTGCCGCCCTCGGCGTCGGGCACCGCGACCAGGGTCGGGGCCTGGGACCGCTGGCGACCCTCGGCGGGACGGTCGCGATCGTGCCGCTGCCGCTGCCGCCGGCGACGGCCGACCGGCGGCAGCCAGCGGGCGGTGAGCCAGCCGAGGACCGAGCCGTAGATCCAGTGGCCGGCAACCCCGCCCGCCGCCGTCGCCGGGGTCAGCGCGAAGAAGTGGACCTGGGCGATGGGCCAGACGGCCAGCAGCACCACCAGCCCGCTGACGATCGCGGTGCCGTAGAGGATCCCGGACCGCACCCCCCGCCACGGCAGCATGGCGTACGCGATGCCCATGCCACCGCCGTTGCCGGCGAACCGCCACACGTAGCCCCACAGGTAGCTGGCGTCCGGGTCGGACAGGGCGAGCCGCCCGATCCCGGGGATCGGGTCCCCCCAGAGCCCCGCCTCGACCAGGCCGAGCCGCAGCAGGTCGTAGATCCCGGTCGCGATCACCCCGGCGACCCAGCCGAGCAGCGCCCGCCGGCCCCAGGACGGGTAGCGCATGCTCAGCAGCAGCAGCACGCCCGCCGCCGGCAGCACCGCGAACCGCATCCCGTAGGGCAGCGGCAGCGCCTCGGCGTAGGCGAACGCCAGCGCGGTGATCGCCGCGAACCCCAGGCCCAGGTAGATGACCCGCGGGTAGAACGACGGGTTGGAGACGAGCAGCCGCAGCGCCGCCAGCAGCTTGGCGTCCTCGGCGGCCGCGTGCCGCGCGGTCCGGGACAGCCGCTTGGACGGCGGGGGCGGGGCCTGGGGTTGGGGGCGCGGCTGGCGGCGGTCCTGGGCCGCCCGGGCCTGGGCCGGCCGGGCCTGCGCCGCCCGGGCCTGCACCTGCCTGGGCCGCGCGGACGCGGCGGGCTGCTCGCCGACGGCCAGTCGGGTCACGGTCACGCGCCACCCCTCCTCGGCGGGCCAGGCTGGTGCCGGGCCCGCTCCGATCAGGTTCCTACCGGGGAATCCCGCCAGGGCCCGGACGATTCCCGCTGTTCTGCTGGCCGAGGCGCCGATCAGCCGCCGCGGAAGGCCTCCTCGAGCCACTCCCCCACCACCGTCGGGGTGACCTTGGCGTCGACCACCAGCGGGCGGTCGCGGCGGCCGAGCCAGGACGCCACCGCCTCGAGGTCCTGGAGCCGCCGGACCGTCACGCCGTCGGCGCCCAGCGCGCGGCCCACGGCGGCGAGGTCGGTCTCGGGGAAGCGGACCAGGTCGAGCCCCTCGCCGCGGTCGGCGAAGTGGTGGACCTCCGCCCCGTAGGCGTCGTCGTTGTACACCACCACCAGCAGCGGCAGCCGCAGCCGCGCCGCGGTCTCGAGCTCGCCGAGCGACATGAAGGTCCCGCCGTCGCCCAGCGCGGCGACGGTCACGCGGTCGGGGTCGGCGACGGCCGCCCCGATGGCGGCGCCGAGGCCGAGGCCGATCGACTGGTAGGCCTGGTTGAACACGAACGACCTGACGTCGGCGACGGGCAGGTACATGACCGGCCAGCCCATGAAGTGGCCGGAGTCCACCGCCAGCGCACGGTCGGCCGGGAGCAGGTCGTCCAGGGCGATCGTCAGGGTCCGCGGGTCGATGGTGGTGCCGGTGGAGCCGTCCTGGTAGGGCTGGTCCCGCCAGCGGCCTTTGGCGATGCGCGCCGCCAGCTCGGGCGAGCGGGCGCCCTGGCCGTAGAAGCCGCGGCGCCGGAGCTCCTCGGTGAGGCCGGCGGCGGCCGCGGCGGCGTCGGCCACCACGCCGACGTCCACCGGCCGGCGCGACCCGATGGCCTCCTCGTCCAGGTCGACCTGGACCACGCCGGCGCCGTCCGCGATCAGGGCGCCGTGCTTGGTGGTCCAGTTGTTGAGCGAGGCGCCGAAGCCGAGCACCAGGTCGGCGCCGGCGAGCAGCTCCGCGGTCGCCGGCGAGGAGAAGCTGCCGCTGATGCCCAGGTCGTAGGGGTGGCCGGCGAACAGCCCGTTGGCCACCGCGGAGGTGGCCAGCAGCGCCCCGATGCGGTCGGCCAGCTCGACCAGCCGCTCGCGGGCGTCGCCGGCCACCGCGCCGCGGCCGGCCAGGATGGCGGGCCGCCGGGACCGCTCGACCAGGTCGGCGGCCTCCGCGATGGCGCCGGCCGCCGGGGACGGGGCCCGTGGCGCCGGCCCGGTCGCCGGCGGCGGGGTCGCCGGCGGGACCTCGGCCGCCTGCACGTCCAGCGGCAGCAGCAGCACGACCGCGCGGCGGTGGTTGCGGGCCCGCCGCCAGGCGCGCTCCACGTCCTGGAGCGCGCTCTGCGGGGTGTTGACCCGCTCCACCGCGGCCCCGACCGCGGCGCAGGCGGCCGCCTGGTCGACGCGGAAGTTCGAGTGGACCGCGGCCGCCGGGGTGTCGGCGGCCAGGAGCAGCAGCGGCGTGCGCGACTTGGCCGCCTCGGCGAGCCCGGTGAGCGCGTTGGTGAGCCCCGGGCCCTGGTGCACGGAGGCGACGCCGACCCGCCCGGTGGCGCGCGCGTAGCCGTCGGCCATGCAGACCGCGGCGGACTCGTGGCGGGCGGCCACGAAGCGGGCCCCGCGGGCGTCCAGGGCGGTGGTGGCGACGTAGTTCCCGCTGCCGATCACGCCGAACACCCGGTCGGCGCCGAGGTCGGCGAGCGTACCGGCGACTGCCTGCGCGACGTGCACTGGGCCCAGCTCCTCCCGTGGTGGAGACGATGACCGCCAGTTTGCCCGACGGGGTCGAGCGGCACTCGCCAGGAGGCGTCGCCCGCTGAGCGGGGACCTCAGCCGTCCTCCGGTCCCGGCCGGTCGGCTGAGGCCCGCAGGGCGGCGAGCAGCCGGTCCAGCAGCACGCCGCGCAGGCGCGCCTCCAGTGCCAGGCCGATGATGCTGGTCACCAGCCCGGCGTAGGCCATGGTGTCGGCGATCTCGCGCATGTCCCAGTCCCGCGCCCGCGAGGCGTGCAGGTCCAGCGCGCCGATCGGCCCGCCGTCGGGCAGGGTGAGCGGCGCCGACAGGACCGCCCGAATGGCGTCCGGGTCGACCAGGTGCCGCAGGTCCGGCCAGCGGCCGTCGGTGGTCACGTCGCGGCAGGCCACGGGCACGTCCTGCGCGAACGAGTCGTGGGCCGGGCCGGCGCCGAGGCGCTCCTGCGCGGTGCCGAGCCGCCAGCCGGGCGAGCCGGTGGCGGCGGCGCAGCGGAGCACCTCGTGCTCGTCGGCGAGCATGACGCCGGCGCCCTGGGTGCGCAGCAGCGTCGCCGCCGAGTCCGCGACCCGTTGCAGGGTGGCGGCCAGCCCCTCGCCCGCCAGCTCGTCCACGCCTTGGAGCAGCAGCTTCAGCTCCCTGGACATGGACCTGCGGTCGATCGGCATGCCGGATGGATACACAAGCCGGCGCGCCGCCAAACCGCCTTGCGGCCGCGCTCAGGCCAGTTGTGCCGCCAGCTCCTCCGGCTCGGTGACCGGCCGTTGGCAGACGAAGTGCTCGCAGACGTAGGCGGTGGCGCGCCCGCCGGTGGCGGTCCGCTCGGCCAGCAGCGGGACCTCGGCGACGGCGTCGCGGTCGCCCGGGGCCGCCATGGCGACCACCCGGTTCGGCTGGTAGGTCCCCCACACCCGGGCCAGCAGGGCGTCGGTGTCGCCGGCGCCCGGGTCGCCCACGATGGCGACCTCGCGCACCCGGCCGAGCGCGAAGTCGACCGCGCCGAGGGCGTAGCCGAAGCCGGTCGGGGCGCGCGCCACCACCCCGAGCACGGGCCGCAGCGCGGCCAGCCCGGACCGCTCCCACGCCTGGTCGCCGGTCAGCCGGCCGAGGCGCTGGAGCACGTCGGCGGCGACCGAGGCGCCGGCGGGGACGGCGTTGTCGAACAACTCCCGCGGCCGCACCACCAGCCGCTCAGCGTCGGCGCCGGTCTGGTAGAAGCCGTTCCCGGCCGGGTCGGCGAACAGCTCGATCAGTGCCGCGGCCAGCCGCTTGGCCTCGCGCAGCCAGCGCAGGTCGAAGGTCGTCTCGTAGAGGGTGAGGCACGCCTCCGCCATGCAGGCGTAGTCGTCCAGGTAACCGGGGCCGCCCTGGCGCCCGTCGCGCCAGGCGCGCAGCAGGCGCCCGCCGGGGCCGCGGAGCGCGCCGAGCACGAACTCGGCGGCGGCGACCGCGGCGTCGAGGTAGCGCGGCTCCCCGAAGGTGCGGCCGGCCTCGGCCAGCGCCGAGATCGCCAGCCCGTTCCAGGCGGCCAGCACCTTGTCGTCGGTGCCCGGGTGGACGCGGGCCTCGCGGGCCTCCAGCAGCCGCGGGAGGGCGGCTTGGAGCTGGCGCTCCAGCTCCTCGACCGGCAGGCCGGCCTCCTCGGCCACCGCCTCGGCGGGGCGGGGCGTCCAGAGGACGTTGGTCCCCTCCCAGTTGCCCCCGGGGGTGGCGCCCAGCCAGCGCGCGACCGGCTCGCCGGCGGTCCCGGCCAGCTCCTCCCATGACCAGACGAAGAACTTGCCCTCGACCCCCTCGGAGTCGGCGTCCTGGGAGGAGAAGAAGCCGCCCTCGGGGTGGCGCAGCTCGCGCAGCAGGTAGTCGGCGGTGCGGCCGGCGACCCGCCGGTGGCGACCGGCGCCGGTGACCTGCCAGGCATGGGTGTAGACCCGCAGGAGCTGGGCGTTGTCGTAGAGCATCTTCTCGAAGTGGGGCACCAGCCAACGCCCGTCGGTGGAGTAGCGGTGGAAGCCGCCGCCGAGCTGGTCGAAGATGCCGCCGGCGGCCATCCGGTCCAGCGTCAGCTCGGCCATGCCGAGCGCCCCCTCGTAGCCGCGCAGGTGGCAGCGGAGGAGGAACTCGAGGGTCATCGGCTGGGGGAACTTCGGCGCCTGCCCGAAGCCGCCCCAGGCGGCGTCGAACGCCCGGCGGAGCCCCTCGAACGCCTCCCGCAGCACCGGCTCGCCGGGCAGGCCGTCGGTGTCCGCGGCGGGCGGCGCGGCCTGCGCGGCGATCAGCTCGACCAGCTCGGCGCCCTGCTGGCGGGCGTCCTCGCGCCGCTGGGACCAGGCGTCGGCCACCGCCAGCAGCACCCGCCGGAAGCTCGGCATCCCCGGCCGGTCGACCTTGGGGAAGTAGGTGCCGGCGTAGAACGGCCCGCCCTCGGGGCTCAGGAACACCGTCATCGGCCAGCCGCCCTGGCCGGTCATCGCCTGCACCGCGTCCATGTAGATGCCGTCCAGGTCGGGGCGTTCCTCGCGGTCGACCTTGACGCAGACGAAGTGCTCGTTCATGAGCGCGGCCGTCTCGGCGTCCTCGAACGACTCGTGCGCCATCACGTGGCACCAGTGGCAGGCGGCGTAGCCGACCGACAGCAGGATCGGCTTGTCCTCCCGCCGGGCCCGCTCCAGCGCCTCCGGTCCCCACGGGTACCAGTCCACCGGGTTCCAGGCGTGCTGCAGCAGGTACGGGCTGGTCTCGTCGACCAGCCGGTTGGGCGCCTCCCGCTGCTCCTGCATGGACCCCAGTGTTCCCCCGCCACCGAGCCCGGGCAACCGCCCAGCGCCGGCCACCGATGAACCGCTGCCCGCGGTGGCGCGAACGCATGGCAGCGCGGGAGGAACCGCCGCTACCTCACGAAGGGGGCGCTCTCCCGTGTCGTCCGCATCCCGCAGGCGCGCGGCCACCGCCGGGCTGGCCGCGCTGCTCACCCTCGCCACCCTCGTCGCCGTCCACGCGCCGGTGGCCGCCTCCGGCGGCCGGGCCCCGGCGGCCCGCGACAACGTCGTCCTGCTCTGGAACGAGGCCGCCCTGCAGGCGGTCCGCGACACCAGGCCGGCGCCGACGGTCACCGCTCGGGCCTTGGCCGTGGTCCACGCCAGCATCTACGACGCCTGGGCGGCCTACGACGCCAGGGCGGTCGGCAGCCGCCTCGGCGGAACCCTGCGGCAACCACCCGTCGAGCGCACCCCGGCCAACAAGCGCACCGCCATCAGCTACGCCGCCTACCGGGCTCTGGTGAACCTGTTTCCCGCTCGGACCGCCTCCTTCGACGCCCTGATGGCCGCCCTCGGCCACGACCCGGCGGACGCCGCGACCGGAACCGGCCCCGCCGGCGTCGGCAACCGGGCGGCCGCCGCCGTGCTCGCCTACCGCGCCGACGACGGTGCCAACCAGGCCGGCGGCTACGCCGACACCACCGGCTACCAGCCGGTCAACACCCCCGACGAGGTCCTCGATGCCGACCGCTGGCAGCCGCTGCGGCTGCCGAGTGGCACGGTGCAGACCTTCGCCACCCCCCACTGGTACCGGGTGACGCCGTTCGCGCTGCACTCGGCCGCCCGGTTCCGCCCCGACGGTCCGGCCGCCCACGTCGACGGGCGCGGCCGGCCCAACCGCGCCTATGTCCGCCAGGCCCGGCAGGTGCTGCGCGACAGCCGCGAGCTGGACGACCGTAGCAAGAGCATCGCCGCCTACTGGTGGGACGGGCCATCCACCGAGCTGCCGCCCGGCCACTGGTGCCTGCTGGCGCAGTTCGTGTCGCGCCGCGACCGCCACTCCGTCGACCAGGACGCGAAGATGTTCTTCGCCCTCACCGGGGCGCTGCTGGACGCGAGCATCGCCGCCTGGGACGCCAAGCGCGCCTACGACAGCGTCCGCCCGATCACCGCGGTCCGCGAGCTGTACCGGGGCCGCATGGTGCTGGCCTGGGGCGGGCCGGGCCGGGGTACCCGGGCGGTTCGCGGCGAGGACTGGCTGCCCTACCAGCCGGCGAGCGTGGTCACCCCGCCGTTCGCCGAGTACGTCTCCGGGCACTCGACCTTCAGCGCGGCCGCCGCCGAGGTGCTTGCCTCCTTCACCGGCAGCCAGCGGTTCGGCTTCTCGGTGACGATCCCCGCCGGCAGCTCCATGATCGAGCCCGGCGTCGTCCCGTCCCGGCCGGTGGTCCTCAGCTTCCGGACCTTCGCCGACGCCGCCGACCAGGCCGGCCGGTCGCGCCGCTACGGCGGCATCCACTTCGAGGCCGGCGACCTTGACGGGCGCGAGCTGGGCCGCCGCGTCGGCGCCACCGCCTGGGCCAAGGCCGAGCGCTACTTCGACGGCACGGCCGTCGATCCGGTCGGGTAGGCTCAGCCCGCCCAGACACGCCGTGACCAGGAGGGGTGCCAATGGACCAGCAGGCCGTCGCCAACTGGCTGGACGGGTACGTCCGGGCGTGGGGCAGCTACGACCCCAAGGAGATCGGCGAGCTGTTCAGCGAGGACGCCGTCTACGCCTACAACCCCTTCGACGACCCGGTCAGGGGACGGGAGGCGATCGTGGCGTCCTGGCTGGAGGACCGCGACGACCCGGGCACCTACGAGGGCAGCTACCAGCCGCTGCTGGTGGCGGGCGAGCAGGCGGTGGCCAACGGCGTAAGCCGCTACTTCGCCGCCGACGGCACCGTCGCCGACGAGTACGACAACCTGTTCGTGCTCCGCTTCGACGCCGACGGCCGCTGCGCGGAGTTCCGCGAGTGGTACATGCAGCGGCCGGAGGCTGAGGAGCAGGGCTGACCGGGCCGCCGGCGATGGGCCCGCTGCTCGCGGCTGCGGTCCGCCGGGAGCCGCTGGCGGCCGCCGACGGCCTGTCGGGCAGCTCGCTGGAGCGGTTCCCGGCGACGCTGGTCCACGGCGACCTGAAGGGCGGCAACCTCGGCTTCCTCGGCGGGCGGGTGGTGCTGCTGGACTGGGGCACCCAGACCGGCTGGGCGCCGCCGGCCGTCGAGGTCGCCTGGTACCTGGCGGTCGACGCCAGCCGTGTCGACGCCACTCGCGAGCAGGTGCTGGACGACTTCCGCGCCGCCGAGGGCGAGCGGCACGACGAGGACGCCCTGCGGCTGGCGCTGCTCGGCGGGCTGGTCCAGCTCGGCTGGGACAAGGCGCTGCACGCCAGCAGCCACCCCGACCCGGTAGTGCGTGCCCGTGAGGCGGCCGACCTGGCCTGGTGGACCGCGCGCGCCCGCGACGCCCTGGAGCGGTGGTCGCCCGGATGAGCGGGGGGCGGGACCCGGCCGGGCGGCAGCCCGCCCCGGCCGGGCTGGGGTCCGACACCAAGCCGCTGTTCACCGAGGCCTACGACGCGTCGGCGTCCGGCTTCGCCCGCAGCGCCGGCCGGCTCGTCTACGCCTACCTGGCGCGTCCCCTCGCCAGGGCGCTGGCGGGGGTCGCCGGTCCGGTGCTCGACGTCGCCTCCGGGTCGGGCGCGCTCGGCCGGCTGCTGCCGGCGGCGGTCGCCCTCGACCTGTCCGCCGCCCAGCTGCGCCACAACCCGCTGGGGGCCCGCGTGCTCGCCGACGCCGAGCGGCTGCCGTTCCCGGACGGCGCGTTCGCGGCCGCCGGCTGCGCCTTCGGCGTCAACCACTTCCCCGACCCGGCCGTGGCGGTCGCCGAGATGGCCAGGGTCGCGCCGCTGGTGGGGCTGCTCACCTGGGTGCGGCCGGAGGAGCCGTACGCGCCCAAGCAGGCCGTCATGGAGGTGGTCGCCGGGCGCGCCGGGGCCGACCGCACCGTCGCCGGCGCCGTCGCCGACGAGCTCGGCGAGCGGGTCGGCTCCGCCGCCGCCGTGCGGGCGCTGCTCGCCGGCGGCGGGCTGGAGCCGGAGGTGCGCGAGGTGGAGGTCGACGTGCCGTGGCCGGGCGCGGCCGCGTTCGTCGACTACCGCCTGGCGACCGTCGGGGTGGCCGGCCTGGTCGACGACCCGGCCGCCGTGCGCCGCGAGGCGATCGCCGCGGTCGCGGCCCTCCCCGACGAGCGCCTCTTGTGGCGCCCGCGCCTGGTCCTGGGCCTCGGCCGGCGCCGCTGACGGCTCGCCCGCCGGCGTCCGGTCAAGGCCCGCCGGCGCCCCGGTCAGGGCCCACCGGCGCCGGCGGCTGCAGGATCCACGGTCAGCGCCGGTTCAGCCGCTGGCCGGGGGCCCTCCGGCGGCCGCGGCGGCCATCCGGTCCGCCCACTCCCGCCAGTCGTCGGCCAGCTCGGGCGCCTCCAGCAGCCGGGGCGCCTGGGCGTGGTCGTGGTGGTAGGCGCCGGCGACGTCCCCGACGGTGAGCCCGTGGGCCGGCCGGTGCACGACCTCCACGGCGTCGCCGGCGGCGAGGTCGCCCTCCTCGAGGACGCGCAGGTAGGCGCCGGGCCGCCCGGCGGCCGCGAAGCGCCGCGGGAACCGCTGGCTGCCCATGCGGATGCCGAGCTTGAAGCACGGGGCCCGGGGCCCCGAGACCTCCAGCAGCACGCCGCCGGCCCGCCAGCGCTCGCCGACCACCGCGCCGGTGACGTCCAGGCCGCGGGTGGTCAGGTTCTCCCCGAAGCTGCCCGGTCCGAGCTCGCGGTCCAGCAGCCAGGCCCACCAGTCGAGGTCCTCGCCGGCGTAGGCGTACAGCGCCTTGTCGACGCCGCCGTGGACCCCGAGGTCGGCCTGCCGGTCGCCGTCGAGGTTGCCGTCGCGGACCCGCACGCGGCCGGCTGCCGGCGCCTTCCAGATCGCGGTGACGACCGTGCGGCCGCGCCACTCGACCGCCCGCGGCGTCCCCACGTTCACCGACTCGACGACGCCCCGCACTCCCGCCACCGGCACCCTCCCGCGCCGTGCCTGGTCCCTGCCTGCCGCTGCAACACCGGCGAGGAGCGCAACCTTCCCACCGGCCGGCCGGCGCGGGACCGGGGACGCCGCTGTCGCTCGCCGGTCGTACCATGACGCGGCGCAGCCGGGAGGAGGACGACGTGGCCAGGTGGAGCGAGGTGGTGGCGGCGGCGCCCGAGCTCGCCGGCCGGGCCCAGGGACTGTTCGACGCGCACCGGCACAAGACCATGGCGACCCTGCGCAAGGACGGCTCGCCGCGGATCAGCGGGACCGAGGCGAACTTCGCCGACGGCGACCTGTGGCTCGGCGCGATGCCGGGGTCCATGAAGGCGCTCGACCTGCGCCGCGACCCGCGGATCGCCCTGCACAGCGCGACCATCGACCCGCCGGACGACCCGGTGGGGTGGGAGGGCGACGCCAAGCTCGCGGGCCGCGCCGAGGAGGTCACCGACGCCGAGCGGAAGGCCACGGTGGAGGCTGCGAGCGGGGGCGGCGGGCAGCCGGGCCCGTACCACCTGTTCCGCGTCGACGTGACCCAGGTCGTGCTGGTCCGGGTCGGGGATCCCCCCGACCACCTGGTCATCGAGCTGTGGCGCGAGGGCGAGGGCCTGCGGCGCACGACGCGCAGGTAGCCGCGCCGGCCGCGCACGGCTAGGAGCCGGCCAGCTCGGCCAGCGCCGGGCGTCGACGGCCGTCGAGCCAGCGCGACCACCCGAGGCAGGTGAGCGCCCGCGGCCGCGCCATCGGGAACGAGCGGGCGTAGCCGTCATCGCCTGCCCCGGCCCGGCCCGCGGGGCGCCGGCCACCGCCGTTCCCACGCTGGTGCCGGCGCCCTGACTCCAGGAGGGACGACCATGGCAGCCGCCAGCCCCTGGCGCAGCGCCCTTCCCGAGGTGGCGGTCGGCGGCGCCACCGTGCCCGACCTCGTCCTGCGGCACGCCGACCGCCTCAGCGACAAGCCGGCCCTGGTCGACGGCCCGACCGGCCGGACGCTCGGCTACCGCCAGCTCGCCGGCGGGGTCGAGCGGGTCGCGCCCGACAAGCGCGTCCGCGCCGTGCGGATCACCGACTCGGTCCCCGGTCCCCGTCGGGCAAGCTGCTCCGTCGACTGCTGGTCGAGGCCGAGCGCGCCGGGTCGCCGGCGCCGGCCCTCAGCCCCGTGGCCGCCGGCCCAGGGGTAGCCGGCCGCCCTACCCGCGACGGCGCCAGGCGAGCAGCCCGGCGGCGTCGCGGGCGTTGACCACCCGGTCGGCGGTGACGCCGCAGGCGAAGGCGCGCTCGCAGCCGCCGAGCTGCCAGTCGAGCTGGCCGGGGGCGTGCGCGTCGCTGTCGATCGCGAAGCTGCAGCCGGCCTCCACCGCCAGCCGCAGCAGCCGCTTGGGTGGGTCCTGCCGCTCCGGGCGGGAGTTGACCTCGACCGCCACGCCGAGGGCGGCGCAGGCGGCGAACACCGCCTCGGGGTCGAACGCCGACTCGGGACGGCCGCGGCGGCCCTGCACGATCCGGCCGGTGACGTGGCCGAGCACGTCGGTGTGGGGATCGGCGACCGCGGTCAGCAGCCGGGCGGTCATCTCCCCGGCCGGCATGCGCAGCTTGGAGTGGACGCTGGCGACCACCACGTCGAGCCGGTCGAGCAGCTCCGGCCGCTGGTCGAGCGACCCGTCCTCGAGGATGTCGACCTCGATGCCGGTCAACACCCGGAACGGCGGGGCCTCCGCCGCCAGCCGCCGGTTGAGGCGGGCGACCTCGTCGAGCTGGGCCAGCAGCCGCTCGGCGCTGAGCCCGTTGGCGACCGTCAGGCGGGGCGAGTGGTCGCTGAGCACGAGGTACTCGTGGCCCAGCTCGCGGGCTGCCGCCGCCATCTCGGCGATCGGGCTGCCGCCGTCGCTCCAGTCGCTGTGGACGTGGCAGTCGCCGCGGAGCGCGGCCCGCAGCGCCGCCGCGCCTGCGGCCACCGGGCGGCCCTCGGTCGCCTCCAGCCGGCGGAGGTACACGGGGACCTCCCCGGCGAGCGCCTCGCGGATGACCCGCTCGGTGACCTCGCCGATCCCGGCGACGCCGCGGAGGCCGGGGCCGGGGGACGCGGCGAGGCGGGCCAGCTCGCCGGGGTCGATCCGGTCGACGGCGGCGGCGGCGCGGCGGAACGCCCGCACCCGGTAGGTGGGCTCCCGGGCGCGCTCCAGCAGGAACGCGATGCGGCGCAGGGCGGCGGCGGGCGCGAGGTTCGCCGGGGCGGTCATGGGGTAATCATCGCCGAACCGTACCGTTCGGCGCCGGATAACAAATCGTCCTCGAACGCGCGACGATCGGCCGTAACCGCTTGCCCGGCTTTGCCCGTTCCGGTAGGAAGTGCTGCACACGCTCGGTGGCGGGTTCTACAGTGTAGGCGGTTGCCGGCCGACTAGCGGCCGAGTGTGGTGGAGGGATCTTCCCGCCGCTCGGCGCTCGACCGGACGGTGGGCCGGCGTTCGGAGGGACGGAGGACATGCAGGAACTGAAGGCGCGGCTCCTGGCGTTGCAGCGCGAGGCTGTGGACTGGCTGTCCGGCATGCGGCGCGGGACCGCGGACCGGCTGTCCGGCCTGCGGCGCACCGCCGCGGCGGGGCTGCCCGGCTGGCAGCGGGTCGCAGTGATCGTCGGCCTCGTGGTGCTGCTGCTCGCCGTGGGCACCGCGGCGGCCAGCGCGCGGGTCAGTGCCTCCTCGGGCCGGATCCTGACGGGGGTCCAGGTCGGCGGCGTCGACGTCGGCGGGATGACCCGGGCCGAGGCGGTCGCCGCGGTGGAGGCCACCACCAGGCCGAAGCTGCGCCGCGGGGTGTTCGTCGTGGGCGGCGGCAAGCGCTGGCCGGTCACCCCGGCCGGGCTGGGCCGCGGCGCGGCGGTCGAGCAGGCGGTCGACCAGGCGCTCGCCGGTCCGGACCTGTCGTGGATGTCGGGGTACTGGCACCGGCTGACCGGACGGCCGGTCGCCCACACCGTCGGCGTCCGCTACTCCGACGACGAGCAGCGGGTCGAGCGGTTCGTGAAGGCGCTGGTCCCCAGGCTGGCGATCGCGCCCACCGACGCGTCCATCAAGCTGGTCGACGGCAGGGTCGTCCGCCAGAGGGCCAGGAACGGCAGGGCCCTGGACGTGGAGGCCAGCGCCCGCGCGCTGGTCAAGGCGCTGCGCGGCACCAAGCGGACGGTCAAGCTGGTGACCAGGCCGGTGGACCCGAAGGTCACCGAGGGCGAGCTCGGCAAGACGATCGAGATCAACCTGTCGAGCAACCGGCTCACCTTCTACGACGGCCTCAAGGTCCGCAAGACCTACCCGGTGGCGACCGGGCAGCCGAGCTTCCCCACGCCGCAGGGCACCTGGGAGGTCGTCAACAAGCGGGTCAACCCGACCTGGACCAACCCGGACCCGGACGGCTGGGGCAAGGGCATGCCGAAGTCGATCCCGCCCGGGCCCGGCAACCCGCTCGGCACCAGGGCGCTGTCGACCAGCGCCTCGGGGATCCTGATCCACGGCACCTACGCCAGCGGGTCGATCGGCACCTACGCCTCCCACGGCTGCATCCGCATGTTCCTGGCGGACGTCGAGGCGCTGTTCCCGCAGGTGCCGTTGGGCACGCCGGTGCTGATCCACCGCTGACGGCGGCTCAGGGCGAGCGGTAGCGGTCCTGCACGGCCACCACCGAGCGGACCTCGGTCCAGCCGCCCTCGACGTCGAACAGGTAGGCGGGCAGCAGGAAGGCGACCCCGGCCGGCCGGTCCGCCTTGGGCACGCCGGGGGCCAGCTGCAGGCCGAGGCGCACACCGGTGACCGTCATCACCCGCTTGGACGGCGGCTTGTCGACGCAGGGCCGCCTGCTGTCCGGCGGGCACGGCGCCTTTTGGACGGTGGCGCCCTCGCCGGCGTTGGGGCGCAGGATGGGCGGCCAGATCGCCGGCTGGCGCCGCAGCCGCTCCAGGCCTTCGGCGACGCCGATCAGCGGGTAGGTGTCGGCCGGCTCCGGGGTCGCCAGCCAGCCGCTGGCGTACTGGATGCGGCCCTTGGGGCCGACCGCGACCGTCCAGGAGAAGCCGTGGGTGGGCAGGCCGCCGACCGCCGGGGCGATCGTCACCACCCGGGCCGCGTAGCCGTCGGCCACCTTCACGGAGGCGCCGCTGAGCTGCAGCCCGGCCTTGGTGGCGAAGTCACGGGCGACCCGCTCGGCCGCGTCGCGGCTGGGGAGGTCGGCGGGGCGCGGCACCGGCCGGATCAGCCGGCCCGGCACGACCGGCCGGAGGGTGCCGGGGCTCGGGGGGCTGACGGCGCCTGAGCCCGGGCGGCCCGCGCTGCCGGCGCCAGGCTTGACGGCGCCCGGCTGCTTGGCGGTCGGGGTGTCGGGGGCGAGGCACTGGACCCCGCGGCCGGCGGCCGGGCCGCCCGGCGACCACGGGCCGGCGCAGGCGCGGGCCATGAGGATGCCGTAGCTCCAGGGCAGCCCGCCGAGCCGGTTGACCCGCAGGCTGCGGTCGCGGTCGGTCAGGGTCCAGCCGGCCGGGTCCTGCTTCGGCTGGCCGCCGAGGCCCAGCGCGCCGGCCAGCGCGGCGATCCCGCCGCCGAGGTCGCCGCCCAGCCTCCAGGCGCGCGCCCGGTCGGGCAGGTCGGGCAGGGTGCCGCGCACCCTGTAGGTCCCCGGAGCCCGCAGGTTGGGGACGTCGCCGGTGTCGTAGGGGCGGGCCGGGGTGGCGGCGCCGGCCCTGGCCGGATCCGTGGCGGGCTCGGCGCCCGCGGCGGCGGAGGCCTGGGCGTCGCCCAGGTCCAGGGGCGGGAGCACGGCCGGGGCCCGCTCGCGGCCGCCGGCGAGGACCACCCCGCCGACCACCAGCGCGGCGGTCACCACCGCCGCCAACAGCCATGCCCCCAGTCGCCTGCCCATCACGCACCACCCGAATCGCGCCGGCCGCTCGGACTTCTTCCCCTTGGACGCCGTGGCCACGCCGGCGGTTCCCACGGTTCGGACGCTTCTGGCGCGGCCCTTCGCGCGGGCGCGAAGATACCAGCGACCCGGACCGCTCCCCCGCCTGGCGGCAGCAGTGACCCGCCACCGCGGCGCCTGCCTGGCGGCGCTGCTGCTGACCGCCGCCGCGGTCCTGGCCGGCTGCGGCGGCGGCGAGCCGCCCGAGGGGGTCGCCAACGTCCCGATGCTCGACAACTTCTACGCCCGCGACGTCACCCGGGTCCCGGTGGGCGGCACGGTCCGCCGCCCCAACGCCATCAGCATCACCGCCGACGGGGTCGCCGTCGAGAACCTCACCGTGCGCAACGCGCTGGTCAACGGGGTGTTCTGGACCGGCGTGCGGGGCTACCGGGCCAGCCACGTCACCGTCTCCAACAACAAGGACTACGGCTAAACGTATTGGGTGAGTGCCGCAGGAAGGCCGCTCACCCTCGGTAGACCCGGTCCCCTTCCATCGCCTGCTGGCGGGCAGATCGACGTTGGCAGCGTCGCGACCGAGCTGACCGAGCCATCTGCTGTCCTCGGATTGATGCGGGTTGAGAGTAGAGCGGGCTGGGGCGGCCATCCGTTATGGCATGCGATTACTGAGGAGGGTGGAGCGAGGTGCAAGGAGTTGTCTTGGTGAAGAGAGGCACATGTCAATATCGGTGTGCGAGGCATCGCGTGCCTCGCACCGGCCGCGCCGATGGGTACGGGTGTAGTGATGCCCGAGGCAGGAGCCGCCCGCGCTCCCCCGCTTGCCCGGTTTGGGCCGCCGGCGCTGCGGGGAAGGTCACAAGCGAGCAAGCAACGGGGTGGTCTCCACCCGGGAGCCGCCCAACGCCATTGGAGGCATGATGGCCGCGATCTTCCTGGTGCTCGCGGTGCTCGACGCCGCGCTGCTCGCCAACGTCGCCCTCACCAACACCGACGCCAGCTCGCTGTCGGTCTTCGACCGGTCGATCACCGGCTACACCCAGGGCGAGGTGCTGCTGCTGGCCGCCGGGCTGGGCCTGCTGCTTGCGCTGTTTCTGGGGATTGCCTGGAGCTCCTCCAGCGCACGGCGCGCCAAGCGTCGGGAGCTGCGGGCGGCACGACGCGAGGTGGAGGGCAGGGTCGCCGAGCTGGAGCGCGAGAACGCCCGCCTCCGCAAAGAACTGGAGGGCACGCGGCGCCCCGACGCGCTGGTGGGGCCCCAGGGGGCGTCCAGCCAGGCCCCGTAGCCGGTGCCCGGCAGGCCCCACCGTCGGGGAGTACGGTGGGTGAGTGCCATGCGGCTCTGGCTGGGCCGTGCCCGCCTGGGTGGTGGGTTGGTCGGGGCCTGGCAACCAGGCCAAGGGCGGTGACACCTGGTGAGCGGCCGGAAGACGCGCCGGCCCGGGGAGATCAGCCTCGTGCCCGGCTCGGGGTTCGACAAGGGCTGCAGGTGCAGCTGCTGGCCGAAGGCTGACGACGCCCGTCCGTGCACCCCGCAGACCTGCGACCCTCGCTGCCGGGCCTGCCGCGTCCACGGCCGGCCGTTCTACAGCCACGGGGACCTGCTGTACCTGGAGCACGGCACCGGGCCGCTGGCAGCGGAGCTTCGCCGGCTGTGGCGCGCCAAGGGGACGATGAAGGGCGGCACCGCCCGCCAAGGACCGCGCCATGACGGTGACGGCTGGCGGGCTCTGCCGCGGGGCGCGGCTGGGCTGGCGCCACGCCGCCCGCCCTTCCGCCCGGTGGCGGAGCTGTACTACCGGGGCCTGCAGGACCCTCCACCAGGGCGTGACGGCCGCAACGCCGGCAGCGGGCAGTAGCTGGACGTCTCGGTTGCCGCCTCGGCGGCCTGCCTTACCGGGCGAACCGGGTGCCCGCGGTCGCGATGCCGCCAGCCTTGACCGCTCCCGACGCGGTCGGGCTCCCGGGTTCGCTGGCAAGCCGCAGGCCGTCCAGGCGAGCTGCGGCGCGACGCCGGAGCTGACGAAAGGCGCGACGGACATGCGGGGGATCCCGGGAGGATGCTGCACGAGGACCGGGAAGCGGCGTTCTTCGTCCAGAAGTGCCCTGGCTGTTTCGGCGCCGTCGTCACCCACGACGAGCCGTGACTGGGAGCTAGCGGGCGAGTGGCCCCGGTGGCCCAAGCTGCCGCCGCAGCGTCACGTGGGTGCCGAGCCGCACACGTCCAAGCCGCACCTCGTCGACGAGCCGGCGCAGCAGCCACGGCCCCGACCGCGAGCGGCCAGCGCGTCGGTGTCGGCATCGGGTGGGGGCTGGGCTGGCAGGTCGGGACCTTGATCCAGCACCGACGCCTGGATCACGTCGTCGTTGACGTGCACCACCACCTGGACCGGCTGCCCCCGCCGGATCCGTCGAGGATGGCGTTGGTCGCCGCCTCGTTGAGCGCCAGGGCCATGTCGTGGGCGGCCTCGCTCGCCACCCCCCGCAGGCACGCCCGCGCGGCTTGCCGCAGCCCGGCGAGATGGACCGGGGAGGGAGGCAGAGACAGCTCCATCGGATACACCCTTCCGGCTGCAGCGCCGGCCTACCCCCAGGAGCCTCCCTTAACGTGCGGAAGCCCACGCCCCAACGGTGTGATCAGGCAGAGCCGCGCGTGGCGAGGGTCCAACCGACCTCGGCGCACACGAAGGCACCAGCCTGCGGTTGGTGACCGGGAACCCTGGGAAGGGTCATGCGGGGGGAGGCGGGCTGGCGCGACGAGGGGTGGGTCCGGTCCCGCCGGTGCGACTCCGACGCGCCGCCGCCGCGATCCTCTGGTCGCTGATTGGCCGAGGTCCCGGCAGGGAAGCCTTCCATGTGGCAACCGCACCACAAGGAAGCTGGTCACTGTGGCAAGGCACCAGCCGCAGACGGCGCCGGACACCCCACGCCGCCTGGATGCCAGCATCAGGGCGACGCGCACGGCCGCCTGGCAGGCGCGAGGCGCCCTCCGACGGCTTGCCTTGCCAGGGTCCCTTGGCGATGACGCCGAGTTGCTGGTCTCGGAGCTGGTGACCAACAGCGTCCGCCACGCCGGCCTGCGCCCAGACGACCTGATCCGAATCACCGCCGACTGGTCGGGTGAACGGCTCAAGGTGGCCGTCCGCGGCGGCCGGCGCGTGCCGCCGGCGGTGGTCTCGGGCTCCATCCGGCCAGCCCCGGGGGCGGAGTCGGGATGGGGGCTGTACCTGGTCAACCGGCTGGCCAGCCGGTGGGGGACCGCCGCCGGCGGGTACTGGTTCGAGCTGCGATCCGAGCAGCCCGGTCAGGGTCGTTAGCCGCGCGGGTCCTCCTCGACCGCCACCGCCGCCGGGGTTCCCTCCCCCTTTGCCACCACCGCGTAGCGGTCGGTCTCGGCCACCACCTGCTCCAGGTCGGCGAGCACATGGTCGTGCGCGACCGCGAACTGGCGCGGGTCGGCCCGCAGCGACTCGTACTCGGCCAGCGTGACGGCGATGACCCGGTCGCAATCCTCCCGTCCGCACTCGCACAGCATCCGCACGTGATCGGGCGGGGACGCGCCCTGGTGGGCTTGCTCGATGCCCTCGTTGATCTGCCGAGTCGTCGACTCGTTGCGGGCGACCCGCTCCTCCCGGCTGCTCACCTGTGCATCACCAACCGCGACGTGACCACACCGCCGCCGCGACCGTCAACCGCGCCACGGTCACCGGCATACGGTTCGTTCCCACCGACTGGCCGCCCATCACGCATTTGTGAACGGGCTAGTCCGCTGGCGGCGGCAAGGGGGTCACGCCGCCCGGATACGGTCGCAGCGGTCGACTTGCCAGCCCAATCGGCCAGTCAGCGCGACCAGGATCCGCTTGAGGACGCACCGGCAGGGGGAATCCGCGGCTGCAGCTCCCCAGGATGGGCGGTCGCCCTCTTGGCCTGGGGACTTGGTGCCAGCCGGCCTCGGTCGCTAGGCTGGGCGCGCGGCGGCGGCTGGTCCCCAATCCGGCCGCGCCCGTGGCCCCCACACGGCACCGCCGCCGTCCCCAACCCCAACCTCCAGGGGTGGAATGGAACAGCTCCACGTTCCCAAGTTGCTCGCTGGTGCGCTCGCCGCGGCCAGCGGCGCCGTCGTCGCGTCCTTCTTCGGGATCGAAGGCACCCTCATCGGCGCGGCCCTGGTGAGCCTGCTGGTGGCCCCGGCCGAAGCCCTGTACACCCACTCGCTGGCGTCCGCCCACCGAGCGGCGCGGCGCTCACTGCTCCGCCGGGTGGGCGAGCAGGCAGACGCGAGCCAGGAAGGCACCAGCCAGGCGCATCCCCGGCCGATCCGCTGGCAGCGGGTCGCGGTGGCGGCGGTGGTTGCCTTCGGGGTCGCGGTCGGCGCGATCACCGGGGTGGAGGCGGTCGCCAACCAGCCGCTTGCCAGCTTGGTCGGGAGCCGGCCACGGCCGGGAGGGAGCACCTCGGTGGGTGTGGTCGTCGCCGGCGCAGACCGGTCGGCCCCGCCGGCAACCCGGGCGCCGGCGACGACCACCACGTCCACGTCGCCGTCGGGGCCCGCACCGACGACGACGGCGCCCGTCGGTGTTCCCACCACGACCGCGCCGGCGAGTACGATCCCCAGCACCACGGCCGGAACCACAACCAGCGCGCAGGCCCCGACCACCCGGAGGCAGTGACGTGGGGCTGGTGGCGTACCTGGAGCGCCCAGCGGCGGCATCCCAACACGCACGAGCCTCCGAGACGCAGCGCTAAGCCGCCCGTCCAGGGCTGGCGGGACTGGTGGCTGCGCGATGAGGAGCATTGACCTCACGCAGCGTGTTGCACAACGCCGGCTTCGGCTGCAGTGGCTGCGGCAGGCCGAGGCGCTGCTGGAGGCCGACACTGGGGCCACAGAGGGCCCGCTGCCCGGCCGCGACCGCCTGGCTCGCTCGCCCACCCGACTTCATCTCAAGTTTGAGCTGTGGGGAGCAACAGCGAAAGGGCTTCATAACAGAAGCCGGTCGTGACGGTGCGGCTCTGGAACCATTCAGGGGCGCCACCGGATCCGTTCACCCAGAAGAGCGGCTCGGCATCCCAGCCTCCGTCGTGGCGCTGGCTGCCAACGAGGACCTCCATCCACGGCCACGCGTCGGTTCGCTTGCCCGGAAGGTTGCAGGCGGCCATGGTCAGGAAGGCCGCGGTCTGCGGCGAAGGTGCCCCTGCTAGCTGCTCGATCTCCCGACTGAGCCGGGCTCGCGCGGCATCGCCGGGATCCTCCCCGTTGGCAAGCAATCGCGAGATCGGGACCAGGAGGTACTCGGGCACGTAGTTGGCCACGTCGGCAGCCCCGCGGCCGGCAAAGTCCGACCACAACCGGGCAAGGGGCCGCACCCCTATTGTCGGGAAGAGCTCGGCGCGTGCTTCCAGCAGCCCGACGAGGAAGTTCGCTTCGACCGCTGCACACCTGCTCCCCGCCAGCCGGATGCGGCCGTCGGTGGGGCGCTCGAGCCACACCGGAATCCGGTCGCGGCCCTCCAAGGCCGCCGAGACCCGGGGGATCAGGGCGTCGACGGCCGACCATGCGCCTTCGGCACCAGGTCGGTATTTCTGCAGTCGTAGCACCGCGCCGACGGTGTCGGCGTCGAGGGCGGCGAAGCGGGGATGGTCGTAGTACGAGAAGGAGCGTGCCGCCAGCTCCTCGAGCCACGAATCCAGCTGCTCCGGCACCGCCGCGCCGCACCGGGCGAGTGCCTCCAGGGGGAAGGCCACCGGAAAGCCGGAGGTCATCTCGGGTCGGTCGAGGAGGCCTTCTCGGCGATGCACCTCTCGGGCCTCCTGCAGGGTGCCGTCGGCGAGGAGGAACTGGCGGGCGTGCCCGACCGCAGCCGCCATCCGCCTCCTCGTGCCGGCCGTCCGGCTTCCCCGAGGTAGCGAATGGACCGCCACCGGGGGTTCCGTTCCCAGGGAATCCCTCCTAGCACCCAGCCGGGCGAGCAGCGCGGCTGCGTAGGCGGACAGGCGCGGGAGGCCGGCAAGTCCCTCGAGGGCGAGGTGGGCCCGCTTCAGGGCCAGGTCGAGCAGGCGGTGATGGACCCGGCGGCTGGCGGCGACCAGGGTGACGAGGTCGGGGTCGTCGGTCGAGGGGGCCGCTGCCCGCGCCGCGACGGTGGCGATCGTCGTCGACCCTGCCTCCAGGTCCGCATAGAGGTTGGTGAGGTCCCGCTCGATGGCCAGCGCCGCCGCCTGGTGGGTCACGGCCGGGGCGATCCGCACCCCGCTTCTGGTCACAGCGTCGATCGACGCCCCCACGATCGTCTGGAGCACCACCGCGCGGTCCGCTTCGATGAGCTCATCCCTGCCGATTTCCGTCGCGGCCAGGAGGGCCTGGTGGCGCTGCCAGGCCGAAGCCTTCGCCTCCCAGAACGGCTCGTCGTCCCCAACGGCCTGCGTGAAGCGCGAGTTGGCCGCCTCGCCGAGGACCCGTGCCAGCTCGGCGGCCTCGTTTCGCTGATCCGTATGCAGCAGGTCGACCGCTGCGAATTCGAAGGCGGCCGCCTCGGCGATGGAGAGGGCGACGGAATTGCCCGAGAAGTTTTGGTCGGCCAGCCCCCATTGGGGAAGGTGAAGAAGCGGATCCCTTTCGGGGACGGCGAGGACCGAGCCGAGCATTCCGTCGGCGGAGTGGCGGACAGCCAGCGAGGCGAGAAGGAGCTGTCCCCGCCGACGGAGCTCCTGGGGGAGCCTAGCGATGTGGAGGCTCACCCGGTCCCAGACCAGCGGGACGGGGAGGGGATCGACGTTCAGCAGATCATCTGCGCCCCGAGCGCTCGCTCGGGAGCGAAGGCCTGGGCCACCGCCCGGATGGCCCCCCAATCGACGTTCCTCAGCGCCGCTTCGAGCTCGGCGCTGCTGCTGAAACCCCGCTCGGCAAGAACGTCAGCGATGCTCTCCGCCGACTGGCCGGTGGCCGCGTATTGCAAGCGGGCAGCCCAGTCGTGGTCGACCAGGCCGGTGACCACCATCCGGTGGTACTCGCTGGGGTATTCTCCTCTCCCTGCTTGCCCTGCTTGCCCTGCTTGCACGGCGGCCTCCAGTCTTCAGGGCCCAACCGCGGGATCATACCTTATCGGCTCTGCCGGCCGAGTATTGCCAGCAGCTGCTCGAGCCGGTCGTGCTCCGCTATTCCCAACCGCAGGTTGTTCAGGCGGGCGCGGTGGGCTGACAGCCGCACCTCCAGGTAGGAGGAAAGCTCCGGAGCATCGAGCGCTCCGGCGTCGGTCGTGACCTCGTCGGCGTACCGGGAGAGCAGTCGTGCTCCCCATTCAAACCCCTCCCTGAGAAACCAGCCATCCGGGTCGGCGCCACGCCGTAGGGCCTCACGCAGGACGAGGTTCGGGTTGCCGTGCCGCCGATCCTTTCGCCATCCGAAAAAGTCGTTCTCCAGCTGGTGCCAGCGTCCGAAAGCGTCAACGAAGCGCTCCCATGCCGGCAGGCGGTGCGGCTGGCCCCCTGCGTACAGGGCGGCGGCGACGGGGATGATCGCCGAGGTCGTCTTGCGGGCGGCCACCGATTCGAAGCGGTCGACGTCGGGATTTCCCAGCAGGCGATCGGCCAACGTCGCCTCGGCCGCTCGCGTCCAGGCGCCGGTGAAGGTGCCCCAGAAGGGATGGCTGAAGCCGAACAGCTGCTGGTAGGGGAGCTGGAATTGGGCATGGAGGTACGAGGCGGCGGGGAGGATGCGGATCTCCGGGCCGTCGGTGTCGGCGTCGAACGCGTTGTCGACCAGCCGCACGTAGAGGTATCCGCTGATGCTGGAGCGGACGAGCAGCGCCAGGACCACCGGGCTGAGCTCCGGCGTCGCCCAGATCGGAAGGTGGACCAGCGGGTAGGACTCAAGCGCCGTGAAGGCGCCTTCCGGCCGCGCACCCAGGACCCTCCCCACCCAGCCGGCCAGCTCCTCGGCCAACGTGGGGGCGAGGCGACGGGCATCGGCGAACAGCGATGTCCATTGGCTGTCCACCGCCGCCACGACCTCGGCGCACGGGAACGGGTGCTGGTTCACAGGGCGGCCGTCCCATGGGTTGCGGCCACACCCCTTGCCCGGGCGCCGGAGGTGATCGCCTCTGCCTCCTGCCTACCCTCGGCGCCTAGATGGCTCAGCTCGTAGAGCGCTCGGGCCTGGTCGAGCCGCATGCCCAGCGACCGCGCGGCCGCGGCCGCCTCGCGGATCGCCGCCACGGCCGACTCGGTCCTGCCCCGGCGGGCCTGCAGCATCCCCCTCCAGAGGAGGGGACGGGAGCGTCCCACCGGGAAGATCCTGGCGTACGCCTCGGAGAGCTTGATCGCCCGTTTCAGTTCCTGGTCGCCGATGGCCAGCGCGGGCCGGCGGACGGCGGCCATGACCATGACCTCGGCCGCGGCGTTGTAGGCCATGAAGGCCGAGAAGTTGAACGGTCGCACCCCCTGCATCCGCCTGATCAGGCGGCGGGCATCGGCCACCGCCTGATCGAGCCGCCCGGATCGGAGGTGGGTGAGGCTCCGCAGGGCCAGCGTGTCGCTGGCCAAGGCCTGGTCGTCCGGGCGGTTCGAGGAGGGCTGGTCGTCATCTGAGAGGCCGTAGCCGAGTCGTCCCAGGTCCTCGATGGCGGCCGTCGCCCGCTCGATGTCCCCCGTCTCCACATAGACGTAGGCTCGGCCCTGGGCCGCGTACGCCTGTGAACGCCGGGCTCGGCGGCGCTGGGCGAGGTGGTGGATCTCGTGGGCACAGGCCTCGGCCTCGACCAGGCGTCCCCGGAACCACTGCTCGACCATCAGCGCCGCCAGACCGTCCTCCAGGCGACGCCGGTCTCCCAGTTCGGCGGCGAGATCGCGGCCTCTGGCCGAGCATTCCTCCGCGACCTGCCACCGCCCCACCCCGGCGTAGTAGAACCCGCGAACCAGCGCGACCCACATGACGGCGCGCAGGTCGTCGGTGGTGGCGGCCTCCTCCGCTCGGCTGAGGTACCGGTCCGCCAGCTTCGGTCGTGGGATGAGCCCGATCACGGCGCCGACGGTCGCAAACCCCCGGGCGAGCTCGGCCGGCGCGCCCGCCTTCTGGGCCAGGTTCAAGGCCTGCAACGAGGCGTAGAGGCTGGCGACTTCCTCGTTGGCGAGGAAATAGACCTCCACGAGCTGCTCGTAGGCCCGGGCGGCAAGCCTGAAGCGCTCCACCTTCTCGGGGCTCCTCGCCGGCCGGCGCCCGATCCAGTTGTTGCGGACCTGCTCGACCGCCCTGACGGCGGTGGCGACCGGGTAGGGAACCACCCGAGGCGGCGCCTCGCCGATCAGCTCCAGGCCGCGAACCAGGTCCTCCCGGGCTTGCCGCTCGTCCTCTCCCTGCTGGAAGACCCGGGCCTCCCCGAGGCGCATGTGCCAGGTTGCCGCCTCGAGCCTGGTGGCCAGTTCGTGGTTGCCTTCGTAGAGGTCCAGTGCCTGGCGGAACCCGGCAACGGCTTCGCTGTAGGCGCCGCTCGCGAGCGCCCGTTCGGCGGCGGCGGCCTCGTACCGGATGGCCTTGGCGGCGATCCCGGCACCCGTCCAGTGGTGAGCAAGGACCGAGAACCAGCCCGAGAGGTCCGCGTGGGTTCCCTCGATCCACTCCGCCGCCCGCCGGTGAATCTCGCGGGCGGTGTCCGTGGTGCAGAGTCCCACGGCCGCCTCCCTGATGAGGCCGTGGGTGAACCGGTACACCGACTCGTAGCTGTCATCCTGCGCCAGCACCCCCGCCTGGATCAGGTCCTCCAGCTGGCGGGCGAGCCTTCCCGCGTCGTTCACGCTCGGGTGGACGTCGGCGAGGAGCACCAACGGAAACTCCTGGCCAAGCAGGCTGGCCACCAGCGACGTCGCTTCCAGGTCCTCGGGCAGCGCCGACAGGCGAGCCTGGACACGCGTGATCACGGTCTCCGGTATCTGCCGGCGGAGCTCTTGGAGCGAGCCGCGCACCACTGCCTTGCGACCGTCGACCACGATCAGCCCATCCTGGGCCAGGGCGCGAGCCAGCTCCTCGGCGTAGAACGGGTTACCGCCCGAGCGGTCCACGAGCAGCGAACCCAGTTCGTCGGGGACCGAGTCCACGCCCAGGAGAAGGCGCACGACCTCCACGACCTCATGGTCGGCGAGCGCACCCAACCGGAGGTCCCCGTCGATACCGGCCAAGTCGATCGGTTCGGGATCGGCCGGCGAGGGCGCCACGGTGGGGCGGCTGGCGATCACCGCCAGCAGCCACGAGAGGTTCTTCACGACGAAGGAAACAAGCTGCCGGGAGGCGGAGTCAATCCAATGCCCATCGTCGAAGATGAGGACGGAGGGGCGTAGCACCTCGATGCAGCGCAGCATGAGGTCACGCGTCAGGTCGGCCCTTCCCTGCGTGCTGAGCGTGGGCGTTCGAGCGGTGGAGCCAAGCGCGATTGGCAGCATCGGATTGAGCAGCGGCAACAGGTCATCAAAATCACTGCCGCGCACCACCGGCTCAAGCTTGGAGAGGACCTCCTCCTCGGCGCATTCGTCGTCAAGCCCAAGGAGCTCGGCGAAGACCTCCTTCCAGGCGTGGTAGGGGGTGTTGGCTTCTATCGCGCTTCCCCTGCCGGCCGCCACCACCAGCCCGGCCGCCTGGGCCTCCTTGGCGAGCTCGGCGAGAAGGCGGCTCTTGCCCATGCCGGGCTCTCCGGTGAGCACGCCCACGCGGCCGCGGCCCGCCTTGGCGTCGGCGATCCACCCGCGTATCCGCTCAAGCTCCCCAGCCCTGCCGACCACGTTGGCGGGGAAGCTCGAGAACGGCAGCCTGGTCCTCCCGCCGACCACCTGGAAGGCCGGCGCATCGCCGACCGGCTCATCCAGCCGGGTCACGACGAAGCTGGAGCCGAGCGACACCGCCACCTTCTCCGTCACCAGCACCGTCCCCGGAGGTGCGGCCTGCATCAGGCGGGCAGCCTCGTTGGCCGCCTTGCCGAGTGCGCCGTAGGTTCTTCGCTGGCTGCCGCCGTACACCCCGCACAGCGCGATCCCCTGGCTCACGCCGGCCGCCATCCCGGTGGTCAGGTCGTCGACCGGCTCGGTGACGATCCGCCGAGCGGCGATCACCGCCCGGTGGGCGTCATCCTCGTGGGCAACGGTCGCGCCGAAGGTTGCGTACAGGTAGCTGCCTTTGTCGCCGACGACGATCTCAAGAAGGTGCCCGCCCAGGTCGTGCACGGTGCGCTGGACCCGCCTGGTGAACGTGTCCAGCTTCTCGTGGGCCCGTTCGTCGGTCTCGTAGTCGATGCCGCCGAAACGCAGGAACAGCGCGATGGCCATCCGCAGCTCGGAGACGAATGCCGCCTCCCTGCGGATGATGCGGGAGTAGATCGTTGGTGGAATCCAACGGCGGGTGATGGCCGGGTCGAGACCGCCGGGTGGCCAGTCGGTCATGGGCGCCGGCGGCGGCAAGCTGTGCTGGCGAATGACCGCGAAGGACTCGCCTTCGGGAGTCCTCCGGTCGGCCAGCCGAAGGTCGTCTCGTCGCCATTCGAATTGGGCCCGATCGCCGAGCCACCCAAGGATCTCGCCACCCACCAGGACCTCACCCGGGCGGGCGAGCTGCTCGACCACACCAAGCCGGTCGACGACGGCCCCGGCGAGCACCTCGAGGACCTGGATGTCTGGATCTCCGACCAGGAATCGGCTGGCGAAACCCGAGGTCACCACCAGCTTGACAGGCATGTTGGCCTGGGCCTGAGCTTCAGAGGCCGCCGCGACCGCTCCGAGAACCCCCTCCTTCCCGGCAAACCAGCAGGTGATGGCGTCGCCAGCGAAACCGATGACGCTGCCGCCGTGGCGATGAGCAACGCCAACGGCCAGTTCAAACAGGGCTCCGAGTTCTTCGCTCAGTCGCTCGGCCCCCAGCCGGGCACCGTGCTGGCGTACCAGTCGGTCGGTCAGGTCGGTGAAGCCCGTCAGGTCGACGAAGAGCGCGGCCCCGAACATGCGGCGAGGCAGGTCCACGCCGTTGAGGATTGCGCGACGCCTGTCAGCAGGAAGGAAATTTTCCAATTCGATCCGAACGGCACCGACCGCATCGGTGTCGTTCGGATCGGATTGTGAGGTCACGGCTGCTACCTACCCCCGGCCCCTTGGAGGGCGAGCTGGGGAATGATTCTAGGTTGGGCGAGGACGGGAGGAGAAGCGTCGACCCAGGGCCAGCCCGCGATCAAACGGGAGCTCGAATAGGGGGGTGAGCCGTGCTCACGGTCGACCACGATCACCTCGCACTGGTCGGCGGTGGGCGGGATGCCGGTGTCGAACTTGGCGTTGACCACCGCCAGGCGACTCCCAGACCGCGCCGCGGTGGTCGGCACCTGGAACAGCTCGCTGGTGATCACTCCCTCCACCCCCGGCGCCCCCTCCTCCCCGCCAGCCGGCCGCAGGGGCGTCGGCGGTCGCCGCACACAAAGGGAAGGCCCCTCGGGTCGAGGAGCCTTACGGTTCGACAGGTCAGGGCCGCCCGGGCGGCGCCTGATTACGGTTGCATCGGCGTCACCGCGGGCGATCCGGCCTGGCCGGATGGCACCGAGGCCGGGTCGGCGTCCTGGGGCGGGTCGCTGGCGTGGGCGAGCAGGCGGGCGAGGCGTTGCAGCTCCCCGCCGGGGAGCTGGTCTAGGGCGCGGACAACCTCGGCCTCGGGGGCCTGGCGCAGCAGCACCACGACCAGCTCACGTGTCCGGGCGTGACGCTCCTGCAGCCAGCGGCGACGGCGCTGGGTCGCCTCCTCGTCGGTGAGCTGGCGGGGGTCGGGCATCGGGCTCCCATCGATCATGGAATAATTATATAACCAGTGTAGCGCTGTGGTATAAGTGATGTGTGGCTGAGCTCGTATGGCGGTCAGACAAGCGGAAGACGCTTGTGTACTGGCCAGACATCGTCGATGAGCGGCTAGATCTACTCCTACAACTGGCCGAACGGGCCGGCGAGCAGACCAGTAGGGCGCAGATCTTGGCCGCGCTTGTGTGTGCCGCTCCCCCCGATGGGGAGGGCCTCGGAGTGATGGTCCGTGAGTACCGGCGCCTGACCGTGGTCGAACTTCGACAACAGCTCCCTGGACCTCTGCCAGACCTGCGCCGACCCGGACCGCGGCGCTATCAGTAGAACGGCTGGTGATGCCGTAGCCTGACTGCCCTAAGAGCTCGAATCACGATGCCTGGCTGGGTCTGCGGAGCGCCCTGGGCGGTCAGGGGCGGTACAGCAGGTCGATGTACTTCTTGAGCAGGTCGCGGACCATCCCCCGGAACGGGATGGTGGCGGCCAGGCCGTAGACCGGCGCCAGCCCCTCCTTGGCCGCCGGCAGTGCCAGGACCTCGTCCACCGATCCTCGAAGGTCGGCCAGGAACCGCTCGGCCACCCCCGGCCGGGTGTGGCGAAGCGTCACGCACAGGTGCACAGCGGCTGGCTTATGCAGGCCGTTCAGGCTCCAGCCCCGCAGCGTCATCTGCTCGAGCACGCGGTAGACGTCGACCGTGTCGGAGGTGAACGCGACCACCCACAGCGGGTCGCCCAGCACCCGCAGCTGCGGGATGGCCGCGATACCCCGGCGGATGGCCGCCGCGCTCTGGAGGACCCGGCGGGTGGCCTCCAGGTACCCATCCTCGCCGGTGGCGACCATCGCCGCCCAGCACGCGGCGCTGAGGGCACCCGGCCGGCTGCCGGCCAGGGTTGGGGAGAAGTAGAGCCCGCCCGGCCATTCGGTTGCGGTGAAGTACTGGTGTGAGCGCAGGTCGGTGCCTCGGTACAGCACCACCGAGGTGCCCTTGGCGGCGTAGCCGAACTTGTGGGTGTCGGCCGACATCGAGGTGACGCCGGGGAGCTGGAAGTCGAACCCCGGCACGTCGTAGCCGAGCCGGCGGGCCCACGGCAGGACGAACCCGCCCAGGCAGGCGTCGGTGTGGAAGCCGATCCCCCGGTCCGCGGCGGCCGCCGCGAGGTCCTCGATGGGGTCGATGACCCCGTGCGGGAACGTCGGGGCCGAGCCGACCACCGCCACGGTGTTGCGGGTGATGGCCCGCCGCATCGCGCCCACGTCGGCCCGGTAGTCGGCCGCCACCGGCACCCGGACCAGCTTGATGCGGAAGTACTGGGCGGCCTTGTCGAAGGCGACGTGGGCGGTGGTGGGGGCGACCACCTCTGGCCGGGTGATCCGCCGCCCGGCCCTCGCCCTGGCCCGGTCCCGGTAGGCCTTCATGGCCAGCAGGATGCTCTCGGTGCCGCCGGAGGTCACCGTCCCCACGATCTGGCGCCTGGGGTCGTCGCCCGCGACGGCGTCGCCGCCGAGCATGGCGGCGGTCATGGCTACGATTTCCGCCTCGTACTTGGTGGCGCTGGGCCACAGGTCGGCGTGGAGCGGGTTGACCTGTGAGGTGGTGGCGTACGCGCGGTTCAGGAACGCGATGTGGTCGTCGCCGCCGTGGTACACCGCCCCAGAGGCCAGCCCATCCTGCCAGCGGGGCCGCTCCCAGGTCGCCAGGTCGTCGACCTGCCGCAGGACCTCGTCCCGGGGAACACCCTGCGGAGGCAGCCGGAGGTAGGAGGCGACCTGTCCCCCGTAGGGTTTCACCGACGCCTCGATGCCGGCGAGCATCCGGTCGTACTCGCGGTCCAGCTGCGCGCGGACGGCGGGGATGGCGACCGCCAGGCGCTCGGCCGTTGCTGCCACCCGCGGGTTGAGCCGCTCCAGCCTGGCGGCGATCTCGGCGATGTCCATCGACTCCTCCAAGGCGCCGGCCCCCACCGAATGGCGTGGGCGGCTACTGGTTGGCGTTCAGCCGCGCGTAGATCCTGTGGGTGCTGCGGTACAGGTTGACAAACTCGCGGAACAGCCTGTCATACACCCGGCGGCGGGCCTGGTCGGGCTCGAACGCCCTAGCGATGGGGACCGCGCCGGCCACCTCGTCCCAGCCCAGGTGGCCGAGCGCCACCGACGCCTGCAGCGCCACCCCACGCGCGCTCGCCAGCGCCGGATCGCGGGCCTGCAGCACCACCCGGTCCAGCACGTCGGCGTGGATCTGGCACCACAACTCGGACCGGGCCCCGCCGCCCACCGCCGTGATCGCCTCCAGGCGGCGCCCGACGAACCGCTCCACGTATGACAGCAGCCAGCGCGAGTTGTAGGCCACCCCCTCCAGCACCGCCCGCACCAGATGGCCGCGGGTCACCCCCAGCGACTGGTTGAAGAACCCGCCGCGGACGGTGCGGTCGTCAACCGGGGTGCGCTCCCCGTTGACCCACGGGGCGAAGATCAGCCCGTCGCAGCCTGCCGGCACGGCCGCCGCCCACCCGAGCATGACCGCGTAGGGGTCCTCCGGCACGGCGGCCGTGGCGGTCCCCTCCTTGGGGAACAGCACGTTGCTCCGCAGCTCCTCCAGGCAGACGCCGGCCGACTCCTGCTCGTTGGCCAGCAGGTAGCGCCCTGGGATCGCCGAGGGGAGCGAGGCCAGGTTGTGGAACAGGTCGGTCTTCTTGTAGGGCACGTGGCAGACCAGCCACGACGAGGTCCCGATGCACAGGTGCGCGTCGAAGTCGCGGACGGCTCCGGCCCCGATCGCCGAGGCCATGATGTCCGGCGCTCCTGTCACCACCCGCGCCGACGGCGGCAGCCCCAGCGCGGCCGCGGCCGGAGGCGCCAGCGTCCCGAGGATGCTGGCGGCGGGCAGCAGGTCGGGCAGCTTGTCCCGTTCCAGGCCGGTCAGACGCAGCAGCCGGTCGTCGTACCGCACCGCCGCCAGGTTGCGGGTGTCGGCCGCCCACAGCAGGGCCACGGCGTCGGCCGAGGTGGCGAACCGGCCGGTCAACCGCTGGTTGATCCAGTCCCGTGGCTCCAGGAACTTGTAGGTGCGCTGGTAGGCGGCGGGTGCCCGGTCGCGGAGGTGGAGGATGTGCGCGACCGTGTCCTTGCCGGAGTGGCCCGGCGCGCCGCCGGACCGCCGGATCCAGGTAACCAGCTTCCGCAGCCCGTAGCCCTGCAGGGACGGGAAGCCGCCGGTGACCCGCCGGATCTGCCCGGCGCCGCGGGAGTCCATCCAGATCAGCGCACGCATGAGGGGTCGCCCGTCTCGGTCGGTCGGCACCGTCCCCGACCACTGGGCGCTGCACCCGACGCCGACGACCCGGCTGGCGTCCAGGCCGCTGGAGGCCAGGACGTGCCGCGTCCCCCGCACCACCGCGCGCCACCAGTCCTCGGGATCCTGCTCGACGGCCCCCTCACCCAGCACGTGCACCGGGTAGGGCTCGACCACCGACCCCACGATCTCGCCCCTGAGGGTGGTGACGGCAAGCTTCAGCGCCGACGTCCCAAGATCGAAGGCCAGGATGTAACCGTCCGGGCGCATGACTCTTACGACCTCCCTTCACGGCCGTAACCCTACTGAAGCCGCCGGCCACTCAGAGGTGAGGTCGCCGCTACTCCAGCAAGTTGACGGACCTCGAGGCCGCGCCGTCAGTGCCATAGTCGGCTCCATCCGCCCTGTGACGCCCGACACGGTGGCAAATCGTGCAATTCAAGGCCTCATCGCAGATCCGATGTCAGGCAACACCTTGCCTCAAATCGCTATTGAGCCGGAGCACCCAGATCACGAAGACAACATTGCAAGGCAACGCCCCTCTGAGGGCCTGCTTGGTGCGCTCGTGTTCGAACTCCAGCCAGTGGGCACGGCATTTGCGGAGCTGCTCGGCGGCGAAGGTGAGGATCGACTCGCCCGGGGAACAGCAGCACGACAGAAATCAGCATGGTCGAGATCGCAGTCCACATCACAGAGATCCTCCGAGCGGGGCGAGCGGCCCGCCACCGCTCGACGCATACTAGATGGCCCTCAGGAGCACAGCACGCTCCATTTCATTGTGTTCCGGTGGGCTGACGCCCTCTGGGCTTCGTCGTCACGCCTAGGAGGAGGCAGCTCGTCGCCTGGGTCGCTGAGGATTCGGGCGGCCGCCCCTGGGCAGCCGAACAGCACACAGCAGCGTCGGTTCGCTCGGGACGCCGGCGATGGTGGCTAGGCGCGTGGTTAGCTGTTCGGCAGCCAACCCGCGCACTGGGGACCTACTGCCGCCCGGCGCCGCTACGACCAGCCGACGACTCGCCTGAGCCCTGCGCCGGCCGCGCGTCAGCGGGGCGTGTCCGGGGTGGGGGTGAAGGGCGGGCCGTGGCCGGGGACGATCAGGGAGGCGACCTCGAGCACGCGGCGGCGGTTGGCGTGCAGCGCCGCCGGGTCGGCGGCGTAGGGGTCCTCGGCGGGGACGGTCGCCGTCCACCACAGGTGGGTGCAGGCGGCCACCCCGTCGGGCGTCCCCACCAGCGTGGTGATGTCCTGCGGGCTGTGGCCGGGCGTTTCGATCAGGCGCACCGACGGCGACAGCTCGACCCCCTCGGCGGGCCGGCTGTCCCAGACGTCGCCTCGGTAGACCGCCGAGAAGTCGTGCACGCGGGCGTTGGGGAACAGCGCCGCGTGCAGGGTGTGGTCGGGGTGGTGGTGGGACAGGACCACGTCGGTGACCTCCTCCGGCCCCAGGCGCAGGTCGGACAGCGGCTCCAGGATCGCCCGCGGCGCCGGCACCAGGCCGGGGTCGACCACCAGCCGCAGCGCGCCGTCGGCGACGAAGCTGACCGTGGAGGCCACCCGGTCCCCGAGGTAGCCGGTGAACAGCACGTGCAGGTCGGCAGAGGACGCCGAGGGCCGGTCGTCGCGCTCGGGCATCGGGTCAGGCCGCCGGGACGGGCGCCGGGTCGGTGTGGGTGCGGCCGTAGAGGGTGGTGCGCTGCTCCAGGCGCCGGCCCAGCGGCTCCACGATCGCCCGGAACTCGGCCTCCTCCATCATCTGGCCGTGGGCGGCGCCGGCGGCGCGGCTGATGTTCTCGTCCATCAGCGTGCCGCCGAGGTCGTTGACCCCGGCGAGCAGCGCCTGGCGGACGCCGTCGGCGCCCATCTTGACCCAGGAGACCTGGATGTTGTCGATCAGCCCGTGGTAGGCGATGCGGGCGACGGCGTGGATCAGCACCGCCTCGCGGAAGGTCGGCCCCGGCCGGGCCTGCCGCTTGCGGTAGATGGGCGCGGCCATGTGCACGAACGGCAGCGGCACGAACTCGGTGAAGCCGCCGGTCTCGGCCTGCAGCGCGCGGGG
>Ga0081538_10000277_pt1 | contig 58622 bp, 59 predicted proteins | sample TabmetS5T2R1_FD_71022 | JGI IMG/M metagenome (GOLD analysis project Ga0081538, IMG submission 71022) | Tabebuia heterophylla rhizosphere microbial communities from the University of Puerto Rico - S5T2R1 | ecosystem: Host-associated > Plants > Roots > Rhizosphere ...
TTCCTTATCCTCAAGATATTTTGAAGTATCAATGAAGCGATAGCAGGTGTGTAAATACTTGTTTGGCGCAAGCTTAACACCTTTAATGTTTGTGCGCTTGATCACATTTGATTTTTCCAAGCCAACACCCATGCCTATAATCCCAACCTTGGCAGTATCGCCTTCAAGCAGTGCATTGACTGCTTGCGTGGTGCTGTGTGATATCAACTCAATCTCGGAGTTCTGGATTGAATATCTTTGTATCAATGTCTTAAGCGCCTCAACTATGCCGGTCGAAACACCATTAGACGAAGAGTGAGTTGTAGGGACCGTGACCTTGCCTATTATCTTGCCTGCCGTCATCTCAATAGCCACAGCCTTGGTGAATGTACCACCTACATCGATGCCTACTCTGACTCTCCTAATCTCCAAAGGTTAGGCAAGCCTAATTGTCCAATGTAATTTATGTTTTCTTATTCAACTAATATCTCTCTCATATACACACAGAAGTTATACTAGATTATACTAACAAATTTTGGTTCATTTAATCGAGTTTTGTTACTCTAAAATTATTACTGACTTGTGAAAGAAGTAATGTTTCAACTTTATTAGAGGTACTGTAATTTGTCACTACTAATTCGTTAATTGCTCCTCTCTTACTTCCTACAGAATTAATCATCCTTTTTGCTCTTACTATAAGAGTATTCTTCTCATAATCCCTATAAAGTTCTCTTGTTAACGCATGGTCGCTATTACTAAGCATAACAAAGCATCCTCGAGAGTCGAGTATTCCAAACACTTCTGATAGCCGCTTCTGTTCCTTCATCGTAAAATCGCTCTTAGAATATCGAGTAAAACTTGATGTTTTAGACAAGGGAACATAAGGAGGATCGAAATAAACGAAGTCATCCTTTCCTGCAAAATCAAGAACTTTTTCAAAGCTCATGATTTGTAGATGTACATCTTGAAGTAGTTGACTTGCTTGGAATAGTGTATTTTTGTCAAAAATAGAAGGGTTATCATAATCTCCAAATGGAACGTTAAACTGCCCTTTTGAATTGACTCGGTAAAGACCATTGAAACAAGTCTTGTTAAGGTAGATAAACCGTGCGGCCCTATTTACACTGTCTAATCTATTGGATTGGATGTTCCTAACCGAATAATAGTACTCTTTTGAATGTCTCTTCCTGTGGTTTACAAGTAATTCAACTAGCTCAGACGGTTTGTCTCTTACTGCAGCAAAGCAATTTATCAATTCTTCATTGGTATCTGAGAGAATCACTTTGTTAGGTTTTAGTTTAGATTTAACATAGAAAAATACTGCTCCACTTCCAACAAAAGGTTCATAATAATTACGAAAGTTTTGAGGATAAAGATTCTTGAATTGTTCAATTAATTGCAATTTGCCCCCTGCCCACTTAAGGAATAAAGGTAGTAGTACGGGTTCCTTCTTTGCAGAAAGATGGATAAGATTATTCAAAGATTCTGCTTATTAAGAGATTATAGTAGTGTTGCATAAATTTATTTTGCTGAATTGATGCTTCTGAAGCAGAATATATATAGCGATGAGAGCCCAACTTCATGCGGTATATCTATTGGTAAAGCCTTGCGGCTATCTATACTCCGTACACAGAATTAGTGAATGAGTCCTCAATTTCCATTCGCATGTGATTAGGAAAAATCTGTGGTGCATATATACGACGTGTGCTTAGCACTTTTTGTACGAGAGATTGGAGCTTGAGGAGACCTTGCACTGAACATTTCTCTTTCTCAATAGAAAAAGAGAGAAATGCAGTTGTTATTCCATTTGAAATTTCGAGAGATCGATTGGTTAACTAATAAAAAGATGCCTAGTCAGACTCAGGTATTGGCGGGCGCCTCACTCATTGTTGTTGCTGCAGGGGCAGCTCCATGAACCCTTTTCCAGTGAAATCTCAATTCGCCTAAGCTTCCACCAACATCCAGATTGCATCTTGGACATCTCCATGTTACAGCAGAAATTCCCATACAAGATAAATGTACACAAATCACTTATACAGATTACTGCACCTTTTTAGGTTCTGCTGCGAATAGTAAATATGAATTAGTTAATGCCAAATACTAAACTTAAATCACATTATATCGCTGCTGGGAATTTTAGTATAGAGTAGAACGGTAGTAGCTTTCCATGATGGGCCTTGTAACCAAGGCTAGCAAGATATCTTCTCTATACAATAATCATAGACCGTTACTACTACCCATTTTCATCCTCCTGTCATCTTTGAAAAGAGCGTGTCGACTCGGTTTGTTGCCTTGATATAGTCAAGGTTTGCAAGCGCTACCACTGCAGATTCTCTTACTTCTTCGCTTTCATCCTTGAGTGCTTCGCTAAGAGTCCTTCTTGCTTCTTCTGATCCTATGACTCCCAATGCAACTGCAGCTTCGTGGCGCACAAAAAAGCTTGAGTCAGACCTAACAGCATCTGCAAGCGCCACTATGCCACTTCTATATCCAAGCTGACCAAGCGAAAAAGCCGCCTCATGTCTTACAAGAGCATTTTTGTCGTATTTTAGAACTTTGCTAATAGGCTCGACTGCATTTTCCGCACCAATGCCAGCGAGGATACATACTGCACGGGTGCGTACTACGTTATCGTGATGATAAAGGAGTTCCTTAAAGTACTGCTCATTCTTGTTCTCAAATTCTTTTTCCATTTCTTCAAAAAGCTTAATCCTGTCATATTGTTTAGAGCCACTCATGATGGGCAGGATAGTATATTGATAAGGTCTTTTATTTTTTCTCTCTCATACAACTCGTCTTTAGAAACAGATTACCTGACTATATCTTTTACAACAGAGACTTTTTTATAGCTATACTATTAATCGCAGACAGTCGTATCAATAATAGTCACGTCATTATCTTTGTTCCTGGAAGGTACTTGTATCGGAATGTATCTTTAGGCTGATACATCAATTGATAATTATTGTGGCTACTACTGACACTGGGCAAGCTGGTGATTATCTTAGACATAGGGAAGGCTATTGCAATTGCAAACATTTCAAGGATAGATATATTTTTGCTTGCCAAGTACAAAAGATTAACAGATGTAATTTCAAAACGTGAAGTAGTAGCTCAAATAACTTTCAGTACAATGATTGGTAGCAGCTATCTTGTCTCTCCGAACTGTTATTATATTGCCCTCACCAAGATTACAAGCCGTATTAAATATGCGCGTAAGATACTGGCGACTTAGCATTACAGATGTTTTGCACGCAACCTATCCAGCGGAGAAAGCAAACCACTGGGACATTAAATGTATGCAGGGTGAATACGAACACTTCGGGGTCTTTTGGTATCGCTATGGCACTCCCTTTGATAAGGAGCCCGTGCATGGTATTTGTTTCTACTACAATGATGTTTCCCGGAAAATCATTGACGATTTAGCTTCGTTTCTGCAATCTAACTTTGGAGGAAAGCTGCTTTCGTTGCATAGCAGGGGCTTTCTACAAGGATCAAAGGAGTTTTCTGACGGAAGGTCAGTAGGCACACTTGCCAATGATCTCAGTCTTAGATTCAATGCACCAGTAGAGCTTACAATAGAATTTGAAAAGGTACCCAAGGAGGAGATTGACCAAGAGTCATTCAAGCTACCCTCCTCAAAGGCGCTTCCGATAAGCGGGCCTGACTGAAATACGTATACTCTGAGTAGCGATAGTAGTGGTAATGATATATAGTATTATATTTCTCAGGCACTAATCAAACGATGTCAATGGTGGCAGAGATGACCCTGAGGGAGCATCTTGAGGAGCTCCGGTTCAGGTTCCTCCGGGTAGTTGTGGTACTAATCGTCATCACCATATTTGTTATGACATTTGATCTGCGATCGACCGAGGTTAACGGTATTCCACTTGTATATCCGTATCCAGACCCTTTACACAATATATCCATTCGCCTGACATTCTATATGCAGGAGAGCCTACTACCACAAGAGGTAAGCCTTATTCAGACCGCTCCAGGTCAGGCATTGTTTTCTCAGATTTATTTTTCTCTGCTAATAGCCCTTACTATCTCCATCCCTGTTATCATGAGGGAGATAGCGGCGTTCATCTCCCCTGCGATAAGCACTAAGACAAAAACGGGATTGGTGAATGTATTCCTTCCTTCAGTCGCGCTTTTTATTGGAGGGATTGCCTTTTCCTACCTTCTAGTAATACCATATGTCCTTGATTTTTTATACCAATATGGCGAGGCTCTTAATGCTGACACCTTTTTCACGATCAACAATTTTATTTCGTTCGTGTTGCAGTTTCTCCTTGGGTTTGGGATCGCCTTCCAGCTGCCTATACTGATGTACGGCATATCACTTACTGATGCAGTCTCCCCTGGGTTCTGGCGAGCCAATTTCCGCTACGCTGCTCTTATTATGGTAATTTTTGGAGCGATAATTACTCCTGATGGGAGCGGACTAACATTGTGGTTAATAGCAGTACCCATGTTGCTACTATATCTTGCAGGCATGCTAGTTGTTGAAAGAAGAGCGGCACGAGCAGTCTTAAAAACTAACACTTAAATTCTAATCAGTCTAGCTTTCATACGTAGATATGATGATCTTGACTGAAGGATTATCAAATCTCCTAATGCAATTTGCAGGCCTTGGAGGCTTAGAATGGATTATTATCATAGGATTAATCGTAGTAGTCTTTTTTGGAGTCAGAAAGATTCCAGAGCTTGCAAGATCATTTGGCAAAGCTAGCGCTGAGTTTGAAAAGGCAAGAATTGAGGCCAAAAGAGAACTCCAACAAATGAAAAGTCAAGGAAATATCGGCAGGGAGAAGCTTGAGACCATAGCTGATTCGCTTGGCATCGACTATACTAATAAAAACGACGACGAATTGAGGACTGCAATTGAGAGTGAACTCAACAAATCCAAACAATAATAGCTTGGAACCTTTTTATTACATCACTTTTTTCACCTGAAACTATTGGTAAGTCTGCAACAAATGGCAGCTATCATTGGCAACTATGACCTGAAGAACATTACCGTAGGGACCATCGGTAGCCATTCAGCACTGGAAATAATGGATGGTGCGAAGGATGAGAATCTCAAGACAATATGCATATGCCAAAAAGGCAGGGAACTGCCATATAGGCGGTTCAAGCGTCTCACTGACAAAATCATTTTGCTAGACAAGTTCTCAGATATATTATATCTGGAGAACCAAGAAAAGCTTAGGCAAACTAATACTATAATGGTGGCTCACAGAGCCTTTACAGCATATCTAGGCTATGACAACATTGAAAATAATTTGAGAGTGCCTATCTTTGGTAACAGGTTGCTCTTGCGCGCAGAAGAGCGAACTGCAGAAAGAAACCAATACTATCTGCTTGAAAAGGCAGGCATACGTCATCCAAAGTTATATCACAATCCTTTAGATATAGACGGGCCAGCTATGGTAAAGGTTCAGGAAGCCACACGCAAGCTGGAGAGAGCATTTTTCATCGTGTCGTCGTATGAGGACTACGAGAAAAAGTCAAAGCAAAAGATTGACCAAGGGCTTGTAACAAAGGAGGATCTCGAGAGGGCAGCAATTGAGCAATATGTGCCGGGAACTTATTTTAATTTGAATTTCTTTGTCTCTCCTCTCACAGGCGAAACAGAATTTCTTGGAATAGAGCGTAGGCTTCAGACTAACATACACGATTTTGTAACACTTTCTGCAAGACAGCAGATGGAAATAGAAGAACAAGATATCCGAATACAAAATATCGAGGTAGGCCATACTCCAGCAAGCATAAGAGAGTCACTTCTAGAGAAAGTATTTGAAATGGGTGACAGAATTGCTGTCGCAGCAAGAAAAGAGTATCCCCCAGGCATCATCGGCCCAATTTCCCTTCAAAGCGTTGTGACAGTGGACCTTGATTTTGTAGTATACGACGTTTCATTGCGTGTGCCGGGTAACCCCATAATGGCTACTACAAGCCCCTATACAAAATATTATTATGGTCACACGATGGGAGTTGGCCGCAGAATTGCCATGGAGATAAAGTATGCTATAGAGCAGCAGAAGCTGGCCGACATTGTAACCTAACCTAGCGCTCTATAGCTTCTTCAAAAAGTCCCTTTCTCACCTTGATTGGTATGTCATAGTACGCAGCAAGTGCTATAGAGTCAGAAGCACGATAATTGCGAAGAACAATCTCGCCTTTTTTGCTCTTAAAGTAAAGATTTGCTCGCAGAACCGAGCCACTTTGGTAGACGTGCACTTTGACCAGCAGAAGATCCTGCATTACGGCAATTTCTTCGACCAAGTTGTAGATTGTAGGTATGCTGCCCTTGTCTCCTTCTTGAAAACGTAAAATATGCCTTGCCACCTCGCCGGAAAATGCTCGCATTGGAAACTCTTTGCCATCGTTTGACTTTAGTACTACTACCCCTTCAAGTCCCAGCTGGTCTACGAATCCTACATAACTTATTTTGGCGAAAATGTATTCCTCATCCTCTTGTAAAGGATCTTCTGACATTGTGTCGCTAGTACAGTAGAATTACCGAGAATTAAGAGTTTACGGATCTACGATAAGATTTAATTTGCAATCGTAGCTGATTTCACATAAGTTAATCAGACATGAAAGAAGAGGAGAAGACGGAATGGCAAGCTTTAAGGGAAAGCGGCTTTAGGGTCTTTTTTGTAGGCTTCTTCTCGCTTATAATTGCATTCATAATATACAGCAGGCTGACGATGCCTTCTTCAGAGTTACTAAGAGTTGAGTCTCAGGAACTGACAGGGCTTGCATGGGGCATGCTTGCTATAACTGCTGCTTCCATGGCATCGATGGCATATGGCGCATACATCATTTTTAGGTCAGAGCACATTCGGACTGCTACTACTACTACTACTGCACTAGCCCCTAGCAATAGTAGTAGTCTGGTTTCATTTATAATAGCGCCATTTTCTGACGGAAACTATTGGAAGATAATGATAGTTGCTGCAATTGGTTATGGGATATTTTTTGGCTTTCTCTCACAGATACTTGTATACCGGCCAGATGTGTCTTTCACTGAAAAGGGGATAAATGTACCGTCATTTGACTTAATACCATGCTGCGCTGCCCCCGGATATATGCCCATGTTTACTCTCTACATTACTGATCATTTTTTGATCTTGATAATACCACTCAATGTGATTCTTGCTACTGTTGTGTCGTTGCTGGTAGGCTTTAATGTTGCATTGAGCATCTTTGCGTTTAGACGAAAGAAGTCGCTTCATACAAAGACATCGCTTGCAGCAGGGATTGGAGCCACAAGTGGTCTGTTTGTTGGGTGCCCTACCTGCGCCGGCAGTCTCATTTCAGCCCTACTTGGAATAGGGATCGCTGGAGCTGGAGGCACAAGTGCAAGTGTCCTTGCCCCATTCCAGACACTTTTTATAGCGGCAAGCATACCTGCGTTGGTCATTGCGCCTTTCCTAACTGCTAGAAGCATCAGGTCGGCGGCTTCCACAAGCTGTAACATTGCTTGATTCTATTATTCTTGTGTTGCCTTTAGCTCAAACTGAGCTGCTGCTGTCTTTTTTAATATGCTGTCTAGGTACATCTGTATGTGGGGTTCTGCAATCCATATCTTCTTACCGTCAACAAAGAGATAGCCGTATCTCTGCGAGCTTCCTATTTTCTCACGCATCTTGAGCTCCTCAAGGTAAATATCTGGTACTGTGGAGTCCTCAAATCCATGTTTCCTTGCTATAGCATCTAACATCCCATGCATACCCGAGCCATGCTGTGCTGCCTCTTTAATCCTAAAGGCGATGTCTCTGGGTATTCCGACTGTCTCTGCAAGGTTTCTATGTACACGCTTGCCAAAACTATCACCTCCACCTCTAACATTGAGCCGCAGGCTGGTTGCTAGCGCGACCGTGATCACTTCAGGGTCGAGAAATGGTTCCCTCAATTCTATGCTGTGCGCCATTGTTATCTTGTCTTCACGCTCAAGTGTCTCCTTATAGAGCAAAAGAAGATCCTCTGTCATATGCCTGCGTAGCATTTTGTAACCTTCCCTTTCTACGACCTTGGCATACCACGAATAGCCTCCAAATAACTCATCTGCGCCCTGGCCTGTAAGCATGACTTTTATTCCGTCTTCATGGGCCAGCTTGACAGCACAGTAAACTGGCAGCGCCACTTCAACCTGCCCTGCGTTACTATCCTCGATGACATTCATCACTTCAGGGATCAACCTCTCCACTCCCTCTTGGTCAAGCTCGCAAACCTTCAGCTTAAGGTTTAGTCTATCAGCTATCTGGCGGGCATAGGCAATGTCGCTAGAGCCAGTTACGCCACCTGTGTAGCATATTACTTCAGGCACCATCTTGGAGGCAAGATACGCAATAAGCACACTATCGATGCCACCAGAAAATATTATCCCTATCCTCTGGAAGTCTTGAACGCGCTTTTCCATTGCATCAACTAACGCTTTTCTATATGCTTCAACTGCAGATGCCATTGTTCTATGTATTATTCGGACCTTTTGAGGAATTGGATCTGCAACTTGGAAGCTTTGAAGCCGGCCGTCTTGAGAAATAATGATTGCACTACCTGGCAGTATACGCCTTGTCGGCTCTTTTATCCCGATCTTCCAAAGGGCTTTGCGTTCAGATGCAAAAGCTATGAACTTGCTCGTTTCAGTATAATACAGCTGCCGCACGCCTATCCTATCCCTTACAAGGACAGTCTCACCGGTCTTCTTGTCCTGTACTACAAGGGCATATACTCCATCAAGCTCTGCAACTGTTTTCTTTATTGCTCCAAGAAGACTATTCGTACGTAGGTGATCTTCAATAAGGTGCACGATCACTTCACTGTCAGTCATAGTAGTGAATTTGTGACGCCTTCCAAGCCTTTCTCTAATCTTCTTGTAGTTATATATCTCACCGTTGTGCTCCAGCAGAATACGCCCATCGCAGCTACGAAAAGGCTGCGCGCCGCAGGTGCCTCCAACTATTGCAAGTCGTGTGTGCCCAAGTGCACTTTTTCCACTAACCCTCTCAAACTGCAATCGCATTGCTGAAATGGAATCGGACTTGACAATCCGATCATCCGCAACCAAGCCGGCCCCATCGGGACCTCGATTCACCATACAGTGGAGCATCGAGCCTAAAAGTGGCACGACGTTCTCACCTTTCTTACTTAAAACTCCAGCTATTCCACACATATTTATTCTCCAAATTTCAAAAGCCAAGCTTCTCTACTTAACACAGAAGGAAGCTCAACAATCACTATTATAGTGCTGCTAACGGCTTAAAAAGATTTATTTAGAAAATTCTAGTACTTTAAGAAGATCTGGTTCATTTACTATTTTATCGCTTGCTTTTTTTATTTCTTCATCTTTTGGCATAAATGCTATACCCACTCCTGCACGTTGTATCATACAGATATCAGATTTTGTATCGCCAACAGCCAGTGTGTTTTCTATTGGCACACAGAACTTGTCAGCACTTTTTTCCAAGTGATATCGCTTGCAGACTGAAATTTCACAATAACAGCCGATCCTATCCCACCCAAGTGGCATGTTAACCTTGCCGGTGACCTTGCCGTTAAATATCTGGAGCTCGTTTGCCATTACAAAATCCAGATTCAATCTATCAGCCACAAAGCCTGCAGCTATAGTATAGCTATCGCTTATGATACCGATTTTGTACCCTCTATCTTTTAATGCCACAATTGTACGCTCACAATTTTTGGTAAAGGGTATTGATGCAATAGCAGATTCCAAGTCTTTTGTTGTGAGGCCTGCAAATAGCGCTGCTATCGCCTTTGTCTGCTCGTGCCCAGCCATTAGTCTCTGTGATTGTATAGACCTTACCTTGTCCGATAGGTCAAACCTGTCTGCGAGCGCAAAGACCAGCCTGCCTTGAATAAGCGTGCCATCCATGTCAAACGCTGCGAGGTTTGACGGTAACATCATTGGGCGTATGTACTAGCCTTGCTTAGAACCTTTGCAAATAGCCGCACATCGATGTCTTTGAATGGCTCTATCTTATGCGGTACAGGGGGCTCCTGTTGTTGACTTTCCTGGAGCATGTTTTTGCTGCGCAGAGCTTCTAATACCTTCTCACGAACCTTTGGTGGACAGATCTTGCTGTGATATATTGAGCCCAATGACCCAACTACCATTTCTTTCAGGTGATCATCGCCCTTGTCTTCATGAAAGTGAGGATTGCGTGTTTCAACCTGCATTATTTCGACTCCCTTGTCCATCGCGTCCTGATTAACAGTGGGGATAATGCCACCAAATTCCTCAAGTATATTTACTATTTCATAAGGCTCAATAGCATAGCCCGAAGAATATGTGAGTAGCTCAGCCAACTTGAGCGACATGCAGTGCTCGCCTGAGTTGCCCGTACGCATTACTTCTGTCTCAAAGCCAGTATAGTATGATACTAGTGAATTCAGATGTTGGTTTGTTATCTCTGACACTCTTCCCCACTTGCTGAAGTAAAGCCCTGTTTCAGATATTTTTGGCTTGTAAATCCATGATATCCTAACCATGACATAAGGTGTCTGAGACATTGCGATGCCGGATGCAAATATCTTGACGTACTCATTTACTGCACCAGGGACATAATTGTCCGCATCAATAAATCCCACATACTCTTTGCCTGCCATCTTGGCAAGTAACATTCCTATCAGCATGCCCTCTGCCTTACCGGTTCTCACCATGCCATCGGGTCCCAGAATGCTGTCATAGCCTACATCCCTGAGCACTTCTGACAGGACAGGATCACGCTGGTGCAAAATGAATGCATTACGCCCCACAAATCTGTTAAATTGCTGAAGTGCCTCCTTCTCAAGCTTGTATCTATCGACTGGCTGCCTAGGGCTGTTAGATATGATGATTGTTAAACAATCATGTGGTATGCCACTCAGTACCCCTTCAAGTAGGCGCAATCGCTCTCCCTTGGTGGGGATCACTATGGCCATGCGCCTCTCTATATCCACGATCTGGTTATTTCCTATATTCACTATAGATTCGGAAACCGTCCTGCCATCATCGAAGCCTGAGTCTAGCTCATAGACGCGTTGCACTCCGTGTAGGCTGGTCGCTCCAAATCTTTCGGTATACCTTGGCAGGTCGAGCTTCATTTCCTATAGCATTTAAATACACACAATGATTGCTTATAGCAATTTTCGCAGATGACTATGGAAATCTGCTGCTATACAAAAATGCTTTCAAGTTTAGAACTATTATTATATACCAGTATTTATTATCGCAAACGAAGTGTAAGGTAAAAAAATCTGTTAAGCATTATATACACAAGCTCAAATTAATAATGTCAGCTAAATGTGTTAAGGCATTTTGATCTTATTCAATAACTGTTTATACTGTCTCTTGACCATTCTTGTTATGCTAGACAGGGTTTATCAAAGAAAAAAGCATACAGTAGAGAAATTCATCAAGAAATTTGGCAAGGTAGACCATTCTGTCATACTGAACAATGTTAATATTGACTATGACACTCTCATGAGAATACTCTCTGAGTTGCGAAATGAAGGACGTATCAAATAAAATTAACAGCTAATGTAACATAGTGTATGACTGGTATGAAGATGACTATCATATTGCACTCTGGATTTCATGTTCTAGGGAAGAATTTTTTTATGAAAGTAAAGGGTGTGATATAAATTATAATTGACGTCTGCATAGGTGGGTAGTTGGTTGGCTTATTCTTTTTTCAAAAAAGAACAGCAAAAGACAGTGAAATTGTTAAGTTACAGAATTCGACAAACTAGGCAATAGAACAAATGTTATGACTTAAGTCTCACAGGCAGACACATTTTTAAGATGAAAAATGCGCAATTGTAAAATGATGCCACATGCAATAAAATAACGTAGCATCTGTTACCTCGGAAAACAAAGCAACAAGTGCCGTTTGAATACTATAACCTAGTCTAAGAACCTTGTACTGAAACTGGTAAATACTTTTTGGCTGTGTCTTATAGACACTATGGTCAGCGAAGGAGAAGAAAAATCCACTACCACATCAGCATCTGACACAGAAATGGATGAAGATAAAACTAAAGGATATGGCACTACTAGACATGGAAGCCATCTTACAAAAACCACCGAGGGTGTTGCTGAATCTGAAGATGTTGAGGGCAAAAAAACTTAAACTTTCTAAATAATTTTTTTGTCATTTCGCTTAGAGCAGCTATCTCCATCTTAAGTGTAGCCTTTTTGCTAAATCCATTGAGTTTTTATAATGTTATGTTCTTTCATCAACTGGCTCTACTAAAGTTTCACAAGTCGTTCCAACCCGTACGGATAATAGTAGTGCATATACTCCTATTGGAGATTATGTCGTATCAATATTAGAATTTGATAAAGCTCCTTGGTCTGTAGAAAGCGCGGAAGATGTCTAGACACAATACGGTCAGCTGTAAGCAACATTCAACTATCATAATATGGTTATTGCCTATTCGGTCCCTACAAATTTCTGTTAGGAGGGAGGAGACCTCTACTACTCCTTGTCTATGAACTCATCAGGCGATGGTGGTTCTGGATTAAGGCCCTTCCTCTTTCTCACATCTGCAACTAGCGGCCTAAATATCGAGTTTGGAACCGCCTGCCATGACTTAAAAAATGTATTCCACATAGCCTTGCCTGCAGTTGCTCCTCTCATCTTTTCTGACAGATCAAACGTCTCAGACGCTGGTATTTCACCCTGCATAATTGCAATAATGCCCTTTTGCTCGACATTCAGTAATTTGCCCCTCTTGCTGGAGAGCACACTTGATACTTGGCCTATCAGGTCCTGAGGGCATTTGACTTCTATACCAAGTATTGGTTCTAGCAGCACAGGGTCAGCGATCAACATTGCACCAAGCATCGACCTCCTTGTGGCTGGCATCAGCTGAGCAAGGCCTCTATGCGCTGGGTCTTCGTGAGGAACGAAGTGATGTAGAACAAATTTGATTCCCCTTACTGCTTCATGGGCAATAGGTCCGTTGTGTATAATGTCATCAAACCCTGATCGTATAGAATCCATAGACTCGTGTAGGAACTGAACACCCTTTGTCTCATCTACTAGCATGTTGCCGCTGATGTCGATTGCTGCAACACTTCTTGCTTCGTCTGCCCCCCATCCTCTCTCGCGCAATATTCTGGCCATCTCTTTTTTGTCCATATCTTCTTTAATCTTGCCAGTTCTTATCATATCAAGAACGTCGTCTGGCAGCGGCTCTACGCGCATGAATAGCTTGTTATGCTTGTTTGGAGACTTGCTCATTATGGGACCTGCTTTTGCCCTTATCGTCTCACGGTAGTTGATCAGAGGTTGGGTCGTAACGATATCAAGACCTGCCTCCTGCAAAAGTGAAGTAGCTATTTCTAGGTGAAGCACACCCATACCGGCCATCAGGGTTTCGCCAGTCTCTTCGTTTATCTTTACTATAAGGTTTGGGTCTTCTACTGTCAGCCTGCGTAGAGCCTCGACTAGCTTGGGCAGATCCTTAGGATGCTTTGGTTCTACTGCAATAGTGACCACAGGCTCTGAGACATATTTGATGGATTCAAATGCAACTGATCCTTTAACTGTAGAAACTGTTTCGCCCGCAACTGCGTAGTCTAGTCCAAGCAGAGCAGGAATATTACCTGCAGGCAGAAAGCTCACAATCTCTCGTGTATTACCCATGTAGATGTTGACAGATTGGACCCTGCCTGCCCTCTTTGCGTCTATAAGATATACTTCGTCACCATCCTTGATGGTGCCAGAGTAAAGCCTCCCAGTAGCGACCCTACCAGCTTGTGGGTCCACATTAATGGTAGTCACCATCATGAGTGCAGGTCCCTTTTCGTTACACTCTACTAGTGCTTTGCCAATGTCAGAGTTAAGCTCGCCAGGCCAAATCTTTGGGATCCTGTATCTTTGTGCAACATGAGGCGGCGGGTGGTGCTCTACAACCATTCCAAGTACTGCGTCTGATAATGGTGCTCTTTCTGCGAGTGCCTCGATGGCATTTGGATCGTTGCTCGTGTAAGCGTCATAAACATCCTTGAACTTAATACCCCTCTTCTGGGCCATCTTGAAGTTAAACCCCCATCTGTCCTTTGCAGAGCCGAAGGCTACGCTGTTGCCCTGAATACTTACCTTCCACTTTTCCTTGATTTCCGGCTCGGCATAAATGTCAATCAGTTGGTTAAAGTGGTTAATGATATTCATCAACCACCTTTGCATCTCGTCCGGATTTAGCTTCAACTCCTTGACAAGTCTATCTATCTTGTTAATGTAAAGCACGGGCCGGACACGCTCTTCTAGGGCCTGTCTTGTAACAGTCTCTGTCTGAGTCATGATCCCTTCTACAGAGTCAGAAACAACGACCACGCCATCAATGGCACGAAGTGCACGGGTTACCCTGCCAGTAAAGTCAATGTGACCAGGGGTGTCTATCATGTTAATTACATATTCCTTGCCTTCAGTTTCGTAAAATAACGTGACATTTGCTCCTCTAATTGTCATTTGGCGGTTCTGCTCAAGCTTCATAGAATCAAGCGCCAGAGCCTGACCTGCCACAGATGGAGAAATGATGCCCGATGCTGCCAGCAGGCTATCACTCATGGTTGTCTTACCGTGGTCAACGTGGGCAATGACGCCAAAGTTGCGAATCTGATCCTTATTCCCAATTAGTCTCAAAATATCTTGAGTTGACTTAAACTTTGGCATGTGATCAAGCCAAAAAAGTTTGGCGCAGGATTATTAAATGTTGTTCCAGCCAAGAGACGAAAGATTCAACGGTTTAATAGTGACAGAAGCGACCAAAGAAATGACAAATGGATATAACTGTTGGCCATACACCAGATGCAGATGACGCTTTCATGTTCTATGCACTTGCATCCGGTAAGCTCGGATCCATCTTTGTGATAAAGAATGTAATACAGGATATCGAAGCATTGAACCGACGTGCATTAAAACATGAACTAGACGTGACAGCGGTGTCAGCTCACGCCTACGCCTATCTAGAAGATTACGTCATACTAAAGAGTGGGGGCAGCTTTGGGCTCAATTATGGACCACTTGTCATTACAAGAAAAGAAAACATGATGTCTCCAGCTCAATTGGAAAATGCAACAATTGCAATTCCTGGCAAACTCACTTCAGCAAACCTGCTCTTGAAATTGGCAGTTGGCAAATTCAAAGAAAAGGTGGTGCCATTTGAGACAGTACTGGATGCAGTCGCCAGAGGAAATGCAGATGCCGGGCTTGTAATACACGAGGCTCAAATAGCATATGACAAGACCAAATTTGCCAGTGCCCTGGACCTTGGCCATTGGTGGTCCAAAAATACTGGCAACCTGCCTGTGCCACTTGGCATCAATGTTGCAAGCACCCGAACTATGGGCATAGCTCAAATAAAGCAATTCAGTGACCTTTTTACAAAATCTATCAAATATGGCCTTGATAACATTGATGGTGCGCTTGAATATGCAATGCAGTTTGGCAGAGGACAGTCAAAAGAAACGATAAGAAAATTTATCGAGATGTATGTTAACAACTTAACGTTAGATATGGGACACGAAGGCAAGAAAGCGCTTAAAGAAATGTTCGAAATGGCAAAGGATCGAAAAATGCTAGAGTCGGAGATCCAAATCGAAGTTGTGTAAATATCTCTGCAACTGAGGCCCTAAACAGATTTTTTGTTTACGATTAGATATATTGTTGCTGTTCATTGTCTACTCCTTTTGCTGGATGAATGATTGGGGACATCTTGTTATTTGCTCTGTGCCTATTGTATTAAGGTGAATGTCTGAAGAATAAGGTAAATATTTGGCCAAAAGCTGGGACGGTTGGCATGACTTTAAAACCATGTTGTCCATAATATGACTGTGATTAGAAAAGCCATTATGATATGGATTATCTCAAGAATTGCTAAATCCGTTATGAAAAGAGCATTTAATCCTAGAAGAAGGTATCAATAACTTTAATTTTTTATTAAAAATAGTATTCCAAAAACAATTTTAGTGTCTTATTTGTAACAATTCTATAGGTTGTGTATATATGTCCAACCAGCGTTCTCCTAATGAAGAAGACATACAAAGAGTTAGTGATACCGAGGAATCAGTTGATCTACGCGCCACTCCAGGATTGCAAGAAGAAGCGTCATTTACCAATCCCTTACCAGCAAACGAGGAGGAAGAAAATGCAGCGGATGTGGTAGCCTCAAGTAGCCAAGCAAATGGAGAAAAATCGTCCTCATCTTCTTCAAATGCAGACCAAGAAACAGAAGAAGCTGTTGTAGAGGAGGGTAAATTAGCTAACGAAGAACAACAGACTACAGAACAAGATGCAGCCAAGCAAGAAACACAACAACAAGCAGTGCCCACAATGTCCCCTGAGCAGATACTGTTATTGCAAGTGCTCAGGCGAGCTAAACGTCAGCAAGATCTAATCATCGAAGTACAAAAGAATTTGAAGTCATTAACTAATGTCCAAAAAGGTATAGATAAAACTACAGAGCAAGTAAAGCAGCTACAATCTGTAGTTAAAGATTCCCAAAAACAGATTATGCACATACAGCGCCAGATCTCAGCAGTAGAGCGAAGACAGGAAAAAGAATTTGCAAAGTTGAGAGCACAGAAACGAGGAGGAGCATTGATACCGGCTAAGGGCAGGGCTGCTAAAAATAGAGGAAAAAGAAAGAAGCTATCATAAATAAAATAGCAGAGAGACCCATCAAAAGATAATTGACATTACCTTTTTTCCATCATATCACATATCCATAGAATACTCATAAGCAATAGATTGAAAAATCAATATAGCAATCAGGATGTTGTCTCCGAGTCGCAAGTTATGTAATGATAGCTAATGAAGTATTGTGTTTTCAAACTCTATAGTATAATGATGCAGTGTGACTGGAATTCCTTCTCGTGATGCCTCATAAATAATCGCACCAAATTGCGAAGATACTTTAACCAAGACAACTTGCGGTAAGAAGCAGAAAGATGTTCGTTCAATACTTGATTATTTTTATGCTGAGCTGTTATTGCATTTATTCCTATCGTATAGGATTTGCAAGATTGCTAAAATTCATAAAAAATACCGCCCTTGCTGAGATTTTAGCCTCATCTATTTATAAAAGAGTTTAGAGGCGAGTCATAGGTTCTACTTCAATGACCCTCATCTTTGGAATTTTCTTTTCTATTTCTGCCTTCTTTTTATCTACCTGGGAACTCTTCCACTTAGCAAAACACGTAATGTGAATTGCATTATCTTGTAGTTTGCCAACGTATGCTTCCTTAATCCCTATTCCTTTTAGTGTTTTTTTTAGAATTTTAGGCTCCAAATCCAACTCTTTTCCCATATACTTCATGAGTAAGAGTACTTTTTCGTCAGCCATTTTGTCACCTAATATAGAAGTTATATTTCATATAGGTTATAAGTCTTATAGACAGTAAGACAGACCTTCAATAGAAGCATCGTTTCCCATAGAGGACATTTATCATCTTGTACGGTGATTGAAAAGCTCAAATCGTAGTCCTGACTCTATTAGTCCATTGAGGTTCATCCCAAGAGCAGCTTTGAGAGAGCCTACAATACTTTGGCATTATATCTAAAATTATCAATCCAATCTACTGACTGGATTAAAAAATGTGTCACGCTGGACAGGCTTACGTCTAATCTCTTTGATCAAAGTTGCAAGCTCCTGAATTGAAGTGCCTCCTGCCTTACCTGCAGCCTTGAATATTTCTTCAGAAAAGGCAGTTCCTACGAGATCGTTACCACCGTACGACAGAGCAACCTGGGCAACTTTCTTGCCAAGCGCTACCCAATACACTGAAATGTTATTAAGCACATTTGCCAAAAGCAGACGCGATACTGCTATAACACGAAGGTCATATGTAGACGGGCTTTCTGCAGTCACCAGTCCCTTCTGTTCCAGCTGAGTATTTTCAAGACTGAATTTTAGTGGGATAAATGTAGTAAAGCCTTTTGTCTTCTTATGAAGCTCCCTGATCTTTATTATGTGGTCGACAATATGTTCTGGTTTTTCTACATGGCCGAACAGCATTGTGGAGTTACTCCTTAATCCTAACTCATGTGCCTGACGAGCAGTGTCAAGCCATTCTTCGCCGGAACATTTTCCGATCACTATCTGTCTTCTGGTGTCGGCGTGAAAGATTTCTGCGCCGCCACCTGGAAGTGCGTCAAGCCCTGCGCTTTTCAGCCGTAACAGGACTTCCCTGATGGAGTTTTTTGTCACTCGTGCAATGAAGAATATCTCTGCTGGCGTAAATGCTTTGATTGTGACCCTTGCAAATTCAGCTTTAATTGCTCGCATCATGTTCTCATAGTACTCAAGTCCTAGTTTTGGGTGAAAGCCTCCAACGATATGAAGCTCAGTAGCTCCAAGCTGATCTACTGCTATTTTTGCTCTGGCGACTATCTGCTCAGTCGATAATGTATAGGCATCATTTTCATTACCTTTTCTGTAAAAGGCACAAAGTGGACAGCTGGCTGCGCACACATTGGTGTAATTGAGATAGTATGATGCGGCGAATGTGACAGTATCGCCGCATAATTTGCTGCGAATCTTGTCTGCGGCTGCTGCTAGGAGGAAAAGGTTTTCCTCATTCATCAGTTGTAAACCGTCACTGTACGACAATAGCTCTTCGTCATCGGATAGAGCCTTCTCTAGTGCAGGGGTTCCGCCTGAAACAGTGTCAGTTTTTTGCAAGGGATCTTCTTCTGTTTCTCTGTATGCTTGAGCTGATCATATAAATGGTGTCAGGGTTACCAAACGAATGCTGAAAGAATATATATAAATATCTTTGAGGTCACAAAAACCCCGTTAACATTTGCATCATGATAATAATAAACTGGTTTCTGATTTTCTGAGTAAATCCGATATTAGTGATATTCTCGACAGTGCCCTTGCAGGTCGCCGACTTGGGCTTAAAGAGTGCGTTAGGTTGATCAAATCTGACGATGTTAATTCTATGGGCTTTGTAGCGAATATGCTGAGGCGAAGTCTCTTTGGTGACACTATCAGTTTCATTAACAACATTATCCTTAACTATACAAATGTGTGCATAACTTACTGCAAATTCTGTGCATTCTATCGGCCTCCAGGGCATGAGGAGTCGTATACTGTGCCAATCGAAGAAATAGTCAAGCGCGTTGCTACGTCAAGAGAAATGTTTGGCATCACGCAGGTGCTAATACAAGGGGGCCACAACCCGAACCTTAAGCTGGAGTACTACGAAGATGCCTTCAGAGCGATAAAGCAGAAATATCCTGAAGTGGGAATAAATGGCTTGTCGCCATCGGAGGTAGATATGATTGCCAAGGCCGAGCGAAGCAGCACAAAAGAGGTTCTTGCACGATTAAAAGATGCAGGCATGGATACCTTTGCCGGTGGCGGAGCAGAGATCCTTGAAGACAGTGTCAAAGAACAGATAAGTCCATTCAAGATAAAGAGCCACGAATGGCTGAGAATAATGGAAGAGGCACACCACTTGGGCCTGAGGTCAGTAGCGACCATGATGTATGGAACAGTTGAAACAGAAGAGGATCGCGCACGGCACATCATAAAAATAGCACAGTTGCAGGAAAAGACTGGCGGCTTTATGGTCTTTATCCCATGGAGCTTTGAGCCCAATAAGACTCAGATGCAGTCTGAAGGCAAAATAAGGTACGCTTCAGGTGGACTATCGCTCCTAAAAATGATCGCAATTGCAAGGATAATGTATTCTGGTCTTATTGATCACTTACAGTCTTCGTGGCTTACAAACGGTATCGGCATGGCGCAGCTTGCACTCAATTACGGCGCTGACGACTTTGGAGGTACACTCATCGGCGAAGAGGTAGTTAGTGCAACTGGCTCAAGGTCAACTGAATTGACATCCGATAGGATAATTGTCGCTATTAAGCGCGCCGGCTTTAGAGCCGCAGAGCGTGATAACTTCTACAAGATCATAAAGTACCATTGAAATACTTATCCCACTTGTTGTCGACGAGGGCTTTTGTTTCGTTGTCAACTACTGCAAGTTGCTGAATTTCACGCATGTAGCCTTCATCTCTCCATTTTACAGTAGCGTCGATCCCAAGCTTTGAGCCAAGGTTAACAAGGGGCGAGGCTGGGTCAAGCGTGTCTGTTGGGGTATTATTGATAATGACAGTATCACGAGCAGGATCCGCCCGTGTGGTCAATGCCCAAATCACATCGTTCATGTCGTGTACGTTAATGTCGCTATCGACGACTATGAACATTTTAGTCAGCGACAACTGCCCCATACCCCAAAGCCCCATCATAACTTTCTTAGCCTGACCAGGATAATGTTTCTTTATTGAAATTATCGCGAGCCCTTGGAACCAGCCAGCAGCAGGCATTGAAAAGTCAACCACTTCAGGCTGAAACATCTGAATGAGGGGGAGAAATGAACGCTCAATTACCTTGCCAAGGTATGCATCTTCAAGTATCGGCTTGCCTACTACTGTAGTGAGGTAAACTGGCCGATCACGTCTCATTATTCCTGTCAAGGTGAACGTTGGAAATGGCTCTGCTGGTGTATAGTATCCTGTATGGTCACCAAACGGCCCCTCCATTCTGATGTCGTTTGGATCAATATACCCTTCAAGCACAATCTCTGCATTTGCTGGCACTTCAAGTTCGTTGTCTGTTGTTTTACATTTTACAAGTTTTACACCTTTCTTTCTAATGATGCCAGAAAACAGATACTTGTCCATACCTTCTGGTACTGGCGCGACTGCGCTAAAGACAGTGGCCGGATCAGCACCAATCACTATGGCAACTTCAATCTTCTTTTTGTTCTGTTCTTTGATCATCTTATAGTGCTCCGCGCCACGCTTGTGTGTCTGCCAATGCATTATCGCGTGCTTGTCATCGATGATCTGGATACGGTAAACTCCCAAGTTCCGTATGCCAGTTTCAGGATGCTTTGTCACAGTCATGCCAAAAGTGATAAAGCGTCCAGCGTCGCCTGGAAAGGATTTGAGTACAGGCATAGAGTTGAGCGATATCTTATTGGGGTCTGTTTCAACAATTTCAGTGACTGGTCCGTGGTCTACATATCTGGGACCATAATCACTTATCTCTGACAGTTTGGGCAGTATCTTTAACTTGTTGAGCATGCCTGAGGGCATCTTCATTTTTGTAAGCTCTGTAATACGCCTTCCAATTTCAGAGAAATCATCGGTTTCAAGCGCTATTTCTAGCCGCTTCATGCTACCAAAGGCGTTGCCAAGCACCTGCATGCTTGAGCCTTCGACATTTTCAAAAAGTACTGCTGGCTGGTCTCCGGCATACATCAGCCGTCTCATGATTTCTGCAATCTCTAAGTTAGGACTGACCTTTGCTTTGACTCGCCTAAGTTGGTCTGTCTGCTCTAACGCTTCAACATACTCACCTAGGCTTTCAAGGGGCAACGCCAGAGCTATTCTGGTTATGAAAAATATACCTTTGCATTGTTTCATAATCAGTAAATAGTTATTGATGCCACCAGAAGCATGTCCGATCAAGAAAGGGAGTACGAAGAAGGCGCTCCAGGAACAGAAACTAAGAGAAAGGATGATCCATTAAAAGAATACCGCGAAAAAGAACCCATGACGCCTGCCAAGATAAAGGAGCACGAGCCAACAGCTGTCAAGCGTGAAATGGAAGAAAGAATAACTGAACCAGGCAAGACAGGGACAAGCCCCGAAGAGGCTGCTGAGATAGCAAGAAAAAAGGGAATGGCTAAGGGAACAGCTGGTGCGGCTGAAACCGGCGATCAGTACGAGCAGGGTGCTGCTGGATCAAATAGGTAAGCCAATCTTTTTTTCTTTTTTGTTTATCAAAGTCAGAGTATGAAAAAGTGATTTTGCAGAAAGTAGCCAAGTAGGCAATGGTGCAAACAATGGAACAAGAACCGACAAACAATAGTAGAATACTTGGAGCCCAGAAGCGTGTATGAAGATAGAGAGGAGCAGCTTAATTCGGCTACAGAAATAAAGATGGCAGTCTTAATCCGGCCCTGATTTTTATATGTGCATATATATTATGTATGTGATAGTCAAATACGATGTTTTTCTGTTAATTTAACGTGCAAGAACTCAACAACCTTATCCGACAAAAAAATGGTAAGGATAAAGATATTGGTAAAACACTAGCGTCTGATAGGTTTCCAAACACTATGGACAGCTTTTGGTTTTCAATCAATCCTGACATCATTATAAGCCCTTTTGACTTTGTCACAGTCAGACACATTTTCAAAACGAGAACTATTGGTATGGTAAAGGAGCTAAAAGCTGCAGAAGATATCGGAACTGCAGCCAGAGTTGCGGTAATGGCAAACACAGGCATAGAAAGCGACTCAGTAAAGACTATCCCTATAGGGATGCCTGTTGGGGCAGCTAAACCTGTCAGGTTTGCCACTCAAAATGAGGTGATATTTGCCCTTGGAATCCCTGAGATGCAAAATCCTATACCTGCAGGAGTAATAGAAATGACGAGTCGTCTCCAAGTACCAGTATCACTTGATGTTTCATATCTGCTCGGACCTGACACTGCACACGTAAATGCAGCTGGCATTTCCGGCAACTTAAAAACATCGTATCTGTTTTTTCTGCTTCAATCTACTTATCAGAGACTTGTGAAAGACATGCAGGAAGATGTAGCGATAATAATTTTTAACACAAAGGAAGAAGATCTGCTTCACATCGATGAAAAAAAGAAGGCTAACAAAAAGACAAAGAAGCTATTTGACCTACTCGACCTAGATATCAAGCCGTTTGAAAATGTCACATACTTTTTACCTAGGGGAAGAGATGGTAGGCCCAACTCTGCTATTGTGCCTCGCAACTCTAAGACGTATTCCTTTGGACTAGAGGATGTATACGACAGACTAGATCTGCTGTTTGGGGTCAACTATGATAGTTACGACATTTCATCGATACTAAATTATATCTATGAGGCGTGGCCGTTATTTATCGAGAGCAAGCCGGTGAGCACATGGAGCGATCTGGTTGAATTCAGAGCCTATCCTCAGGAGGTGGTGGCACACAAATCCACTCTCCTTCGCTTTCTTAGTCAGGTCCAGAGGTTCCGCAGATCGCCCATGTTTATAGACAAGAAAGTAACAAGCAGGTACCTTGGAAAAGAGATAAAAAAAATCAGACGCGGCGACGTTTCTGTCATTGACATATCCATGATAGCGACTCTAGAGGAACAGGGCTTCGTAGTAGGAGACGTAATGAAGAGCATCGACGAGCTGTACTCTTCCAGGCAGAGTGGCAAAATACCCAAGTACATTTTTATTTTTATAGATGAGATCAACAGGTTCGTCCCACGCTCCCCGCGTAATATATCAGCTGTGGCTGAGCAGGTGATGAGGACCGTAGTCGCTGGCAGATCACGTGGCACAATCCTATTCTCTGCTCAGCAGTTCAAAAGCACTGTTGACCCAGCATTGCATGAAAACACGGGCATGCACATAATTGCCAAGCTAGGCATGTCTGAACTGTCGACGCCACATTATTTAATGGTAGACGAAAGCACAAAGGCTAACATAGCCAGACTCAATAAGGGCGAGCTTGTGATGGTGCATCCAGCCTTTCGCCAGCCTATCAAGATTGTATTTCCAAAAGCCCCATTCAAGACCGGCTAGGCATCCTTTAGGAACTTGTCCGTGTTCTGACGGACAAGTGGTATTATCTTTTCTATTATTATCTCGTGCACGTTCCGTCCTGCCTCTACGTCAAATGATAGCAAGAGCACATAATAGAGCCTGCTTTTCTCGTCAGCAATGGGAATCGTTGCCCTGATGAGCTTGGCATAGTTTGACATGGCATAATTGATCTTGCCCAGCATGTATTCCCACCTAAGCCGCGTATATTGACGAGTAGCGGCAGTGATTGCATATTGCGCCCGTTCTTCAGGATTAAGCAGTGGTTTGAGGCCCTTCCGTTCTGCTATTGCTACAAGGTGTCCGTCTCCGTCTGCAACGCCGGCAAATCTAATCGACTTGTCAAGAGTGATCACCTTGTCACAAAATTCCTCAAAGAATGGCTTCATTCAATTTATCTTGAAAAGCTGACTATATTTGATTTTCGTACAGAATTAAGCAAATACTTAAATGGGTTACACTTATCAGTGTGTCTGCTTTGTCTGCCCAGGATGTTGCAATGCTAGAGGATCGTAGGAACTCGCTATTAAACAGGCGAGAGATAAAGGTGCTTTTCAGAGGAGCGGCCGGCAAGATCAACAGAAATGAGGCTGCCGAAAAAATAGCTAATCAGCTCAATGTAAATAAAAAGCAGGTTGTTCCGATAAACCTTAGATGTCAAACTGGCATGACAGATGTTCGCGGTGTATTGTATGTCTACGATGATGAAAATGAGGCTACCAGGCAACTACCACGCTACAGGCTGCTGAGGACACTGTCAAGAGATGAAAGGAAGAAGATACTTGATGAAGAAAAGGCAGCCAAGCTTAAAGCCAAGCAGGAGGCTGCTACTTCAAAGACTGGTGCTGCTGCAGGTGGCAAGAGGTAATGGCAGATAAAAAGGCTTCAGGCAAAGGCGAGGTCTCCGTCTACAAGTTCTATAACGTACAAGGGGATAAGGTAACAAGGATCAAGCGCGATTGTCCCCGCTGTGGTAAGGGAACCTTTATGGCAGAGCACAAGAACAGGTTTACCTGTGGCAAATGCGGCTTTACCGAGTTCACTCATACTGAAAGTGCTAAGAAGACCAAGAAGTAAAAGGAAGGAGCGCTAGCCGGCAATAGCATTTATTTCTTTTTTGATTGTCTGCACCATAGAGGGCACAAGCACTGGATAAAAGGATTGTATATATCGCTTGCTCTTTGCAAGGCGCGAGATATTACTTGGATCTCCGATGCTCAAATACCCTTCAATAAATTCCTTTGTTATTGAAGATGCTATTTTGCTGTTGCGGGTGCTCTTTAGGCCCCAGCTAATAAACTGCGCCACATCCCAGGCTGGATCGCCTGCTTTAAAGTTAAACTGCTCGACATCGGTAAAATAGAGGTCCTTTTCGCTTACAATGATGTTTTTAGGTTTGATACTGCCAAAGGTTGCCCCAGCAGAATGAACTTTTGCAATCTCTGCTCCAGCTTTGCGAATCAAACTGGCACTACTTTTGCCTACCATGCAGTTTCTTATTACATCCGCTAGTGTTATCCCTTCAACAAATTGTGTCACTAGGAGCCTCTTATCTAAGACTATTGCCTCAATTGCAGGCGTGCGCAATCCAAGACTACGTATATATCGGATTGCCTTGTATTCTGAGCCGAGCCTGAAGAGCGGGTCGATCCTATACCTCCTTACCGGCTCGCTCCAGATACCCACCATTGCCCATTTAAGTGCTTTTGATCTTGCAAGCTCTTTGACTGCAATTTTGTATTCGTCTGAGCCATGCTTTAGTATATACATCATGGTTCTGCTGTTTTTGTTTCCGATTCGTGTCTTTTTTGAGACAGAGTAATCGCCAAGATGTATGGCTAGATCGTCAAGCCAATTTCTGCCATCGATTATCAGCCTGCCTTCGGATAGTCTCCAGTACGCCTTCTTTGGGTGTAACATAAAATCAGGGAGTTTCATCATAACCCTTGCGCGACGCCGGATTTTGGATTGAGCTTCACTGACAGCAAAGTGCATGATTTTTCTTCCAGCATAAGTGTGCACAAGATATGAATTGAATTCGCGGAGTCTTTTTGTGAGTTTTAGACGCGTCTCTTTTCTTTCTATAGATATACGCTTGTCAGATATCTGTAAAAGGCCATCCTGCCTTGTAGCAAATATTTTGCTATCCTGTGCAACAATATCTGATATTGCCCTACGATAGCCCTCAAGTGCAAACTCCAGGTTACGCTTGGAAGTAGTATATGTCTTGTAATAGCTGTAAGTCGCACTTGCATACAGAGACATCCTATGCTTTATCTTCGAAAATGCTACAAATTCGAGTGGGAAGATTATTTCTGTGCCGAGCACGCCGGTGGATTCTAATATGTCGTGTACTTCTTCCAAGATAACCCGTCTCTTATAAGTCTGCTCAATCATCGTAAGAAACTCTGCATTAGCAATAGGTTCGTAAATATGGAGCAAACGACCTACTACAAATTCGCTAAGGAAAGCACACTGAGCATCTCGCAATAGTGCTTCGCGGTCAACTGCAAGCACAGATACTTTCGTACTCAATTCACGAAAATATGTATATTTGACCACGTAAGGATAATTTTCGAGAACAATAAGCAGATCTATGTCGCTGTCAGGCCGATCGTAGCCCGCAACCCTTGAACCATATATGCATGCAGCAATCATCCTGCGGCCCTTTGTAACTTTGCAAATGCATTTTCTTATGACCTTGAGTTCCTGTTGAGAAATGCTAGACATAGCTGGTTTTTTTCTTTTTGAGCTTTATGTTTTCAAATTCAGTAATTTTATCTTTGACATCCTGCCCAACCTCCAGGCATGCCATAGCCTCAATAGGGATTTTTATAATATTGGCATCTAATGATACCTTTGAAGTTGGGAGGCCTTTGTTCATCCACATTTTGATGGCCTTCTCTTCCAGCTTCAGATCTCTAAAGCCCTCAGGGAATCGAGTCATAATATGCCTTATAAGAGTGGGATCGGACTTGAAGACCGCTCGTTCTTCAACTAATCTAGTAGCGTCAGCGTAAGTCCCTTCAAAAAGTGTGCTGGACACGTCATCAGATATCACCTTCATTTTGAGTATTCTGTTTATTAGCTCCAAGTAGTGCATGAACTCATGCGCCAAAATCGCATGTATCGTGCCCTTGAGGCCATAACAAATAAGAGGCGCAGTTATCTGTACAACCACGTGTAGCTGCCTGTGTACGTCTACTACCGGTATCGTCCTTGCAAACAGTATTCCCATCTCAGTAAACTCAACAGCAGAGATAGAGACCACAAGGCTTGGCTCTGCATAATAATAAGGATAATTCAAACCAGATGCTTCCTCGACTCGCTTAATGCCGTCCATGACCAGCGGAAATCTTTTCATTATAAGATCATAAACTTTTTGCGGGATCTGGCCGAGCCTGTAGGCGTTGTGAATCTTGTAGAGCGGGTCAAATGTGTTCATCTCCTTGTTGATGTCAGCATTTGAGCCCGCCGAAAGAAAAACGTTACTGAAGTTGGACGTCCAATATATCAAACATAACGCATTCACACCTCGTTCCAAGAATTTCTGAAATGTTAGGCTTCATGTATTCTTTGCCACCTACAAGTTGTTTGATCATCAGTCCGCCGTCTGCTACGATTGTAAGAATAAACTGGTTGCTGTCAAGCTGCTTAATGCGCACAGAATGGATGTTTTTTATGCCTATTTTTGACTTGTTCTGAAAGCTTACTTTAGAACCAGAGAGAGAATTGAGCTTTTTTAGAATTTTTCTTGTCAGAGAATTTTCGCACCTTATGTGGATCTTGGTCTTGACTGTAAAGGGTGGTTGGATCACAGGTATATCATTAATCACATTCAACATTGCTTTGATACCGTTGCCTTTGATCATTTTATTTTTAAGCTTCCTCTTCCTTGGATTAAAGACACGTACGTAAAATGGCCGACCCCTTCCAAGAACCAAGCTACTCTGATCTTCGCTTCCCACCCATGTGAATTTTGGAGCCTGGCCTCTAGTAATTCGTAGTAGCTCATTTGCAATTATGCCTTCAACACTGTCATATCCGGACAATCCAGAATAGTTGCAAGAACTACACCCCTTACCTCCGCAAGTAGCGCATCTGTCCTGCTTTTGCGGCAGTCCTCTTGACTTTTTGATATAAACTCCGGCAAATGCAAGTGGTCTTGATGTGACTGCCACATTTACATTGTTCTCCTTATCTACAGTTAGAGTAATCGTGATGTCCGGCTTTCCATATTCCACTCGTTTTCGTGTAAGCCGGGTGAGCCGCATCCCAAGCTCCTTAGTTAGACAATGCTTAATACTCTCTTTTCCCCTTATTTTCAGCCTAGCCCTCATAGTGTCTTCCCTCTCGTACAACTGAGTCGATAGCGTGGCACCAATAATGAAGGTGTCAAATTCAAAACCCTCGACTGCAGCCAATATGCTATTTGCTATAGCACCAAGGTTGTCCATCAGTCCTCGGCAGATATAACATGGTTTGCTAGACTTGCCTGTACAGGTGTGCCTTTCAAGACAGCGCTTGCAGAGCCTGTACTGCTTTAGCAACAATGTTTCCTTGGGCATTATCCGAGACCAAGTTTTCGAATAAATCCTCCCATTCCTCTACCCTTATTGTGCTTCATGAAGGTCTTGGAGGTGTTGTACTGCTTGATCATTTCTTTGATTTCTCCTTCAGGCAGGCCGGAACCTCTTGCTATCCGTTTTCTCCTTGACTCATTGATAATGTCTGGATCTTTCCTTTCTTGCTTTGTCATTGATTGGATGATAAAGCGCCACTTTTCCATCCTCATTTCCATTTCGTCTAGCTTATCTTCCTTGACCATGCCTGAAATTCCCAGATTCTCTATGATGTTCCTAAAGCCCATCTTGCTTGCTGATTCCATTTGAGCATAAAAATCCTCAATAGTCATCTTACCACTCATGAGCCGCTTTACTTGATTCTCATCTGCCTGAAGCTCCAGGCCCCTAGCCATCTCTAGCAACGCTTTGATATCTCCCATACCAAGCAGCCTTCCTACAAACCGAGTAGGCGAGAACTGCTCAAGGTCATCTATGCGCTCGCCAGTGCCTATGAACATCACCTTTGCGCCCGTGGCAGCCGATGCTGCAAGAGCACCGCCACCTTTGGCAGTACCGTCAAGTTTTGTAATGACAATGCCTCCAACTGAAGCAGCCTTATGGAAAGCCTCTGCCTGTTTAAAGGCACCTTGGCCTATAGTGGCGTCAATAACTAGCAGCACTAGGTCCGGCCTCACTGCCTTATACATCTCATTCATTTCCTGCAGAAGACCTTCTTCCTCTTTGTGCCTTCCAGCAGTATCAATAATTATAACGTCAAGGTTCTGATCCTTGAAATAATCAAGTCCGTTTCTGGCTATTGCTACAGCGTTATTATTCTGTTCCTCTCCAAAGACTTCAACGTTTATTTTACTGCAGTTCATCTTCAATTGGGTCAGCGCGCCAGGACGCCAAGTGTCTGCACCAATGACTCCGACTCTATAGCCATGTTTTGTAAGCCACCTTGCCATCTTGGCAGTCACAGTTGTCTTGCCGCTTCCTTGGATACCAAGCATAAGGACCACATTCTGCTTGCCAGCCTTGAAGAACGACATTGCCAGAGAGGGGTCATCCTCCTGAGCCTTGTCAATTGTCTTGATGACATCACCTGAATAGCCCAATAGCTTAGCAAGCTCCCCGTACAATATTGTAACAATGTGATCTTTCCTTGAAAGCCCCTTTGGAGGTTGTTCGCCTAGTGCCCTTTGTTTGAGGTTCTGCGTAATAGATAACACAAGTCTGACGTTGACATCGGACTGGAGCAGTGAACGCTGAACATCCTTGCAGATCGAGTCAATCAGTTCCTCATTGATGTCGGATGCTCCTACTATCTTCTTCAGAGCTCCGCGAAGGCCTTCGCGAAGGTTATCAAACATGCATTATTTCTTTTCTACTAATACCACATCCAGTATTTCAAATATTCCCCTTTGCCCGTCCCAATAGGGTTTAGCTGCATTAATTTGAAGCTTTTTTCGATATAATGGACAGTCAATGACAAGTGTTTCAGCTTCACCACCCTCAAATGTGAGATTAAAGCCACACTTTTTGCTTATAGACACCAGCTTGGCGATCGATTCCTTATCAAGCTCCCTGCCAAGCCATTTCTTATCAAGGCCCATTGTTGATACTCCTGCAATTATTATGTGAAAGCCCTGGTTTACCAGTTCGCTGATATATCTGTCTGGATCAGAATTCCACAGTGGTGCGACTACTGCAATTCCCTGACGCACACATATTTGCTCAAATGCTTGCTTTTGGTAGTTGCTTGAAATGCCGCCGTGAACTATGCCGTCAATTCCATAAAGCGACTTGACTTGCACTATTGCTTCTTCAAGTGCGTTTACCTCATCCTCCTTTGAACGGCCGCTCACCTGAAATCCTACTATAGGAATCTGCATTGCATCTGCAAGAAATTCTGTGACCCAACTGTTCGGATAATGGAAGAGAGTGCTATCGTCTGCTATCGGATGCATAGTGATTAGGCACACAACCCGATGGCCTATTTCCTGTGCACGTGATATTGCAAACGTGCTGTCCTTGCCACCGGAATAGAGTGCCGCTAACTTCACAGAGATATAAATAGCTGCACTCAATATAATTTCTTGTTTGTGTATAGATAAGTGAGAGCATCTATAAATGAGGAGCCCTAGATGACGTCATCTTTATACTTGAAGGGTTAAGGTACAGGTTCTTGTACCTGCATACTACTACAGCAAAACCGTAGAGCCAGGAAAGAAATCTGAGAACATAACAATCCAGAGTGTGGATGCCTCAGGATCTCATAATCTTCATCATCAGTGATGTATTTGTGCGTGTGAGTGCTTATGTATGTCTGTATGCCTCTTTCTTACAAGCACAAACACGTATACATCTGTATCAGCTGGCTCTTCCTAAGATATTCCTCATCAGCATCCATTATAGCAATTAGATGATCTGTTGTATGAACTTTAGCTTTAGATCCTAGCCTTTAATCCTCACTATCTTGATTCTGTCAAGCACTTTCCAATACTCTACATCCCTGCCCTGTACATCTCCGTGTGCTATCCGGTCCTTTATCTCCTCATCTACTGCGGTTGTTTCAAAGGTTTCAAAGGTTTCAAGATCCATTATCTGGAGTGTATCGCCCTGTTTGGATATTATCTGGCCGTTACGTTTGTCTATAAGGGGCACATCCACCTTCGTTGACACTGGGCCGACAAATGGATGGGGTTTGGTATCAAACACTCCGACCGCTGTGATTCTTGCTTTTGCAGATCCGTGCTTTCCTGGCTTGCTGTGATCATACGAAACAATCCTGCATGGCTCTCCGTCGATGATAATGTACGAACCAACTTTGAGTGCGCCAAGATCCATTGGCTTGCTCATAAATCTGAATCAAAGCCTAGAGAAAAGGATACATATTTAACATTTTACTTTAGTTTTTCAAGAATAGAAAAGCTGACTAGGTTATTTAGCGATACACCCAAACGTACAACATCGCGCCTTGTACGCTCACAGTATTTTTGATCGGTTTGATGTGTTTTCTTCCCTTCCACTTCAAGAATTAGAAGGTTCTTAGAGTAAGGAAAAGTGAATCTTGGCTGCTCTGATGCCAAGAGCTTCATCTGCGCAAGGCTAGCCTTCTTGACCTTTTCGCGCCGGGCAAGGGCGTTTGCAAGCTCACTTATCTCCGCATCGCCATTTGTGTATTTGGTGAAGTACAGTGAGACATAGTTAAGATTGTCACCAGTTCGCTCAAAGAGTGGATTGGAAAAACTAAACATGAGTGACAATTTGTCCATTTTATGATTCTTGATGTCATCCACTACGCCAATTATGTCTGTAAAGGATGCGAGAATGTAGTGGTTGGCCTTGTTAGGGAAGTAAGGTGTGCTTTCCTCGGAGAAAGTTGCAGTAACAAAGTAGATATCGACAATATTGTCGTTTTTTTCCCAATTTTCGAGTAGGGAGTCTGATCGCTTGTCGTGAGGAATACACAAATATCCTAGTGTCCCCACGCAGCCTATGCCGGCCAATCCTAGACACAAGTAATGCACCTACTATTTATCTATTAATGACAGTTTTGACGAGATAATTCAACTCTCTCATTCATTCAGTCGTAAACAAACAAGAACAATCTTGACGGTTCTGCACCTGTACCTATGCGGTGGAGACCTGTCTGTCTTATATGCAAGTCGGCTCGCTAGCAAGCCTGCTTTGGCCATTTGTTCTTCTTCCTCTCTATTTTTACATTTGTAGAATTTGAGAAAATAAAAGAGCTGGATCTTTGCGCTACTCGCTTTGTCATTATTTACTTGTTATCTGTTCCTACTAGCACCATTTGCCATTAGATCTGAGGCGACAACAGATAATTTTCATAGTAGTTCACCTGCTGCCAAAAAACCTTAACAGGGCTTAAGCGCCGCGCCAAGGCAAAAGGTGGCAATAAGAAAGGATGTTGTCGTCATTTACTGCTAGATTTTCCTTCCAATATGAAAATACTAGTAGTAATTCAGTATCAATGTATTTTGCCAGAACTGCGATAAAGCAAAAAAATTCTCCCTCTTTTCCATCATCAAATACCTAGTCTTATTGTATTAAGTGAATAGCAACTATCAAACACTCCATTGATTACCTTGATGATCCTAACCATCCAAGCCTTCGAAAATATAATATCATAAGTATGGCAGAAATGGACGAAACCACTAAAACAAATATTAAAGTAGTGTAAGGTCCCAGCCGAGTCCAAGGCTCTGCCTCCGATCCACCTGGCAGATTGATGTTCATACCATAGAAAGTGCCAATGACTGTAGCTGGAATTGATAGTGTGAATACTATTGTTAGCACGGCCAATATTTTGTTGGTTTTTTCTTGGCTGAGCATATAGTCCGTGTCCTTGTAGATCTCTACTGTTTCTTTTGCCTCTTCCAAAGCTTCGTATACCTTTTCAATGTGATCTTGCACATCTTTGAAATAGGGAGCAAGATCTTCTCTCGAAAAGCGCTGGACATCCTTTGACAGATCAACTACCGTCCTGCGAAGCGGGATGACTATTCTTCTCAAGGTTGTTATCTCCCTTCTCAAAAGAGATATCTGCCGCGGGATTGATATTTGCTCGTCAAATACACTGTCCTCAATATCGTCGATGTTGCCTACAACCTTCATCAGAATGTGAAGGAGGTCGTCCACCAGTGTATCAATTATCTTATGGAGCAGATAGCCTGATGACCTACCCATTATTGCTTGCTTTTGCTTTTCATCGCTCTTGCACATATTGAACAGCTCTTGAAGTGCCTTTAGGTCTCCTTGGTGAATTGTCACTAGATAATCAGGCCCCATAAAGATGGCAAGCTGACTAGAGAGGAAACCCTTTTCCTTATCTGGGGTAGGAAAATGCAGAATAGCAAAGATGTGACTTTCATATCTGTCAATCTTAGGAATCTGGATCTTGGATAGACAATCTTCAAGGTTGAGCCTCTGGAACGGGTACTTCTGCCCGAGAGCATTAATGTCCGCAAATGTTGGCTTTTGTATATTTATCCACAGCACCCCGTTACTGCTGATTGTCTCAAACTGCCTTTTCACTTCAGACATCAGTAAACCCTTCTTGCTTGTTTCGTTACAAAAGCTTGCTGTTATAAAAAAGTGTTCCAGCCAGCCGTCAGAACCTTGTTTTCAATTGCTGATAGTCTATTGTTTTGGAGCTTGCAGCAGTGTGCCACTTTACTGTGTGAGTATGCTTAAGTCTTGACCTGTAGAATGGCATCAGAGAATATCCTATTGTGACTGACAGGGCGCCAAGCGGATCTTTAACAGTATTCCTTACTGCATGGGTGATCGCTACTTGTTGCGGCAAGTCAATGCCACATGAGGAGACATGCCCCTCTATCTGCTTATGCCCATTGACTGCCCTCAATACCTGCGATGCTAGATCGTGTAAATTATTAGCAGGTTTAAAGTATACTATTGCGCTGTCATTGTAAATTACATCTCGGCCCATTTCAAGAACCTTGCACTGGACAAAAAGATCAATTGCGATTATACTTGTTGGAATCTCTATTTTTTTAGCTTCACCAGAATTAATGGCAAGTGCCCTACCCATGACAGTATACTTAGATAACCGCGCTAGCCTCACAGAGCGGAGCCAGTTCGAGATAAATACAGATGCCCTGCCTGCTACGCCTGCTGCCTGTACCGGCTGAGAGTTTGATGCGCATATTGCAACATTTCCTTGAATGTGCGATGTAAGTTGCTCGGTGCAGGACGGATGGGGAATAGTGTCAGCATCATAAAGAACTATCGTGTCACCGCTCGCCCTTTGAAAAATTTCATTCCATGCCGCTGCAGCTCCTCTTCTTGTATTATGATGGAAAAGTTGAATGTCAAGCAATGAATGCTGGGCGAAATTGTGCACAAGGCCAGGTGTATCGTCAGATGAGTCATCTGATATAAGTACTTCAAATATCGGTGTCTGTTGCTCTTCAATCGCCCGTAATAGGTTTACTATGTTTTGTCTTTCATTGTATGAAGGAATGCCGACAGTTATCCTGCGCACATTAGTTTCGTCCTCTAGATGTCATTTGAGTTTTGTGATTGATTATTGGTGCCAGTGTGAAAACATATATCCATTGTCGCTTGCCAAGTAGTGAGGATACCTTTTGCAGCGGCAAAAAGCGCGCAGCTATGAGGAAAGTTACAAGGCAATATTTGCCTCCTCGGGCCTACACAAGAGCCACCTTGTATTTCCAGTATTTGTTTCTAATAGTCCAAGGCTGATAAAATCAATGCCAGGCATAGCCGTGACACCGATTCGGAGGATCTCACAGTTTGTCGAATCAATTGCTGATAGCGGCATCTCATCAATAATTATCTTTGGCATACCAAAAAGCAGGGATCTAATTGGCTCGTCTGCTTTTGATAGAAAAGGTGTCGTTCAGGACGCAGTAAGGGAAATCAAGTCATCCTTTGGAAATAGAATGAATATTGCAACTGACGTTTGCGTTTGCCAATACAACCTGACAGGACATTGCGGCATAGTAAGAAAAAATGGGAGAATAGATAATGACGCTACGCTAAAAATCTTGGCGAAGATCGCTTCGAGCCATGCAGAAGCTGGGGCAGATGTAGTTGCACCTTCTGCCATGATGGATGGGCAGGTTTATGCAGTCAAGAGAGAGCTTCATAGTCGCAAGCTTGATGCATTTGTACTCTCCTTCTCTGCCAAGCACGCGTCATCCCTTTACACACCTTTTAGGTCAGCAGCTTTTGCAAAAATTACTGCAGGACTCGATAAGTCATCGTATCAGTTATCATATTCTAATTCCAGACTTGCGCTGCGGGAAATAGAAACTGACATTAACGAAGGAGCAGACATGGTCATGATAAAACCTGCTCTTATGTATCTCGACCTCGTCAGGATGGTGAAGAATAGATTCAATCATCCAGTAGCAGTGCAGAACGTCAGTGGTGAGTATGCAATCATAAAGGCGGCTGCAATGCAAGGCTGGATCAATGAGGAGGAATGGAAGGTTCATTCTATTGCCTCAATAAAGAGGGCTGGTGCTGACAAAATCATCTCTTATTTTGTATTGGATATTGCTAAATATCTCTGACGCCACAATTATATAGCATTCTTGTAGAAAACGGAAATATCCCGCGGTAGCTCAGCCTGGTAGAGCTTTCGGCTGTAGATGTTGGCTTCTCAGTAGCTGACCGCGTGAAGCAGCCTATCGGGCATACAATAAGGCAGTGACCGAAGAGTCGCAGGCTCAAACAACTGGTCAAGAACCATTTGGGGCAAATCCTGCCCGCGGGATACATACATAATTTCTTATGTCAGGAAGTACAAGCATTGTTTCGCATGTCTAAGATTGAAACTATCAATCCTGCCACTGGAAAGACACTTGCGACCTATGAAAATGTAAACGATGATGAAGTCAGCAGGAAGGTAAAGACTGCTAGAGAAGCATTTGCCAAGTGGAAGAAGTTAGATGTTGTAGAGCGCGCTGAATATATGCGTAGACTTGGAAGAGTAATGAGGAAAAACAGAGAAGAATACGCAAGACTAGTCACGGAAGAAATGGGTAAGCCGATCAGACAATCCTTAGCAGAAATCGAAAAATGTGCATGGGCTTGCGACTATTATGCTGAACACGCAGAAGCATTCTTGCGTGATGAAATAATACCGACTGAATTTCGCAAGAGCTTCGTTTCGTTTGAACCGCTCGGAGTCGTGGCATGTATCATGCCATGGAATTTTCCATTTTGGCAGGTCATGAGGTTTGCAGTGCCAGCTCTGACGGGTGGCAACGTAGGTATTTTAAAGCACTCAAGCATCTGCCTTGGAAGCGCAATAAAAATAGAGCAGGCGTTTATGGATGCTGGCTTTCCTGAAAACGTATTTCAGGCATTAGTAGGAGACTATCGCGCAGGCGAGGCACTAGTGCAATCAAACATTGACGCAGTTTCTGTTACAGGAAGCGTCAATACTGGCAGGCGAGTAGCTGAGCTTGCTTCTCAGGATCTGAAAAAATTTGTATTAGAGCTTGGTGGTAGCGACCCGTTTATCGTGCTCGAAGATGCCGACCTCAGCCAGACTGCTTACATGGCAACGCAGTCGAGATTGCTCAACACAGGTCAAAGCTGCATAGCTGCCAAGCGCTTTATCGTCCTAAAGGAGGTTGCAGACAAGTTTACAACCATGTTTGTAGAAAATACGCAAGCTGAAGTCGTTGGCGACCCACTCGACTCAAAGACTACCGTAGGCCCCCTTGTTAGAGATAGTCAGAGGCAGGCACTTGCCAAGCAGGTGAATGATGCAAAGTACAAAGGTGGCAGAGTGCTAATAGGTGGCAGGCCTATAAATAGAGAGGGCTTCTTCTATGAGCCGACTATAATCTCAAATGTGAACCATCAGATGGAAGTTGTGAGGGAAGAAGTCTTTGGTCCAGCAGCCCCAATTATAGTGGTTAACAACGAAGAAGAAGCTATACAGGAAGCAAACAATTCTGAATTTGGACTTGGTGCAAGCATATGGACAAACAACATCGATCGAGGTATACGTCTGGCCCATCAGATTGAAAGTGGCATTGTGTCGGTAAATGAAATGGTAAAGTCTGATCCCCGCCTACCGTTTGGTGGCGTTAAAAAGTCAGGCATTGGAAGGGAGCTCTCCGAGTTTGGCATCAAGGAGTTTGTGAATGTTAAATCGGTGGTGGTAAAGGATATTACAAGCAAATTGCTAGTAGAGTAGTATAAGTAGAGGCACCCTTCTTTCAGTCAGGCACCTGGCTTCAGGCGCTTAGCCATCGACAGCCTTGCATTTATGACATTAATCTGCTCCTCTAGCAGCTTCCTGTAGCCCACGAGCAGTTTTTCCTGCTCATCATATGGTTCTTTGCGGATCTCAGTCATTGTATCTTCAAAGACTGTGATTAGTTTTTCAACATCATCGCCTAAATGCTGAATATCTCGTGCATCTGTTTTGGTGCTAATATCGACTGATTGCGCTTTAAGCTCCCGTGCTTTTTCTTCGGTGACCTCCTTGGTCTTTCTGCCTAGTGAATAAATGAGATCTTTGAGTGACTTTCCTGCTTCTCTGGCTTTTGTGGAGACTGACTCTTCCTCCTCCGATGTTGTTGTCTCAGACTGTACTTCATATGTCTCAACATCACTTGCTGGTACCGCGGTTATGGATGTCTCCTCAGTAACTGTGACATCAGCTGTGGGTTCTGAAGTTGTCCTGCTCACCGTCTCGTCATAAGTATTCGTTTTATCCTCGCTTGTCACGATAGTTTTAGGTTCTTAAACTTTATAAGACTTCAGGGATTGTTAAAGAGCCCTGTACTATAACCATGTATATTAAAAAGGGACAATATTTATGCTTAACAGTCCGGCTATTAATGAGGCCGGCGACTGGGCCATATGCAAATCCTGTAGGGATCACATCTAAGAAATTTCTCGAGAGGGTGGATGCCTTCTGAAGCATGCGGAGAACAGAGTTGTTATCATCTAGGGGTTAATTACTGACCTTCCAATAATCTTACCTGCCTTGAGCTCCTCAAGTGCGCTGTTTGCCTGATCCAGCGTAAATTTTCTGGATACCAATGATTGGATCTTGTTCATCCTTGCCAATGCGACCAGTTCCACTAGGTCAGCGAACTTGCCGGTATAAGCACCTGTCAAATTAAATGCCCGCAGCGGAACAAGTGGAAGGTTCAGCTCAAGTGATCCACCAAACAACCCTACCATCACAAGCCGACCCCTCTTCCTCAGCATGTTTAGTGAGTTTGGCGCAGTCTTACTATTGTTCACAAAATCAATAATTGTCTCCGCGCCAAGGCCGCCAGTGACATCCTTGACACCCTTGACTGGGTCGCCAGCTGCTGAATTGATAATTTCGTCGGCTCCTAGTCTCTTTGCTTCTGCAAGCTTCTTCTCATCAATGTCTACAATGGCTATTCGCGCGTTTGTTGTGGCCTTGGCAAGTTGCACTGCCATTAGCCCAAGGCCGCCAGCTCCAATTATGACAACCATTTGATCTGGATGTGACTCTGCCTTCTTGACAGCTGTATATGCTGTAAGGCCGGAGCAGGCAAGAGATGCAGAAGAGTTTAGATCGATTCCATGTAGCTTAACTAGATATTTGTAGCTTGGAACAAGAACCATTTCTGAATAGCCGCCGTCTTGGTATATTCCAAGGCTTCTTGGACTATCACAAATATTTTCTTCGCCGATGCGACACGCTGGGCACGTGCCCTCGCCTATCCAAGGATAGACTAGCACTTTATCGCCTTTTGAAAAACCTGTGACCGATTCGCCCATTTCATCTAGTGTGCCAGCAACTTCATGGCCCGGTGTAACAGGGAACTTTACACCACGGTCTTCAACCTTCATAAATACGCCCTGTGGGCCAGCATATCCGCCTTCCCACAGATGGAGATCACTATGGCATACTCCCGCACTCTCAACCTTTACAAGAACCTGATCGCCCTTTGGCTTTGGAATGTTGACATCCTTGATTTCAAGTGGCTCCTTTGTCTTTATTATCCGTGCAGCCTTCATATCTGTGAGGATACTAAAGATCGTTATTAATAGTTAGCAAAGGCTTTAAGTGAAATTTCGCAAAGGAATTGTAATGCACTTTGCGTCGGTTGTCATTGTGCTTGTGGCAATAAGCATAGTAGGCGCAATTGCGATCCCCTTTGGCGATCCACAATTCCTCGACAGGGCAATGATACTCGAGCTATCGTTTATCACCTTAGCCGTTGTTCTTATTTTGGATGTCAGAATGAATGTTGGCAAAGTATGGCTTGCAAGCCTTGCGCTGTATGCCTGCATTCCACTTGCAATTGTTGTAATGGTGGGAAACTCGCTCGCATCGCCTCACGTAGAGATGATGACAACATTTTCAAAACCGTTTAATGCGGTGATATTAATTATTGGGGGTTATGTATTGCAGGCAGCACTTATTGGCACAACCATTGTACAGCTTGTAAGAACACGCCAAGCCATAGTTCAAAAACAAAAGAACTAGAGGGCAGCACCAAGTATGTTTTCCTTTGACAACACCTTGTCAACCTGCTCTTTTGACATGAGTCCTTTACTCAGCACCAGCTCGCGAATACTCTTTTTGGTGTTAAGCGACTCTTTGTAAATTTCGGCTGCCTTCAAGTAACCAATATAGGGGTTCAGCAGTGTGACTAACACCGGGCTTTTTTCTATATAGGATTCAAGCTTATCCTTGTTTGCGTTAATGCCATCCACCAAGTTGGCTGCAAATATGGGCAAAAAGTTCTTCAACATGTCAGTCGAATCAAGAACACATTTCAGCATTCCTGGCAGCATCACGTTCAACTCAAACTGACCTGCTTGGGCTGCCATTGCAACCGATACATCATTTCCTATTATGTTGAAGCACACCATGTTAAGGCATTCTGCAAGCGACGGGTTTACCTTTCCTGGCATTATTGACGAGCCGGCATGCACTGCAGGGATCAGAATTTCAGCAAAGCCAGCCGTCGGCCCAGAGGCCATCAATCGAATATCATTCGCCATCTTGTTGAGATCTATTGCAAGGTTGCGTAGTGCCGAAGAGTAATTTGCTACATCGTACTTGCTCTGAAGAGAGTAGAAGGTGTTCTCAGAGGACTTCAGTTCCAGCTGTGAAACCTTTGATAGATATTGAATGGCAAGTTGAGTGTAGCCTTTTGGGGCATTAGCACCCGTCCCTACTGCTGTGCCGCCAAGGCCCACATATTGGAGGCCGTCCATCGCCTGAACAAGTCTTGCCCTTGCCTGCTTGAGAGAATAAGCATACTGCTCGAATTCAGCGCCGAGGGTAACAGGAATTGCATCCATTAGATGGGTCCGGCCAATTTTGATGAGTCCGGCGAATTCGTCCGCCTTCCTTTGCAATGAAGCAATTAATTTATCAAGCGAGGCAATTGTCTCTCTTGAGTTGAGTAAGATCGCGACATGCATTGCGGTTGGGAAGGTATCGTTGCTTGACTGTGACATGTTAACATGGTCGTTTGGGCTGATAATTTCATATTCTCCTTTGGTCTTGCCAAGGATTTCTAGTGCCCTATTTGCAATGACTTCATTGGTGTTCATATTAAATGCAGTTCCAGCACCTGAGTTAATTGTCTCTACCAGGAATTCATCGAGTAGTTTGCCTGCCAATATTTCATCGCACGCCTGTATTATCGCCTGTGCCTTGCCGTCATCAATGGCCTTGAGGTCGTTGTTTGCTAGCGCAGCTGAGTGCTTGATCATGACATAAGCCCTTATTAGGTTGATATGGGCCTTTTGGCCAGTAACCCTATACTGGTTGATTGCGCGAGCTGTAAAAGGACCATAGTAGGCGCTAGCCGGAACCTTGACTTCTCCAAGAGAATCTTTATCAATCCTGAAAGACATTGTTAAATGCGCAAAATACTATAGGAGCCGGTGTAATAAATTAATTGACATAAAGACCTTTCACAGTAAAATTAACCTGGACCGTACGAGCCGCTCAATCTGTAGAGCATCAGAACGCGGCGGGCTGGCACCATGTAGTGCTAAGAGGTTCTGCCCTCGAATAGGTGTATCTCCTACTGCTAATGCAGGATAAAACCGCGTCAGTTTAGCGAACTCAATCTTGCCATAATAGTTATTTTCAAAACAGATTTTTTTCTCGTCTTCTTTTAGTTCGCTCAAGGAAATGAACCTATCAATTGTGCCCGAGCCAATAAAGGCGGCCTTTTTGATAAACAACAAATTTGTATTGCACACCCAGTTGCGTTTTATACTGACATAGAGTATGCGTTGGCCATATAGCTGTATTTCAAGATCATCACTTTTTATTCGTATGATGTAGCTGGCTGGTTCATTATCGGCCGCCATCAGGCTCACCGTGCGAGAAGTACTTCACAGCTCTAGTTTTAAGAGTTAGCCAAAAATCACACCAAGAGTACCATCATGTAATTAACATCCTTTACGATAATGATTGTAATTTGAACTGAAAAATAAACTGATGTTGAATTTGATGTCGATAGGAAATCTGTTGCTTAGATTTGAGGTGTTTCCTTTTATGAATATATTTAATGATCACACACGCGGTCAAACCAACAGAAGAAAAACTCGCTATCAGAATAACCAGTAATGATTTTTTCACAGTAGTATTAGAAGAATAACAAATGAAGAATAACAAATCTTTGACTGGAAATGATTACTAATATTTCACGGGTAACAAACAATATATTAGCACTGAATTTCTCAAGCTCCGTGCAAGTCAGTGGCAATGTGTTAGTTTGTGATTCTATTGATCAGGTTGGGATCGACAGCATGAAGCGCGCAGGTCTCACAGTCCACTATAACCCTGACATCAGGCCAGCTGAGCTAGTCTCATCAGTTAAAGACTATGATGTTCTAGTTGTAAGAAGCAGAACGAAGGTTACAAGTGAGGTCGTCGATGCAGCTTCCCAAGCCAAGATAATTGCCCGCGTAGGCGTCGGACTTGACAATATTGATGTCAAGGCTGCTGAATTGAAAAATATTAGAGTAATTAATGCACCTGAAGCCGCTTCTATAGCGGTGGCCGAGCTTGTTATTGGACTCATGATATCTCTTGCAAGAAGCATACCGAAGGCTGATGCAGAGACCAAGCGGGGCAACTGGATCAAAAAAGACCTCATAGGCACGCAATTGTCAGGTAAGTACCTTGGGATTGTGGGGGTTGGAAACATCGGGCGAAATATCGGTAGGATGGCAAAAGCGTTGAGGATGAACTTAATAGGCTACGACCCATACCCAATTAATCGGGATTTCATCAGCGAAACTGGCATGGTAGTTACTGACTTGAATACCCTTCTCGAAAGTGCCGACTTTGTAACATGTCACGTACCAGCAACTCCAGAAACAAAATATATGTTTAATTCAGAGCGGCTAGCCAAAATGAAATCAACTGCGTACCTGATCAATACTTCAAGAGGCGATGTAATTGATGAAAATGCACTCTATGAAGTGCTAAAGAGTGGCAAGCTTGCAGGCGCAGCACTTGATGTTTTTGAAGTGGAACCACCTACTAACAAACAACTGATGAATCTAGCAAATGTCATATGTACACCTCATATTGGAGCACAGACAAAGGAGGCACAAGAGCTAGCCTCCAGGGTTATCGCAGAAAAAGTGATTCAAATTTTGCGTGGAGTAATATGACATATAAGGGGGCCGAAATCAGGAGAAACGATACAATGCGCAGCTATATGGCCCAAACGTGGCGGCAGATGTGGAAGGAGAATTCGGATGAGCTAAAATTCAAGGCGGCTACTTGGAGAGCAGAGCCAACTATCCACAGAATAGAGAGACCTAGCAGACTTGACCGCGCTAGGCGGCTAGGATACAAGGCCAAACAAGGCATCGTTATCGTCCGAGCTCGTGTGGGCAGAGGTGGCATGAGAAAGCAAGGCCCAGTTGCAGGTAGAAGACCTAAACACATAGGTGTTGTTCATATCAAACAAGGCATCAGCATGCGCAAGGTTGCTGAGCGAAGGGTAGGCGAAAAGTTTCCAAGTCTTGAAGTGCTTGGCTCTTACTTCCTACACAAGGACGGCATGAACATCTGGTACGAAGTCATTCTTGCAGACCCATCTCATCCAGCTATTTCCAAAGACAGGGAGATGAGAGGCAAGCTTAAAGCATTTGCAAAGTAAAGATGTCAACGATTAAGGTTTAGAGTATTCCAAAAGAATTAACTCTCCTTACTACCAAAGCCAAACGTACTCATAATTTGGTATTTAAGAAACGTTCAAGTTTGTCCATTGCTCTTTCAAGCATTTCTTCTGGCGGTAGATAGACGATCCTGAAATGACCTGACCCATAGGTGGAGCCAAAGCCGGAACCGTGCACAGTTAGCACGCCGGTGTTATTGAGTAGATCGATTACAAAGTGCTGATCGTCCTTCCAGCGGCCTTTAGTGTTGATCTGTGGGAAAATATAAAACGCTCCACGCGGGACTTTGGACTGGATACCCATTGCGTTGAGGCGCTTGACCACATAATCACGCCTTTTTCTCAGCTTATCAACCATTGTGGAGATATGTGTCTGAGGCCCCCTAAGCGCTTGCACTGCTGCTATCTGTACAGGCAGATTGCCCGCTATCCGCACTCTAGCAAGCTTGGGTATATCCTCACGCAATCCTCCAAGGCTTTTAGAGTTACTGTTCAGACAGATATAGCCGCAGCGCCAGCCAGTCATTAGGTAGGCCTTTGAAAAGCCATTGAGCAAGATAACAGGGGCATCTTTGGCCACCTTGCCTATACCAGTGAAATGAGAGTCAAAAACTATTTTGTCGTAAATCTCATCGCAAATGACATAAAGATCGTGTTCGGCTGCAATGTCTATCAACTGTTGAAGGCTCTTTTGATCGAAGACTTCACCAGTAGGGTTGTTTGGACTAATGATACATAGTGCTCGCGAGCGTGGGGTTATCTTGCTCCGTAGATCTTCAAGGTTTGGCCTTCCGTCTTCATGAAGTTTGAATTCAACAGGCTCGCCACCATAAAATCTTGCATATGAAGCATACGGGGGATAATATGGACCAGGCATCAACACTTCAGCGCTAGGGTCAACGATAGATGCCATCGTCATGTCAAGTCCTTCTGATACTCCGTTGGTGACAATGATGTCTTCTAATTCAACGCTAAATCCTTTTTCAGACTCTTTTTCCATGATTGCTTGTCGTAGCTCGGGCAGTCCTTCAGAATCAGTGTAATAATTCTCATCATGGGTAACGGCATCCACAAGTGCTCTTTTGATGTGGTCGGGTGTCTTGAAGTCGAACCTGACAGGATCACCTATGTTAAGGTAGATTATCTCCTTGCCAGATGCTTGGTATTTGCGCGCATAAGTGATAATGTCGCGGATAGCATACTCTACCCCGTGTGTCCTATCTGATACCTTCAACCTGAAACCTAGGGAAATGTGACCGAGATAAAATGTTATTCTTCTTCATAAATCGTGTATATGCTCTTTGCCTGAAATATAGGCATAAATTTAAAGCCTCTCATACCCGTCTGCTGATTGCAGATGGTGGCTAATTATGATGAGGTAATGAAATTGGCACTGGAGCGAGGATTCTATTTTCCTAGTTGTGAGATTTACTCAGATGCGCCTGCTGGCTTTTGGGAATATGGGCCGAGAGGCGTCAACATGAAAAATAAGTTCATAGAGTTATGGCGGCGCGAGCTTGTACGGCGTGATGGCATGCTAGAGATTGATGGGTGCCAGATAATGAGCAAGAGCGTCTTTATTGCATCAGGCCATATTGGCAACTTTACCGACCCTGTAGTAAAATGCACAAAGTGCGGATCTTCGTTCCGAGCAGACCGCTATGTCACAGAGAAAACAGGTGAGAATGTGTTGGAGAGAATGGCAGAACAAGAAATCAAAGCGCTCATAAAAAAGCACAACCTGCGATGTCCAAATTGCAATGGCGAGTTTGGCGAGGTAAGTAAGTTCAACATGATGTTCTCAGTTGGCATTGGACCGGCCGCCGAAGAAGCATATCTCCGTCCAGAAACCTGCCAGACGATATTTGTTGACTTTGCACGTGTCTTTAAGACAATGAGAGGTCGCCTTCCGCTTGGCATAGCTCAGGTAGGCAAGAGCTTCAGAAACGAAATTGCACCAAGGCAGAGCCTTCTGCGCTTAAGAGAGTTTTATCAAGCAGAGATAGAGGTCTTTTGCAACCCAGACAGACTGAATGATATGCCAAAGTTCGAAGAAGTGAAGGGTACTGTTCTTCGACTATCATCAGATGGATCGTCAGTAGTTGAAGTGACTGCCGAGGAGGCAATCAGTAAAGGATTGACACCGAATAAGCTTATCACATACTACCTGGCACTTCTCGTAGAATTTTATAACAAGGCAGGCATAGATTTAAAGCGTAGCCGGTTCAGGAACCTATCAGTCGATGAAAAGGCTTTTTATGCATCTGTAGCATTTGATTTTGAAGTCGAGACGAGCATTGGATGGCTTGAACTTGTGGCATGTAACTACCGATCAGACTATGACCTAAAGGGACATGCGATCACAAGCAAGCAGAACCTCGAAGTATTAGACTCTGCAACTCAAAGCAAGGTGCTGCCTCATGTATTTGAGCTGTCGATGGGGATCGACAGAAGCATCTACGCAATTTTAGAACACTGTTACTATGAAGATGAGCAGCATGATGAGAGAGTAGTGCTTCGCTTGAAGCCTTATCTTGCGCCAATTTTAGTCGGTATATTACCGCTTATGACCAAAGAAGACCTTGACCAAAAAGCGCGCCAGATTAATTCTGATCTAAAATATGACTTTGACACCTTTTACGATGAATCAGGATCTATCGGCAGGCGCTACCGAAGGCTTGAGGAGATAGGGACGCCATTTGCCGTTACTGTAGACAAGACTACAATGCAGGATGATACTGTGACTGTAAGACACAGAGACACAATGCAGCAGGAAAGGATCAGGATATCTGATCTGCATCAGTATTTGCATAAGGCACTTAGAAGCCGCTAGATTCATAGATAGATATCTTTGCACTCATTTAGCAAGGGCAAATGAAATTTTGCTCTAGCCCATAATTTTAGTCAGGAGAATAGTAATCCTTTTTATGATACCTATACGACGGGAAAAAATTTAATGACCTGCAGATTCGAAAGAAATTAAAACGTATCATACATGAAATAGCATGAAAAGGAGACGAGAAACAGGAAAAATATAGCATCTGACGACGACATACCTTTAGAAAAGTGGCTTGTCTGCTTTCGTAATCCTCTATCAAAAAAGCATCCAGGTGGCTCTGTATTTATTCGTCAATTCTATGCGGCCGGTTTTTACGAAGCTTATGATACTGTTCTGACATACGCTGAAAAAATGAACATGGAGGTAATGTGGTTCCGAGAAAAGCGTTCCTGTAAACCATTTCTTAATTGTGACGTTCCTGAGCTTGAGTCGCTTTGTACGTACTGTAACAAAAAGTTCAATGACCGCGAACCAACACCCTGCACTAATGAGGGCTGCAAGTCCGAGTTTTGCTCAAGGCAGTGTATGACAAATCATCTTGCAATGCGGCATAAAAGTTAGGGAAAAGTCAGCACGCATTTAGCCTATTATTGTTTTCACAAGCATTTGTCTTGCTGGCTGGCATAATCCATTCCATTGCAAGAATAGTGATCAATACTAACAATTCTTCATAGCATGTCATATTATCAAAAAGACCCATCATCAACTTTTCCTCACCGATGACCTGCAGTAATGGTGCATACACTATATTAGATAGAGCATTAGTGATGAATTTTGTTATCTGATAGTAAGTAAGTTATATCTCGTCTCTACACACGTGTGTTTCTGGTGGCTCACCAACGACCAACAGGAAAGGAAGGACACAAGTTATATGATAGAAAAAAGAAAATTTGCATCACAATAACTGATGCATTCCATTATAAAGCCATCTCAAGCAGATTAGTTGAGGATTCATGAAGAGAGGAGGGCACAGTAACTGAAGTCTTTTAGTCACTGCTTGTGCAGATCAAGGGTAATCATACGTATGCGCTCTGGATCTGCCCTAAACTGCTTGATGCAGCGCGAGACGTATTGTCTTGGTGCGCCTTCCTGCTGACTCACTAATGTAAACCCAAGCGAGGTAAAGCAAGACTTAAGCCAATCAGCCCATGCCGAATACCGATCATCGCCTACAGGCTGCAATAACTCGTCGGTTAATTCTGTGACAAGCCTGAAGCGCCCTTGTTTTTTTAGCTTGCAGTACAAAGATTTGTAGAATGGCTTCCACTGCTCTTCTTTTTTCTCATCAATGAATGCAGGGTCTGGCAGCACTGCTATGAATTGATCAATGGATTCGTCTTGGAATGTAGGAACAAGGTCTTCAAAAGGCCGATTCATAATAATAACATTGGAAAGATTGATTCTTGACCGCGCCTGTACGCACTGCTCATTGTCAAGTTCGATTCCAACATATACCGAATTGCGATCGCGCCTAGCGAGGGTTTCAAGAAGTATGCCATCACCCATGCCAAGTTCTACAACTAGTCTAGGGTGAAGAGGGAGAGAAAGCTCCATCCTCCAATGTTAAGCCTTGAGAAGCTCAGCATCAAGTAACTGCTGCAGAAGCTGAACGGCTTCCTGCTCAACCTGCTGCCTTGGCAAACCAAGCTTGGCTGAGAATTGATCAGTGATCTGATTGATGGTCTTAGTCCCATCGCATGCAGTCCAGAATTCTACGATCGCTTCATTAACCATGAACCCCTGATCCTTATCGTTTGCAAGCATTAGCGATCCGTCATCCTGTTTTGAAAATCTGCCCATTTTCATGGGCTTGCTCTTTTCATAGTCAATCTGAAATCGTAGCTTTGGCTTCCCAAAGCCAAGCTTCTCTCGCGCATCCTGATTCATTTTTTCAAGGCTCCAAGGAGGATCCCATACTATGTCGACATTGATATTGCCGACCCCATTTACCTTTCCTACGTAGCGCTTGACATCACTTACTAGGGTATCATGGAGCGGACATCCTCTAGTAGTCATTGTCATCTTGATGTCTACATCTTTCCCTCCAGCAACCTTGACTCCATAAATGAGTCCTAGGTCTACTACATTGACAGGTATCTCCGGGTCCATGCACTTTTTTAGTGCCGCATAAACTTGCTCTTCGGTGACTGTTTGCTGTGTCGACATGCCCATACCCACTATTATATAGGGTTTGGACAAAACATGATAAAAACTTTATCAGCCAAGCAAGGCTTTAAGATTCTTCTCAAAGGGCGGTTTGAGTACCCCTTTCTGGGTAATGATACCTGTAATAAGCTCTGGTGGTGTCATGTCAAAGGCAGGATTGAAGACCCTCACGCCTTTGGGTGCAATCCGCTTCTTGCCTACCTTGACTACCTCGTCTATGGATCTATCTTCAATTGTTACATCATCTGGATTGCTTTCAAAATCAAATGTTGACAAAGGCGCTGCTACGTAAAATGGCACATTGTGTTTGTTGGCAAGAATTGCCACCTGATATGTCCCAATTTTATTGAAGACATGCCCGGTACGAAGCACTCTATCAGCGCCTACAATAACGTTGTTGATTGCACCTATAGCCATCATGTGGCCAACAGCGGTATCAGTTATCAGGCTAACATCGATCCCATCATGTAAGAGCTCAAAGGCAGTGAGACGAGAACCCTGCATTACTGGACGCGTTTCAGTGGCAATTACACTTAGGCGTTTTCCAGATTCCCAAGCAGCCCTTATGACACCAAGGGCAGTACCATAGGCAACTGTCGCAAGCGAGCCGGCATTACAGTGTGTGAGCACAATATCGCCGTCTTTTAACAGCTTGAGACTGTGTGCTCCTATTTTCCTGTTGGTTTCAATATCCTCTTCTGCCATCTTGAGCGCTTCATTAAGCACTGCTGTTTTTGCTTCTTGTACTGTCTTTGCACGCATGCTCTTTCCCATCACTCGCTCCAACGCCCAGAAGAGGTTAACTGCAGTGGGCCGGGTCGCCTGGAGTACCTTGAATGCATTGTCTAGCTCTGTTATCAGATCAGGTAATTTCTTAGCATTGCTCTGCTGGGCAGCTAGGGCAAGACCGAAAGCAGCCGTCACGCCTATTGCTGGTGCTCCCCTTACTACAAGTTTCCTGATCGCATCTGCTACTTCCTTGTAATCTTTGCAACTTACATAGACGAGCTTGTTTGGAAGCTTTGTCTGATCAATGAGCACCACAGAATTATCTTTCCATGCAACTGTCAGCAAAGGATCTCGCTTATGAGCCAAATATTATGGAAATCTTTTTTTCAGGCAGTATTAAATCTAACTAGGCCTGCCAATTGATGCGAACCTGCTGGCAGCAAATCGCGATCTATCTAGGATCCCACGGCCATCGTATACTGGTGCACCGTTGAGCTTTTCACTTGAAATGTTGTGATACTCTGCATGGTCTGAAATCAAGATCACAAGATCTGCATCCTTTGCCGCTGTTGACAAATCCGATGTTAGCATGATATCTGGAGGTAGATTAGGGTCTCTTATCACAAGTGGATCATGCACACGGATCTCTTTCACTTTCAACTTCTTCAGCTCTTTAATGACCTTGTAAGTGGGCGATAGGCGCGTGTCTATTACACCACCCCTAAATGCTAGTCCAAGTAATGCTACAATACACTTCGAGACATCGGATCCGTCAATCAATTTCATTGCCTGGCCGACGCAATAGGCAGGCATTGCATCATTAACATTCCTTCCAAAGCTTATGATCCTGCACTCTACCCCACTTTTTTTTGCAGTATGGAGTATGAATTGAGGATAAACTGGTATACATGCTCCTCCTACACCGACTCCTGGCCTGTGTATGTGGCAGAAGGGCTGAGAATTGGCAGCTTGTCTTGCCTCCCAAAAGTCAACACCTGCTTTTTCGCAGAATTTAGCCATCTCATTTGCAAGCGCAATGTTGACGTCTCGATACACTCCTTCTAGGAGCTTTTCAGTCTCAGCAGTCCTGATGCTGCGCATCTTTATTACACCTTTCTTGGCCACCAAAGAATAGAGCTTGGCACCAATTTCTAAGCTCCTGGGACCGGCGCCTGCTACAATTGCTGGATATCTCTCTTCAATATCTTCAATTGCCCTGCCTTCATAGATACGTTCCGGATTATACACCATGTAAAAATCCTGTTCAACTTTGAGCCCACTCTCTCCTTCCAAGATCGGGAGGACAATGTCTTCAGATGTGCCAGGTGGCACACTTGGATTGAGTGAAACAACATCCCCTTTTTTCAGGCCTTGACCGATTGAGGTCGCCACTTGCTTTACTGCTGAAAGGTCTGCAGAAAATGAATCTGTAAGCAGCACTGGCACACATATCAACTTGAAATGGCTGTCCTGGGAACCCTTGAGTGGGTCGCCGTAGACGAAGAATCGCTTTTCCCTGAGCCCCTTGGAAAAGGCCTCATTTACTCCTGGCTCATAGATATGTGTCCTCCCCTTCCTTGCATTTTCAAGCACTTCAGAGGAGCTGTCTATGCCTATCACATGAGCACCAGCTCGCAACCATGAAGAAGCAAGAGGGGATCCTACATGTCCAAGGCCGTAAACTGCGACTCTAAATTCGCCAGATCTAACCCTTCTTGCAAGATCTGGATCAGCCCTGCTGTTATTATCGTTGTTCTTGTTCTTGTTAGCCGAGACTGCATGGGTCTTGCTGTGGTTCTTCATTTGGGTCTTACATATAGTTTGTGTTCATATATTAGAGTTGATCTTTAGCATATCAACTAACAGGTTAAATTCATGAAGCTGCCAATTTGCATTGTTGTTGCCTGAATCAATACCTACGGCCATCAGAGTACTTGCTAGTGAAATTGTGTATCCAGTTGCACTTGTCGGTTGTCGTATATCAGATATGTCGCTCGATTGCTGTGAATACGATCTCGCAGTATTTGCAGGATCCCAAGAACATAATCAAGCCAATCAAGTAGTGCAGGTCGACAACCACCCAGTTGAGCTGATGCATTTTACAGGATCCATAAAGGATCACATTATTGATTTGGCAGATATGGTCATATTGAAAGATAACAGCAAACTTATGCTGTCTTCTGCAGCCAAAGATATCATATCAAAAAAATATAAAAAAATGCTAGCCTCTTCAGGCAAGAAGATGCTGATAAGCTCCTTGTTTTGTCAGCAGAAAATGAAGGAAACCAATCATCCTATGATTGCTGCAATGTGGCTCAAGATTGCAGCTTATGAGTTCATAGATGGAATGCTTGCTCTGTCAGGGGACAGACCTATGCCCGTGCATATTTTGGAACAAGTGAGGCAAATTGATTCTAAAAAAATGGCAGAAGGTGTTGATGTTGCGCTAGAATGTATTGGAGCAGAGAGAGCTACCCGGCCCGCAATATCTAGATCAATTGAGGCCATCAAGGAGTTAAAGTCAAAGGACTATGATAGAGAGCTTTTCATGTCAAAGGTAAGCCATCTGCTTGAGCGCCGTATGTTAGTAGACTGCTATTATTATGCAGGAAGGATTGCAGCAAAAAATCTTGTAAGTAGAAAGGAGATATTCTACAGCCAATACTCGAAGCTTGTACAGCTTGCGCTAGACTTAGCTAATGACTTGCAGAGTCTGGAAAAGATGCAAAAGCGGCTATTTAGAGCTGTAAACAGGGGCTTAGGACACTGATCGCCTTTGCCTTACTGCTAGAACGGGCGGCTCAGAGATCTCAAACGTACTTCGGGTGGTCCTCGCCCTCAATTTTGCCTTATATTTCAAATTCCTAGGCTTAGTCCTCAGCCTATATCCACAGCATGGGCACCAAAGGCCATCCCATTTTATAAATATCTCGCATATCTGGCATCTTTTTTGTCCGCTGGCATACCTGCCTGAACCAACAGGCTTTTGAGCCTTGTGGCGTATACATATACCTTTACAAGTCATTTTTCTTATCACCTGGTAACAACGACCAACGCACTAGTCAAGGCAATTTTAGCCTCAGTTAGTCATATACCAGCATCACTTACGCATTATGTCTATTTAAGATTTATAGAATTTCTTTAATTCAAAAATACTAGATTTTGCAAAATATATACAATCTTTATACAGTCATTCATGTAAAAGATTCGAGCAAGATATGATTCAGGTATATTTATTTGTCACATATTTTCGAATTTAGGATGCACACAACCATAAGTTTATAAAAGAAAACAACATATTATATAAATTCTGTTGCAAAAGCAGGAGGCATCGTTGAAGTTAGAGCCAGTGTCGAACCTTGAGAAAGTCACTAATGGGTTCTTTCTTGAGAAGCTTGATAAGTGAAAGGGCCTGGGGCACTGAAAGCATTGGCTTTTTGAAATGGTTGTCAGTACCTATCCTTGGGCAGGCGACCTGCACAAAAGCATCTATGCCTTTGAAAATCTGAATTCGTTCCTCGGTTATCTCCGTCAACGCTATCATCTGGACCTTCCTGTCCAATTTCTCAAATTCCTTTTTCAATTCTAGTGCTCGCACATGGGCAAATTGGCCTTCCTTCAGCCCAATGACGATTCCTATCTTTTTGGCATCGAGAGCCTTATAGATTGACAGCACTGCTTTCCTTTGCATGCCTTGCGCAAAATCATTTACTAAAGAATATTCTTCAAAATATGGGTCAAGCATGAACGTCGGTTTTTCGGTAGACAAAGCCACGCTAGCAGAGTGAAACATGCTTTGACCTAGGAAAATATACGCTTCAACCTGATTTTGTACATTATAAGCCGGGTAAAATTCGCAACCAAATACTTGCGCGTCGCGAAGTTGGCCCCTACCTCTTCCGATTATAATGTTGTAACCATGTTCTTCAAATATCTTTTTTACGCTGTCTATTTTATGAAGGTGTTGGCTATCGGTTACAAGTGAGAGTGTTTTGTACTTTCCTAGAAGATTCCTTGCGCACTTCTTGGCTACTACGTCAAAGCTAATGTCATCAAAGGCGTCTATCATCATGACCTTCTGGCCAAAGGTATCCATTGCAATGGTGTGGCCTATATTGAATAGAATGTCTGCGGCCAACATGTCTGCAGCATGAGTGTTAAGGTCACATGAACCCCAGCATGCGTCGCCTATGATATAAACTTGAATGCTAAAGGTTTCGGCTATATGGTCCGCTACATCTTGCAATTTTGGCATTAAGGCCTCAGGTCCATTTAGTGCAACTGATCTGGGTTTTTTATGCTCTATTGCTTCAAAAATCCTTTTCTCATCTATTCTAATTGTCATACTTGCCGCTTCGTCACCCTTATTGCAAATTTTGGGCATACTGCTTCGCATCCAAAGCAATAAATGCAGTCGCCCTCTCTTGTAGGCATAGCTTTTCTGTCAGTACCAGAGCCATGCCAATCGAACACGTTTACAGGGCAGACTTCAATACATGCGCCGTCGCCTATACATAAATCAAAGTCGACTGCTACGTCAGTGCCATAAATCCCAAGGGTACTTGACTCATTTTTCAACAACTTAGGTGTATTATAGGTTGTAGAAAACTTGTTTGCCTGAAAATTGGGATCGATAGGCAATATAAGAAAAAGGATTTTGACTAACTCAATTTAAATCATGCTATAAAGATCGGAGGCAGCCTGCCGGTACCACCGTTGGCAAAAGGTCCCATTTCAGGCCTTGCAAGATCCACCACGTAGACGTGCTAGCAGGGTTATGACGCCTTAGGGTTGCTCCCTCCCGGACCTCACCCATTTCGGCATTTTGCGGTCGAGACTACGCCTTCGCGTAGATCGCCGCTCATAACCATCCAGCACGGCATGATTTCATTTCAGCAAGGCAAGCGGGTACCTCCTGTCAGCGGATTTACCCGGCAGTTACTGATCCTGGCATAAAGCCGATTTCCAGTATGGGGCACGGCTGGCACCCCGATCCTCCCTGCCTCTGTATATCCTTTGCAAAATGACTATATTTGCTTGTTGGATACTATAAGACATTTAACATTCTACAAACTGAGCAGATATTCCCTGTCGAAACAGATCCGCATCTTGAGCAATTATTAGTTTGAGAAGGCGGAATACTGGCGCGGACAACTTTTGAGACTTTTGTCATTGACCTATACGCGTTGTATTTTATGCCTGGATGATCCCTCTCAAGTTTATTAAAAAACTCGCGCAAATCTGTGCGTATGCTTTCATGCATGTAGGGACACTCTTCTGACTGAAATGGGATGCCGCGCTGGAGGGCATAGAATGCGATCTCGTATTCATAAATTTCGACGAAGGGCTTGACTTTTTTCATACCGGTTTGTGTGTATTGTACAGGCTCTGGATAAATCCAGCCTATGCGCTCAACATCGCCCGCCAGCAAGTTGATCATAAATGTCTGCAATTGGTCGTCCATGTTATGTGCAGTCGCAACTATGTCAGCTTGTACTGTTTCTGCAGCAATATCTATTGCACGTCGACGAAATGTGCCACATATTGAACAAGATGATATTTTTTGTGATGATCGCTGGATCATGGCCTGATCCATGTCTATTCCAAAGAGCGACTGGTAGCTGAGGATCTTGCTTTCTACACGAAGATGTGTGCAGAAGTCTTTCACTATCTGGAGTGATTCATCGCGATATCCCTTAATCCCTTCGTCTATCGTGATTGCCACTAATTCATTGGCATTGTTTGGATGTTGATCAAAAAGCATCTTTAAGACATATAATAGAGACAAACTATCTTTGCCACCAGAAATCCCCACTGCGACCTTGTCGCCATAGCCTATCATTGAATACTTCGAAATCGTCTTTGCAACCTTGCTTTCAATTGAGTGTAAGAAGCATTTCTTACATAGGTATTCACCAGAATGTACTCTGTGGTATACGCTCTCTTCTTTTTGACACTTGGTACAGCAAGGCATAATTGGTTTTTAGAAAACTCCAAGAGTTATTAATCATTCGAGCACGAATCGTTAATAAACAGAAGGATTGTACTCTTTTCATGCTATTACCCTCCGAGTTACTGGACGAGGTCAACCTCAGAATATTGGATATCTTGAGTCGGGATGCATCCCGTCCATTTGTGGATATAGCTAAGGAACTTGAAATCTCCGATGCGACAGTACACATACGGGTTAGGAGGCTTCTGGCAGCCGGCATCCTTCGTAGATTCACGATTGCAACGGACAATGTGCTCTTAGGCTATGACCATCTTGCCTTCATAGGAATAAATATTAATGAAGGGTCAGCAGATGAAGTGATCGCCACGTTATCACAGTTCGATGAAATACTGGAATTACACGAAATGTATGGCCAATTCGATTTGCTTTTGAAGATACGTGCCAAAAGCCTTGAAGAGCTGAGGAATATAGTAGCGAACAAGATAGGCAGAATCCCTCAAATAACGGAAGCAGATTTAATGACAGTTCTAAAAACTATCAAGGAGGAGCAGATGATTCCCTTAAAGAAGGATATTGCAGATGCTTCAAGTGCAGCTGCTATATAGCCGTTGGTATTTTTACTTTTGCTGTTTGTCTTTTTTTGAAGATTGCCACCAGTCAAGGTATTCGTCATGACGCTTTCTGCGGGGATCTTCTCTTGATCTCTTGGCCCTGTCACGCAACTCGTCTATCTTTTCAGAAGAAGCAAAGAGCCCACAGCTTTTGCATATAAAGTTCTTGCTAGCAAGGTCATAGTTCAGCTCCCCTCCACATTCAGGACAAAAACTTGCCAATTATTATTAACTCTAATTCAGTTACGTGAATAAAAGGTTTTCAAGTACTCAAAGGTAACAAGGACATGAAGAAGCTGATTTCAGCTTAGTTTATTTGTAGTATAACGACTATCAAAACCCCTACTGTGACTCTTCTGCCAATTGTATTAACTCTTACCTGCAACTCTTGCTTTAATGAAGATAATGGTATTCCATTGGGCAAGTCTACAACAGCGATATTTGAAGGTACACCCGGAGGCAGTAGTAGTGATGTCTGCATTAGAACACACGACTGCATTTGGAGCATTCTCATATTGTTTCAGGGAACTTATACATATGCACCCACACTGCTTCCAATAGTATATAGAAATGCAAGTACCGATCATTTGCCGACCCTTTGACAGACTTATCGTACAGCTCATGGAGCGGATCCGTTACTGTGCAGGTCTTCGCATGAACCGTTGCAAAAAATTTATTGGGTCGATTGTGACCAGTGCCTCTCGCTCGCCAGTGCCGCTTATAATTCTGCAGCAACCAGAATTGTCACTGCGTGTATTCAGCAATTGTCTGATGTCTTTGAGAGTAACTTTTACTTTATTAGACTTGGATAGATAGTATATGCCTCTTCAAACAGTTTGTGAATGCAGAGGTTCACGCCCTTATTGGCAAAGGACGAGAATTATTAATGACTAGATCACACAGAGCACAATACATGGACATCTAACTGGCATATATTGTATTCTCAAAAGGTGAAAAACAATAGCATCCTTAAATTTTGGCTCTTCGTTTAGCAATGATTGACGCTGACATGTAAAGTACAAATCCGCAAGCTACAATTATAACACCATAAAGTGATAGTGCGCCTCTCTCAAGGTATTGTCCAAATCCAACTAACAGGGCACCCATAATTAAAAGACCAATTCCTGCGCGTGCAGCGCCGGGCATCTGTATCTTCTTCTTGTTCTTCTTTTTCGACAAGGCTGCTGCTAATATTTTCGGGATAGATAATGTTATAGTTTTTATGACATCCTTGACTAAAAAGAGATCAAGGCATGAAGATAGCAGTTGTAGGAATCGGGGTAGCAGGTGCGTATCTTATGAATAGGCTGAGCGATGACCGTAACATCCATGTAGTCGGTTTTGAGCGTACGCAGAAGGATGAGCACGACGCAGTATGCGCTTGGGCGACATGTGAAAATGTGATGGCCGGTCTTACAAGAAACTGTGGTCTTAATTTTGATGACTATGTATTGCATGACGGTCAGCATATGCAGGTGGATTTAGAGGAGAAGAGTAGCATCGACATAGGGCTCAAGGGGATGGTGAGCTATGATAAGCTGCGTCTGATCCACGATATGATAAGGGGGACAGAAATAAAGTTTGGGCGTGCTCCAAGAAAGGACGAACTTGAATCTGACTTTGATGTGATTATTGATTCGACTGGCTTTCATCGCAATTATCTGCCAAGAGTTGAAAATGAGACATGGATTCCATGCGTGCAATACAAAGTTCGCTATAATAAGGGTAAGGAGCCCTTTGACGATTTCTATTTGCGAGCATTTCCGTCTATGTCCGGTTATTTTTGGTATTTTCCACTTGGCAACGGCCATGCCCATGTCGGGGCAGGTGATTTCTCAAGAGGCCACAACCAGTTTGTAGATGAATTTTTAAACAAGTACGACTGCGAGGTAATAAAAAAGGTGGGACGGCCTGTCAGACTTACTCCTCCTGAAAGTTGCGAGCCCTTTACCGATGGTCGCAAGTCTATAGGAGCAGGCGAGTCAATAGGTACAGTATATCCTCTTTTAGGTGAAGGCATAATTCCATCTACTTGGTGCGCCGAACTCCTTGTTCAGAACCTTCATGACATGAGGGCTTACCGGCAGGCAGTGCTAGAAAAATTTAAGATATATTCTCTGGTCTTCAAGTTTATTAAGCTGAAAATAGCAGGCAAGTTCAACATGGTAAAGCATGGGATAGACATGCTAAAACTATACCAGCATATGAAGAGCGAAGAAGACCGTTATGGCATGAAGGTTAAGATGAGCAATATGCTAAAAGTAGCAGGAATCTAAAGCTTTAAAAATCTATTAAGAGCAGTGAGGTTAATGAGCGGAGCTAGCGATCAATCTAGGCAGCAGGAATTGGCCGCAGTAGAGCAGAGGATAAACGAGCTGGTCCAGCAGTCAAGAGTTCTTGAAGCATACATGAATGACATAATGACACGACAAGTCACTGTAAGCAAGTTATTGGAAGAGGCACATTTGGCTTCAAATACAATTCAAAACATCTCTTCTGAGCATGACGTGGAGTCGCTAATGCCAATCGGCATTGGCGTTTACGTCAAGACGACAGTACCTCCAATAAAGAAATTGCTCGTTAACTTGGATGCTGGAATAGCCATTGAAAAGAGTAGAGAAGATGCACTAAACTACGTGGAAACTAGAATAAAAGAGTATGAAGTAGCAGCAAGGCAGCTTGAGGCTCAAAGACAGGAAATAGCAATGCGTATGAATCAGTTGCAATCGCAGATAAACCAGATGATACAAGCTGCGCAACAACACGGTTGACGCCCGCTCTGGTTGAAAATAATCATGTTTGATAAACTGAAAAAGGCTTTTTCGAGAGCAGCTAAGGGTGTAGCTCAGAAAGAGCTCACTGAAAAAGTTCTTGATGATGTTCTGCTCGATCTCCAAATTGCGCTTTTGGAAAGCGACGTGGCGCAGGAAGTAGTTGACGATGTATCTGCGAAACTGAAAAAAGAGCTGCTCGGCCTAAAGTTGGAAAAAGATCAGGAAGCGACTGAGATTGTTCAGTCAAAATTGCGAATGGCAGTGGCTGAAATTTTTGCACGGACCAATACATTTGACTTAATTGAAAAGATAAAGAGGGAAAAAGCAGCCAAGGGTGGACCCTTTGTCATTGTTTTTCTTGGTATTAATGGAACAGGGAAAACAACTACTGTTGCCAAGATAGCAAACCTACTGCGAAAGTCTGGTTTTTCAGTGGTAGTAGCTGCAGGTGACACCCATAGGGCAGGCGCTATCGAGCAGCTCGAACAGCATACAAATAGATTGTCTCTTAAGATAGTCAAACAGAGATATGGAGCCGATCCATCGTCTGTAGGCCGTGATGCATATGATCATGCAAAAAAGAATCATATCGACGTTGTTCTCATGGACACTGCTGGCAGAATGCAGACTTCAAAGAACTTGATGGATTAAATGGGCAAAATCGTAAGA
>Ga0081538_10000279_pt1 | contig 58452 bp, 66 predicted proteins | sample TabmetS5T2R1_FD_71022 | JGI IMG/M metagenome (GOLD analysis project Ga0081538, IMG submission 71022) | Tabebuia heterophylla rhizosphere microbial communities from the University of Puerto Rico - S5T2R1 | ecosystem: Host-associated > Plants > Roots > Rhizosphere ...
CCGGGCGGGGAGATCCCAGTCTCCACCGCGAGGACCTGCAAGCCAGCGCGGGTGGCAGGCGGGCCCGCGTCGAGCCCCCCCGCCCCCACCCGCCCGCTGCGAAGCCCAAGCCGCATCAGGACGTTGTCGGCGCACACCTCCCACGCTTCGGGATCCGACACCCGCAACCACCCGCGCCGCTCCGCGATCTTCGCGAACAGGAACGACTTCTTGGCCAATGGATCCGAATAGGCGTCGAACCGCCGCAGGCGATCGAGCAATCCCCCTTCCCCACCCAGACCTTTCCCACTCGCTCTGAGCAGCTGTGCCGCCGACCCTGCGTAATCGCGGTTCAAGCCCGCTGTCAGATCGCGCCAGAGCGCGGCGCGGCGTTCGGGATCTTCGACCGTCTCGTCGTCGATCCGGAACGTGTCGGCAACATCCTCGGCGCGGACGTCGGCCAGCGAAGCCGCGGTGAGCAGGCCGGGCCTGCGCCGTGCCGCTCCGAGCCCCACCTCCCAGAGCAGCTCGCTGCCCTCGAACGGTCCCGCCCCTTCGACTAGGTGGCTCCCGCGGTAGCCGGTGCGGTGATCGATCGCGCACAAAAACAGCGCCGCGTCAGGATCGGGGACGTGGGCGAAGTCAGGCGGCTCGTAGGACACGGCCAACGCCTGCACTCGCTCGGCCACGCGTTCGAGCGCCGTCGCGATCTCAGACCTCGTAGGTCGTGAGCTCGAGCCGGTGGCCGTCTGGGTCCTCGAAGTAGATCGAGTGCGATGCGCCGTGGTCCGAGAAGCTGGTGTCGATCCCGCGCTCGGAGAGCTCGGTCTGGGCGGCCTCGAACGCCTCGCGGTCAACGCGGAACGCGACGTGAAGGATGCGAGGCGGGGTGTCGCCGGGGGAGTCGTCCTGCTCAGGAAAGAGCGCGATCCCGCTGCCCTCCGACGCCATGACCCGCGGCGGATCCCACTCAGGGATCACGCGCTCGAGCCCGAGGACCTCGCTATAGAAGCTCTCGGCCCGATCGAGGTCCGAGACCGCGAGCGCCACGTGGTCGAGCCCCTCGGTTCGAAAGCGCGCCACGCCGGCGCTACCACCAGACCTTGTTTTCGACGTCCTCCAGCTCGTCGACCGGCGTCGTGTAGACGCCCGAGGAGATGTACTTCCAGCCGTCGTCGGGCACGAGGAACACCACGTTCCCCTCGTCCAGCTCGCCCGCGATGCGGACGCAAATCGAGGCGATGGCGCCGGCCGAGACGCCGGCGAACATGCCCTCCTCGAGCAGCAGCTTCTGCGTCCAGACGATCGCGTCGCGGTTTGAGACCAGAATCTTGCGGTCGAGGAGCTCCAGGTCGATGATCGGCGGGATGAAGCCGTCGTCGAGCGAGCGCAGGCCCTGAACCAGCTCGCCCTGCGCCGGCTCGGCGGCGACGATCTGCGTCTCGGGGTCGTGCTCCTTGAGCCGCCGACCGACGCCCATCAACGTCCCGCCGGTGCCGAGCCCGCCGACGAACGCGGCGACCTCGTCGAGCTCCTCGAGGATCTCCGGCGCCGTGCCCTCGTAGTGAGCTCGCGGGTTGGCCTCGTTTCCGTACTGGTAAGGCATGTAGTACGACGGGTCCTTCTCGGCCATCTCCAACGCCAGCTCGACGGCGCCGTTTGAGCCCTTGGCGCCCTCGGAGTAGACGATCTCGGCGCCGTACATGCGCAGCAGCTGGGTGCGCTCGTCGGTCACGTTGTCTGGCATCACGACCTTGAGCGGGTAGCCCTTGCGCCGGCAGATCATCCCCAGCGAGATGCCTGTGTTGCCCGACGTGGGCTCGAGGATCGTCTGGCCCGGAGCGATCGCGCCCTCCCCCTCGGCCGACTCGATCATCGCCTTCGCGACGCGGTCCTTGACTGAGCCCGTCGGGTTGCGGCCCTCGAGCTTGGCGAAGATGCGGACCGTCGGCTTGGGCGACAGCCGCGGCAGCTCGACCATCGGCGTGTGGCCGACCGCCTCCAAGACGTTGCCGTAGCGCCCGCCGCACGGGCGGTTGAGCGTCTCCCCAAGCATCGCTTCAGGAAGTGTAGTGCTGCCGGGTAGGCGGCCGCCCTAGCTCGGGCCGGAGTTGTATGTTGCCGCCCGGGTCCGTGGGGAAACGGACAAGCGACTTGAGAGAGGTATCGGATGACTAGGAGTCGGCTCTGGCTCGTAATTGGACTTCTCGCCCTGGCGGCGACGGCCTTCGTCGCGGCGGGCTGCGGCGACGACGATGACGACGACGACGGCGGCACGGAGGCGACGACAGCCGCGGGCGGCGACATCCAGACGATCAACGAGGGAAGCCTCTTCATCGGCATCGACACGCCCTACCCGCCGTTCGCGTCGGGCCAGCCGCCGAACCAAACGGGCTACGACGTCGAGGTACTGGACGCGATCGCCGAGGAGATCGGCCTCACGACCGAGTACCAGGACACCGGGTTCGCGACGATCTTCCGCGACGTGGCGGCCGGCCAGTTCGACACCGCCGCCGCGGCGTCGACGATCAAGCCGGGGCGCGAGAAGCAGGTTGACTTCACCGACCCCTACTACGCGAGTGCGACCGCGCTCGTGGTGGCGGAGGGCTCGGACATCGCCTCCGTGGACGACCTGGGCGGCACGATCGTCGGGGTCCAGGACGGAACCATCCAGGAGGACTACGCGAACGAGGAGACCGACGCCGCGGAGGTGCGGGGATTCCCGGAGGGCACGAATGCCATCTCCCAGCTCCTCACGGGGGCGGTGGACGCGGCACTGATCGACGAGGCCGTCGCCGTCGACCTGCTCGAGAAGCAGGGTGGCATGGAGATCGCCGAGAGCTTCGCCGCGACGAGCCCGGACCTGTTCGGGTTCGCGGTGGCGCCGGACAACGACGGCCTGCGCGAGGCGATGAACGAGGCGCTCGCGACGATCAAGGAGAACGGCACACTGTCGGAGATCTACCAGACGTACTTCGACACCGAGGCGCCGCCCGAGGTGCTCGACGCCACGAACGAGCTGCTCACGAACGACTAGCGAGGCGACACAACGTCGAACGAGAGGGGGCGCCGCAGCGCCCCCTCTCTTTGCCCGAAGCGATTAGCCTCGCGCCGACACGAGTAGAGGAGAGAGATGGAGTTCATCACCAACTACTACTTCGACTTCAACCTCATGGGCGACGAGTTCAGCCGCGTCCTCGACGGCTTCTGGCTCACCGTCAAGCTCTCGATCATCTCCGGCGTCCTGTCGCTGGTCTGGGGGCTGGTGCTCGCCGTCCTGCGCCAGCTTCCGGGGCCGGCGCTAGCGCCCGTGCGCTGGCTGACGATTGCCTACATCGACGTATTCCGAGGCATACCGCTGCTCCTGGTGCTCCTACTGCTCTCGGGCTTCCTCTCTGCCGCGCAGTTCGAGGGCGTGATCCCCAGAGAGCTCGGGCTTCCGACCTGGTTAGGCGAGACGTCGCCGTTCTGGTGGGGCGTGATGGGCCTGACGATCACCTACGGCGCCTACATGGCCGAGGTCTACCGGGCCGGAATCGAGGCGGTGCCCCGAGGCCAGATGGAGGCGGCACGGTCGCTGGGCATGAGCCACGGACAGTCGATGCGCTACGTGATCGTGCCGCAGGCAGTGCGCAAGGTGATCCCGCCCCTGCTGAACGACTTCATCGCGCTGATGAAGGACACCTCACTGGTCGGGATCCTCGGCGCGCTGGAGGTCGTGCAGGTGGGATTCGACGTCCAGACCGAGCAGATCAACGGCTCTGCGCTGACGCTCGGGGCGCTGCTGTTCCTCGTCATCACGATTCCCCTGGCACGGTTGGTCGACTGGCTGATCGCCCGCGAGCAGCGCCGAATCGAGCGCGGCGGCGCGCCGCCAGAGGGGCCGGCCGAGGCCGAGCCCGGCGGACCGCCCGCGACTGGAATGGCGGGAGCATAGGATCGCCGGGATGGAGAGAGCCACCAGTCCCGCGCAGGCGGCGAGGCAGGACATCCCCGTCGAGGCCGGCGCGGAGATGCTGCGCCTGGAGAACGTGCACAAACGCTTCGGGTCGCTCGAGGTGCTGCGTGGCGTGAACCTCGATGTCGACCGCGGCGAGGTCGTCTGCGTGATCGGCCCGAGCGGCTCGGGCAAGTCGACCCTGCTTCGCTGCATCAACTTGCTCGAGCCGGCAGACGAGGGGCGCATCCTGCTCGAGGGACGCGAGATCACCGGAGCGACCAGCTCCGAGGACCGCGACTACGTGCGCCGGCGAGTCGGGATCGTGTTTCAGCAGTTCAACCTCTTCCCGCACAAGAGTGCGATCGGCAACGTGCAGCTCGCCCAGGAGAAGGTTCTCGGGCGCTCGGCCGACGCGGCCGAGGGTAAGGCCCAGGCGCTCCTCCAGCGCGTCCACCTCGCGGACAAGATGGACGAGTATCCGGAGCGGCTCTCGGGCGGCCAGCAGCAACGAGTGGCCATCGCCCGCGCGTTGGCCATGGACCCGCACGTGATGCTGTTCGACGAGGTCACCAGCGCACTTGACCCCGAGCTGATCAAGGAGGTGCTGGACGTGATGCGCGAGCTCGCCGAGGAGGGGATGACCATGGTCGTCGTCACCCACGAGATGGGCTTCGCGCGCGGCGTTGCCGACCATGTGATGTTCATGGACGAAGGCGTGGTCGTCGAGGAGGGCCCCCCACACGAGGTGCTGGGCAACCCGCGCGAGGAGCGGACGCAGCGCTTCCTGGGCCTGGTGCTAGAGCACTAGCCGCCGCCGGCCATCGCCGGCAGGATCACGACCGTGTCGGAGTCGCCCACCGCGGTCTCGAGCCCGTCGAGCACACGCACGTCCTCGTCGTTGAGATACACGTTGACGTAGCGGTTGAGGTCGCCGTCGGGGCCGAACAGCTGCTCGCGCGTGTCCGGATGCGCCTCCGCCAATGCGGCGAGAACCTGACCCACACTGGCACCCGAGGCGCTGACCTCGCTCTCGCCGCCGGTCTTCGGGCGCAGCACCGGTGGGATCTTGACGGTCGGCATGGGCGCGAACGCTAGCTGCTGAGGGCGCGACCGGCGATCAAGCGGCGGGCGAGGGCTCGCGCGCGGGCGCGGCGCAGAACAGTTCGTAGTCCGGGAACTTGCCCATCTCCTCAACGGGGATCTCCGGCGCGTTGTCGCCGCAGATCGGGCACTCCGGGTCGCGCTTGACCTTCAGCTCCGTGAAGCGAGTGCTCAGCGAGTCGTAGAGCAGCAGCCGGCCGATCAGCGGCTCGCCGATTCCCGCGGCGAGCTTGATCACCTCGTTCGCCTGCAGCAGGCCCATCACCCCGGCCATCACGCCGAGCACGCCGGCGGCGCCGCACGAGGGAGCGATCTCGGGCGGAGGCGGGACCGGGTAGAGGCAGCGGTAGCACGGGCCCTCGTACGGAACGAAGGTCGAGACCTGGCCGTCGAAGGCGAGGATGGAAGCCGAGACGACGGGCTTGCGCAGCCGCACGGAGGCGTCGTTGAGCAGGTAGCGCGTAGGGAAGTTGTCGGCGCCGTCGACGATGATGTCGTACGGCTCGAGGAGCTCGATGACGTTGTCGGGACCGAGCCGGGTCCGGTGCTCGACCACGTTCACGTCGGGATTGAGCTGCTCGATCGACTGCCGGGCCGACTCGGTCTTGGGCGCGCCGACGCGGGTCGTGTCGTGGATCACCTGACGCTGGAGGTTGGTCTCGTCGACGAGGTCGTCGTCGACGATCCCAAGGGTTCCAACGCCGGCCGCGGCCAGGTAGAGGGCGGCCGGCGATCCCAGCCCGCCGGCGCCGAGCAGCAGCACCTTCGCTTTCAGCAGCTTCGCCTGGCCCTCGACTCCCACCTCGGGCAGCAGCGTGTGGCGCGAGTACCGCATCCGCTGCTCCGGCGTCAGCCCTTCGGCGGCGATCACCGGCAGGCCGTTGGCCTCCCAGGCCTTGATTCCGCCAGCGACGGAGGCGGCGTTCTCGTATCCGAGCTCGCTCTGAAGCGCATCCGCGGCGCGCGCTGAGCGATTGCCCGAGGCGCAGTAGAGGATCACGCGCTGGCTTGGATCGGGCGCGACCTCATCGGCCCTTTCGATCACCTCGGCGGGGGGCACCAGCGTGGCGCCCTCGAGGTGCGACTCCTTCCACTCACCGACCTCGCGCGTGTCCAGCAGCACCACGTCGCCGCGCTCGATCTCCTCGCGCGCGGTCTCCGGATCGATCTCCTCGATCCGGCGCTTGATCTGCTCGATGGTCTCCGCCGCCGTCGCCAAAACCGCTAAACCTCCGAATCCCTATCCGGATTCATGGATTACCTACGACAAGTGTAGCGCGGGTAGTGGCCGGCGCGGCGGCGGACGCGAACGCCGAGAGGCCCGGCGGATGCCAGGCCTCTCGGTACGTCTCGGTGCCGTGCGCTAGCCGAGCGCCGGGCGCATCTGCCGCAGCCGGCGGACGCGCTCCTCGATCGGCGGATGCGTCGAGAACAGGCTCGCGATGCCGCCGCCCGAGAACGGCTTGACGATGTACAGCGGCTCGGCGGCCTGGTTGACCTGCATCGGCATCGCCTTGGCGCCCTCCTCGAGCCTCAGCAGCGCAGAGGCGAGTGACTCGGGGTTGCCGCTGATCTCAGCACCGGTCGCGTCCGCGCCGTACTCGCGCTGGCGAGAGATCGCGAGCTGGATCAGCGAGGCAGCGATCGGCGCCAGCAGCACCAACGCAAGGCTCGCGATCAGGCTCAGCGGCGAGTTGTCATCGCCTCCAAACCAAAGGAAGAAGTACGCCAGGTAGGTGATCATCGCGCCGATCGCGGAAGCCACCGACTGGGTGAGGATGTCGCGGTTGCGAATGTGGGCCAGCTCGTGCGAAATCACGCCGCGCAGCTCGTCCTCGGAGAGCAGCTTCATGATCCCGCTGGTCACTGCCACCGCGGAATGCTTGGGGTTGCGGCCGGTCGCGAACGCGTTCGGCTGGTCGTGCGGGATCACGTGGAGGCTCGGCATCGGCAGGTCGGCGCGAGTAGTGAGCTCGCGGACCATCTGGTAGAGGCCCGGCGCCTCCTGCTCGGAGACCGGCTTCGCCCCGCTGATCTTCAGCGCGATCTTGTCGCTGAACCAGTAGGAGACGAAGTTCATCACCAGCGCGATGACGAGGAAGACGCTGGCGATCTGGATGCCGCCGATCGCGTAACCGATCGCGACCAGCAGGCCGCCGAGAGTCGCCATCAAGATGGTCGTTCTCAACGTGGCGGCGAAGTTGGACTTGCGGGTTGTTGTCATCGCGGGCGGCTCCTTCTAGGTCCTGATCTGTTCTCACATAGTTTGACGGACCCGGTCGCGATACCCATGGGGGCCAGCCCCTATTCGGGTAGGGGTCCAACCCCTGCTTGCGAAAACGCTTCGCGGCCGCCTGCTCGAGGCCGATACTTAGGTGGTGATATGAGTCGCTTTAGCGACGAAAGCAGCATGTGTCGTTGGTGATTTGAGTGCGGGATCGGAGGCTGCTCACCCAGGTACTGGTCGTCAACCTGCTGCTGATCGTCATCGCGGTCGTGGCGGCGATCCTGGCGGCGAATCCCGACATCAACTTCAGCGAGAAGCCCGAAGCTGCGCTGGTGCTCGGTTTCGCCGTCGCGCTCACCGTGCTGCTGAACCTGTTTCTGATCCAGCGCCGCTTCCGACCCCTGGAGCGGCTCGTCGAGGAGATGGAGCGTGCGGACCTCTCGCGCCCCGGGGCCAACCTGCGCCGGGACGTGACCATCGGCGGCCCGGAGGAGGTCGAGCGCCTGAACCGCGCGTTCCGGCGCATGCTCGAGCGCCTGGAGGCCGAGCGGCGGCGAACGTCGAGCGCCGCGCTGGCCGCCCAGGAGGAGGAGCGCGCGCGGATCGCGCGAGACCTCCACGACGAGGTCAACCAGTCGCTCACCGGGTTGCTGCTGCGCCTGGAGACGGCGCGCCAGCAGGCGCCGCACTCGCTGATGCGCGAGCTGACCGAAACCAAGGCGCTCGCCAACCAGGCGATGCAGGAGCTGCTGGCGCTGTCCCGCCAGCTCCGCCCCACGGCGCTTGACGACCTGGGCCTGAAGGCCGCACTCGCCGGCCACGTCCAGGAACTCGGCTCGGAGGGCCTGAACGCAAGCTTCGAGTCGCACGGGAACTTCTCGGACCTCACCAAGGACGTGCAGCTCGTGGTCTACCGCGTCGCGCAGGAGGCGCTGTCGAACGCAATCCAGCATGCGGAGGCTGAGAACGTGCGCGTCTCCCTGCTGCGAGAGGACGGCGAGGTCGAGCTGCGTGTGGGCGACGACGGCCGCGGCTTCACGTTCGACCAGGCGGCGAAGGGACTCGGGCTGCCCGGCATGCGGGAGCGCGCGCTGCTGGTGGGCGGAGACCTGCGAGTCGAGTCGCGCCCCGAGTTGGGCACAAGGGTCAGCCTCCGCGTGCCGATAGAGACGGGTGATGGAAGCCAGAGAGAGGGATGACGTGAAGGTCCTGATCGCAGACGACCACGGGATCGTCCGCTCGGGGCTGCGGATGCTGCTCGAGCGCCAGGACGACATCGAGGTCATCGGCGAGGCGGCGGACGGAGCGGAGGCGCGCGACATGGCGATCCGCGAGCGGCCCGACCTGGCGATCCTCGATGTGAAGATGCCCAAGCTGACGGGCCTTCAGGCAACGCGCGAGATCCGCGAGCAGGCGCCCGACGTCTCGGTGCTGATCCTGTCGATGTACGACGACGAGCGCTATCTGTTCGAGGCCCTGAAGGCCGGCGCTTCCGGCTACGTGCTCAAGGCGCAGGCCGACGTCGAGCTGCTGGAGGCGGTGCGCGCCGTGGAGCGCGGCGAACCGTTCCTCACGCCCGAGGCCCAGCGCGCGCTGATCAAGGACGTGCTCGGCGAGAGCGCCGAGCGGACCGACGAGCTCACGCCGCGCGAGCAGGAGGTGGTGAAGCTGGTGGCCGAGGCGCACACCAACAAGGAGATCGCCGAGATCCTCCACCTCTCCGAGAAGACGGTCGAAAACCACCGCTCGAACGCGATGCGAAAGCTCGGCATGCGCGACCGCGTGGAGCTTGTCCGCTACGCCATCCGCCGCGGCCTGATCGAGCCGTAGGGCGCTGCAAACCGTCCTCTGGCGTTGTCCTCCGTCGGACGGCTCGCTCACATACATCGTCAGTACGCTCGCGTCGCCGTCCTCCCTGCGTCCTAGCCAGACTCGGTTTTCGCGCCCTATCGCGATGGCTTTGCTCGCCCCGCCGATGCCTAGAATCGCCCGCCGTGGCGAGCGTTCAGCGCACGGCGGCGGCAGGGCCCGACTACGCCGGCGCTGTGCGCGTGGGGCTGGTTCTCGCTGGGATCGGCTCGCTGGTGCTGACGGCAGGGTTCTTCTGGCGCTGGGGCTGGGCGACGGAGCTGTGGCCCTGGCCGGACACGCGCCTTTCCTTCGTCTTCCTCGCCTCGATCGTCGCCGCGATCGGGCTGCCGGCGCTATGGATCGGCCTCAGCGGCGAGCTGCGCGCGATCGAGGCCGGGGCGCTCGATCTCGCGGTCACGTACGCGGGGATGACGGCGTACGTGCTGGCCCTGGCCGGCGACCCCGGGCAGCCGGAGCTGGGGGGCTACGTCGCGGCCTTCGCCGCGCTCGGGCTCTTCTCCCTGGCCGCGTACCTGTGGTCGCGACGGATCCCGCGCCGGGATCCGCGCCCGATGCCCGCTCCGGTGCGGATCTCGTTCGCCGTGCTCGCCTGTGCGCTGATCGGTTTCGGCACGGCGCTGGTGTTCGGCGCCAACGTCTTCCCCTGGCCGCTCAGCGACGAGTCGTCGGTGATGTTCGGGTTGATCTACCTCGGCGCCGCCGTCTACTTCCTGCACGGGATCGCCCGCCCGAGCTGGAGCAACGCCGCCGGGCAGCTGATCGGCTTCCTCGCCTACGACCTCGTCCTGATCGGTCCGTTCCTGGGCCATTTCGACGATGCGAGCGGAGGCCAGCTGACCAGCCTCTGGATCTACACGGCGGTGGTCGTCTACACCGCGTGCCTGGCGATCTACTACCTCTTCATTTACGACGAGACCAGCCTGTTTCGGGCCGAGGCCGGCGTGGAGCGGGCGCGAGGCGCCGCCTGAATAACCCGACCTCTCCGCTAGGATTTGCCCCCGATGCTGTTCTCGACCAAGGCTGAATACGGCGTTCGCCTGATGGTGGAGCTCGGCCGCCAGGCGGGCGATGCCAACCCGGACGAGGCCGAGCCGGTCGCGCTCGCCGCCGTCGCCGAGGCGGAGACGCTCCCGCTGTCGTACCTCGAGCACCTGGTGGCGAAGCTGCGCAACGCCGAGCTCGTGACTTCCGTGCGCGGCGCGCACGGGGGCTACAGGCTGGCGAAACCGGCGAACGAGATCGCGATGATCGACGTCGTCGAGGCGCTCGAGGGGGCCATCGCGCCGATGGAGTGTTTTCACGTCGAGCGCGAAGGACGCGTCCTCTGCTCGCACGAGTTGGACGGCGACCGCGCCTGCGCGACGAAGCTTCTGTGGACCCGCGTGCAGGGCGGCGTCACGCGCGCGCTCGCGGGCACCACGCTGGCCGAGCTGGTCGAGTTCGCGGAGCAGCACGCCCCCGCCAAAACGCTCGCCGGGCAGGCCGCGTAGGCCGCCCCGGCCCGACCGCAAACGACTACGTAGGAGACGAATGGCCGACCTCGAGATCCGAAGCCTGCACGTGACCGCCGAGGACAAGGAGATCCTCAAGGGCCTCGACCTGGAGGTTTCGAAGGGACAGATCCACGCGCTGATGGGCCCCAACGGGTCTGGCAAGTCCACGCTCGCCAACGCGATCATGGGCCACCCGGCGCTTGAGATCACCGAGGGCGAGATCCACTTCCTGGGCGAGGACATCACCGAGGCGGCGCCGGAGGAGCGAGCGCTCGCCGGCTTGTTCATGGCCTTTCAGTATCCGGTGGCGATCCCGGGCGTCACGGTCGCCAAGTACCTGCGGATGGCGCTGAACGCCCAGCGCGAGGCGCGCGACGAGGACGAGATCAAGCTGAAGGACTTCCGCAAGCTCACCGAGCAGGCGATGGAGCTGGTGAGCATCCCGAAGGAGTTCTCCAGCCGCTACGTAAACGACGGCTTTTCCGGGGGCGAGAAGAAGCGGATGGAGATCCTCCAGCTCGCGATGCTGCGTCCTCAGCTCGCCGTGCTCGACGAGACCGACTCGGGCCTGGACATCGACGCGCTACGGGTCGTCGCCGAGGGCGTCAACACGGTCGCTGGCCCCGACATGGGGGTGCTGATCATCACCCACTACCAGCGCATCCTGCACCTCGTCGAGCCCGACTTCGTGCACGTCATGTACGACGGGCGCATCGTCAAGGAGGGCGGCCCCGAGCTCGTCGCCGAGCTCGAGGACAAGGGCTACGGCTGGATCCGCGAGGAGGTCGAGGCGGCCGCGTAGGCCGCAGGTGTGAGATGAGCAGCTTTAGCTGCGAAAGAAGCTGGTCAGGCGGCGCAGCCGCCGCAGGTGATTGACATGGAGCCCGCCGCGACACAGAGCTCCGCACCCGTAGCGGCCGCCTACCCGATCGACAAGGTCCGCGCGTCGTTCCCGGCGCTCGAGCGCGAGGTGAACGGCAACCCGCTCGTCTACCTCGACAGCGGGGCGAGCTCGCAGCGGGTCTTGGCCTCCATTCAGGCGGTCGACCGCTACGAGCGCCGCCACCACTCCAACGTGCACCGCGGAGCGCACACGCTGTCGGCCGAGGCGACGGCAGCCTACGAAGGCGCCCGGGCTACGGTCGCCGACCACGTCGGCGCGGCCGACCGGCGCGAGGTGATCTTCGTGCGTAACGCGACCGAGGCGATCAACCTCGTCGCACGCTCGTGGGGCGCGGCCAACGTCTCGGCCGGCGATCGGATCCTGCTGACCGAGATGGAGCACCACTCCAACATCGTTCCTTGGCAGCTGCTGGCCGAGGCTGTCGGCGCCGAGGTCGACTGGGTCGGCGTGACCGACGACGGCCGGCTCGACATGGACGAGCTCGCTCGGCTGCTCGAGCGCGGGCCCAAGCTCCTCGCCGTGACTCATCTCTCCAACGTGCTCGGAACCGAGAACCCGCTGCCGGAGATCTCGCGTCTCGCCCACGACGCCGGCGCGCTCGTGCTGGCCGACGGCGCGCAGGCCGCACCGAAGCTTCCGGTGGCCGTTGCAGAGCTCGGCATCGACTTCTACGCATTCACGGGTCACAAGGCCTATGGACCGACCGGCATCGGCGCGCTCTGGGCGCGGCTAGAGCTGCTGCGCGAGATGCCGCCGTTTCTCGGCGGCGGCTCGATGATCCGCAAGGTCACGCGCGAGGGCACGACCTACGCCGATCCCCCCACTCGCTTCGAGGCGGGGACGCCCGCGATCGCGCAGGCGATCGGGTTGGCGGCAGCGCTGCGCTGGCTCGACGGCCTCTCGATGGACGCGATGCTGGCGCACGAGCGCGAGATCGCCGACTACGCGCTCGAGCGGGTGGCGGAGGTGCCCGACCTGCGGATCTTCGGCCAGGGGCGGGGTCCGGAGCGGACCGGCCCGGTCTCGTTCGAGATCGAGGGCATCCACGCCCACGACGTCGCCGAGATCCTCGACCGCCACGGCGTGGCCGTGCGCGCCGGGCACCACTGCGCGCAGCCGCTGATGGACCGGCTGGGCGTCGCCGCGACCACGCGCGCGAGCTTCGGCGTCTACACGACGCGGGAAGAGATCGACCGCCTGGTCGACGCGCTGCTCGACGCGCGACGCGTCTTCAAGCTCTGACTGGCGGTCGGTCGACGCAGCCACGGGCGAGGACGGCGGCGATGACGCCCACCAGTCCCACCATCACCCCGCCGCCTACCCACAGCAGAGTGAGCCGAAGCGTGCCAGGTCGTCCAGCCGAGCATCGGTCCAGGCCGCTCGCTCCATCGCCCCGAAGGCTAGCCCTCCGCTACGCACAGATGGCGCGCACGTCGTGCCACCGACGTTACGGACCCCACGTTGACGCGCAGGGGCGGATGCGCGTGCCGCTACCGTTTCGAACATGGACGACCTGTACCGCGAGCAGATCCTCGAGCACTACAAGCGGCCGCGGAACTTCGGGCGGCTCGACGACTTCGACCTCGAGTTCGAGGACGTCAACCCGTTCTGCGGCGACGAGCAGCACGTGTTCATCAAGCTCGACGAGGACGGTCGCGTTGCCGAAGTCTCCTTCGAGGGCAAGGGCTGCGCGATCTCGACGGCGGCGACCTCGATGCTGACCGAAGAGCTGGCCGGAAAGAGCCGCGAGGAGCTGCTGCGGCTGGAGAAGGAGTATGTCCTCGATCTCCTCGGGATCGACATCTCCGCCACGCGCATCAAGTGCGCGCTCCTGGGCCTCAAGGTGATCAAGAGCGCCGCGCTCGGCGACGCCGCCGACTGGGAGGCCGAGGGGCTGCCGGGAGATCCCGCCGAGGCGGAGACGGTCTAGCGCCCTAGATGCAGCGGACTCGCTCGCTACGGGCTCACGACCGTGTTCGACGTCTTCGGCTTGCAGACCTCCGGCGCGGGTTGCCCCGGTTTAGGACGACTCTGCGATGGAGTTCAGCCGTGTAGGAGACGCCAGACTGCGGCGGTTCGCTCGAGGGTGGAAACTCGAACCCACCTGGCGACCGCTCACGGTCTGGTTGCGGGCGCCGCCGTCAACGGACAGATACACGACGCGGTGGCGAAAGCACTGCTTCTTTCGCGAGTTGATGTCGCCGACGATTCCCAATCCTCGGACGTGTGAGGCAGATGCGCTCCTCACGCGCCAAACCTAACCCACCTACGGAAGCTCGCGCAACCGACCCTGCCTGTCGATCGCCGCGTTCGGCGCCGCCGCCGCCTCGGCCTGGAGCTCGGCGAGCTTGATGTCGTCGAAGCCGACGCTGCTAAGCGCGCTCCAGGTCCCACCCAGAAGCGCCATTCCGGCGTACTGTGGTTCAGGGTCGAGAACCTCCGACGGGAAGACCACCGAGCACGGCATCTCGTCGCCACCGAGCTGCGCGCCGGCCGGAACGTTCAGGTGGATGACACGAGCCGCCTCGTAGTGATGGAAGTTGAAGTTGTGGGGCCGTAGGCGAGCGCCGCCTCGTCCTCGTTCCAGGCCTGAACGCACGCGACGTCCGGGTCAGCCGGCTCGGGGCCTTCGTCTCCGCCGAAAAGCACGACGACCACGACGACCGCGGCCAACACGGCACCGACCGCCGCCGCGAACAGCACCCTGCTGGACACGGCGCGAAGGTATCCGACGGGCGCGGGATCGTCCAGGGTCCGTCGCTAAAATCCCGACTTCGGAAGTAGGAATACGTGACTACCGATACCAGCACAATCACCGTCTGCGCCCGCGACGACCTCGGCGAGGGCGAGATGCGCCTGGTCGAGGCCGACGGGCGTAAGATCGGCGTCTTCAACTGCGGCGGCGACCTACTCGCGATCGAGGATCGCTGCTCGCACGACGACGGGCCGCTGGCCGAGGGTGAGTTCGACGCGGCCTCCTGTACCGTTGAATGTCCCCGGCACGGGTCGCTGTTCGACCTGCGGACGGGGCGTCCCAAGACCCTGCCCGCCTATCAGCCCGTCGAGACCTTCGAGGTCAGGGTTGACGGCGACGAGGTGAAGCTGGAGCTCTGAGACCTTATGGCGACTGTCGACACATCCACCACCGCTCCATCCGGCAAGCAGCTGACGGACGAGGAGAGCGCGCTCAAGGAGATCGGCCGCGACTACCTCGAGCGGTTCGGCTTCCGCGATCCCGAGGGCGGCTACGTGTACAAGGCTCCGAAGGGGCTCTCGAAGGAGGTCGTCGCCTCGATCTCCGAGTACAAGGACGAGCCGCTGTGGATGCGTGAGTTCCGTCAGAAGGCGCTCGAGCACTTCATGCAGCGCCCGACTCCGACCTGGGGCGGAAACCTCGGCCAGATCGACTTCGACAACATCCACTACTTCGTGCGGGCCTCCGAGAAGGCGAGCCGCGACTGGGACGAGGTCCCCGAGGACATCAAGAAGACCTTCGACCGGCTGGGGATCCCCGAGGCGGAGCGCAAGTTCCTGGCTGGAGTCGGCGCGCAGTATGAATCTGAGGTCGTGTACCACCAGGTCCGCGAGGACCTCGAGAAGCAGGGCGTGATCTTCCTCGACATGGACTCGGGCCTGCGCGAGTACGAGGACATCGTGCGCGAGCACTGGGCGACGGTCATCCCGCCCAACGACAACAAGCTCGCCGCCCTGAATTCGGCCGTGTGGTCGGGCGGCTCCTTCGTCTACGTCCCGAAGGGCGTCAAGGTCGAGATGCCGCTCCAGGCCTACTTCCGGATCAACACCGAGAACATGGGCCAGTTCGAGCGGACGCTGATCATCGCCGAGGAGGGCTCGGACGTCCACTACATCGAGGGCTGCACCGCGCCCGTCTACTCCACCGACTCGCTGCACTCCGCGGTCGTCGAGATCATCGCCAAGCCCGGCGCCCGGGTTCGCTACACGACCGTCCAGAACTGGTCGCAGAACGTCTACAACCTCGTCACCAAGCGGGCGGTGGCGCAGGAGGACGCGACGATGGAGTGGGTGGACTGCAACCTCGGCTCGAAGCTGACCATGAAGTACCCCTCGATTTACCTGCTCGGCGAGCGAGCCCACGGCGAGATCCTGTCGATTGCCTTCGCCGGCAAGGGCCAGCACCAGGACGCCGGCGGCAAGATCATCCACGCGGCGCCGAAGACCACGTCCTCCGTGTTTTCCAAGTCGATCTCCAAGGACGGCGGCCGCGCCACCTATCGCGGGCTGCTCGAGGTTGGCAAGGGCGCCACCGAGTCGCGCTCGAAGGTCGTCTGCGACGCGCTGCTGCTCGACGAGGACTCCCGCTCGGACACGTACCCGACGATCCGCATCGACGAGAACGACGCGAACGTCGGCCACGAGGCCTCGGTTTCAAAGGTCGGCGAGGAGCAACTCTTCTACCTCCAGGCCCACGGCCTCGACGAGGAGGAGGCCTCGAAGATGATCGTCAACGGGTTCATCGAGCCGATCACCAAGGAGCTCCCGATGGAGTACGCCGTGGAGATGAACCGGCTGATCGAGCTGCAGATGGAGGGCTCGATTGGCTGACGCCGACGGCGCCGCGGCGCCTTCGGTCGTTGAACCCGATTGGCTGGACGAGCGCCGCGACCGGGCGAAGCTCCTCGCGCGGCGGCTCGAGCTTCCGGACCCCAAGCAGAAGGGATGGGAGTTCACCGACCTCTCCGGCCTCGACATCGGCGGCTTTGCCGAGGGAGTCGCGCACGTCGAGGGCCTCGAAGCGACCAATGGAAGCGGGCCGGTGGTGATGCCGCTGGCGGAGGCCGCGGCAAAGATGCCGGAGCTCGTCTCCGAGCGGCTTGGGACCGTGGTGGCGACAGAGGATCCGTTCGTCGCGCGCAACGAGTCCGCCTGGCGCGACGGCGTGCTCGTCTACGTCCCGCGCGAGCAGCGCCTCGACGAGCCCGTCCGCTTGACGATCGCCGGCCACGGCGACGTGGCGGTCAACTGGCGCGCGCTGATCGTGCTGGAGGACGGCGCCGAGGCCGAGGTCTGGGAGCGCTACACCTCCGATGGCCAGGGCCTCTTCAACGGGGTCGTCGAGCTGGTGGTGGGGCGGGGCGCCAACCTGCGCTACGTCTGCCAGCAGGACCTCGACGACCGCGGCTGGGTGTTCGCGACCCAGCGCGCGGAGGTGGAGCGCGACGCGAGCCTCGAGTGGGTGGCGCTGGGCTTTGGCTCAGCGCGCGGCAAGGTGCGGATGGAGACCAAGCTCGCCGGGCGAGGGTCAAGCGCGAAGGTCACCGGCGCCTACGCGGGCACCGGCCGCCAGCACCTCGATTACGACACCACCCAGGAGCACGCCGGTGAGGACACCACGTCGGATCTCGCCTTCAGGGGCGTGCTGGCCGGGCGCGCGACCGCCGTCTGGCGAGGCATGATCCGCGTCGACCGGGGCGCCCAGCGAACCGATGCCTTCCAGGAGAGCCGCAACCTGCTGCTTTCCGAGCGCGCCCACGCCGACGCCATCCCGGGTCTCGAGATCGAGGCGGACGACGTCCGCTGCACCCACGCCGCGGCCGTCGCCCAGGTCGATCCCGACCAGCTCTATTACCTGCGCGCGCGAGGCATCCCGGAGCCCGAGGCCAAGCGTCTCGTGATCGAAGGCTTTCTCCAGGAGCTCGTCGAGCGCACCGCCGCGGGGCCGATTCGCGACTCGCTCGCGACCGAGCTCGAGCGCCGGCTCGGCGAGCTGCTCGCCGAGCCGGCCTGAATCTCGGCATCCCGCTGGATCCACGTCTACGCTCCCAGCGTGGCGTCTCGCCGCGGGATCTGGCTCTGGGCGCTGACGGTGGTGGCGGGCCTCGCGATCGGTGTCGCCGCCTTCCAGCTGACTGACGACGACGACGAGTCCCAGGACGCAGCTGCCACGCCGCCCAGCGGCACAGTCGCGGCCGAACCGAGTGCTTTCGCCCACGAGGCGCTGCCACCTCGCCTCCTCCGGCTCTACCAGCGAACCGGCGAGGAGCTCGGGCTGGACTGGTCGGTGATTGCCGCGGCCGACCAGGTCGAGGGTGCGGTCGGCCCCGCCAACGAGGGCGAACGGGTGTCGGCGATCGGCTACTCGCTCCAGGCGCTCGGCGCGCCCGACGACTACCGGCTTGCGTTAGAGGCCAGCCAGGGATCGCCCGGCTACGCCCGCTCCGTCCTGCGCCTCGCCGACCGCTACCGCCAGGTCTCGGATTCGGAGGTGCCGGCTGCCGCGGGTCCGTTGCGACTTCCCGTGGAGGGGCCGGTCATCGCCGGCTATGGCCAGCGCCTCGGCGTCCTCCACGACGGGATCGACATCGACGCGCGCACCGGGACTCCGATTCGCGTGCCCGCGCCGGGGCTCGTGGTGAGCACGGGAGTGCACTCGATCTTCGGCCAGTACACGTGCGTCGTGCACCGCTTCGAGCCGCCACTGCGCGGAAACCGAGCGGTGACCACCTGCTACGGCAACCAGAGCCGCTACGCCGTCGAGCCCGGCGACACGGTCGACGAAGGCCGTGTGATCGGCTACGTCGGCTGCACGGGCACGTGCCTGCGGCCGCACGTCCATTTCCAGGTCAAGCTGGGCAACGGGCAGACCGCGCCCGTCACCGACCCTGCCCCGTTCCTGGCCGCCGAGCCCGAGATCCGCCCCGGGGCGCCGCTCGAAGGGTCGGCGCCGTGAGGCCGCGCGCCGCGCTGGCCGCGGCAAGCTGCTGGTTGCTCCTCGTCGGCGGCCTGGCGGCCTGCGGCGATGAGACGACCTTCACCGCGGACGAGCTCGTCGCCGAGGTGAACGCCAACGGCGCCGGAGTCCGCCTCGGCGAACAGCTGACGACCAGCCAGGAGGACCTGGAGCTATACGCGCTGAGGCTTGCCGGAGGTGGCGCAGCACCGGGGGTGGCCCCGGGCGACGCGGGCTCGGCGCCGGTTGACGTGCACGGCGGAGGCACGCTGACCATCGCCGACGACGCCGACGCCGCCCTCGACGAGTACGAGCGCTGTGAGGGCGCGGCCAGCCTGATCTGCTTCAGGGCGGCCAACGCGGTGCTGATCTTCGAAGGCGCGGTTCCGAACCAGGACCTCGCTCGGATTGAGTCGGCCGTGTCGGCGATGGCCGAGGAGTGAGCTACGTCTCAGTCGGTGGTGGCTCCTCGTCTATGTCGCCGCGGCGCCGGTCGCGAATGACCGTGACGACGATCGAGGCGAGCACGATCAGCACCGGGACGGCATAGAGGATGTAGACCAGCCAGTGGCCGGCGTGGGCGACCGGGAGCACGGCGCTCAGTATGGAGCAGCCCCCGCCCGCGGAGATGTCGCTCAGCGAGGCACCGGCCTGACCGCGAGCAGCACGACGAAGGCGCTCACGGCCACAAGCACGATCGACGCGCCGGCGGCGAGGTCCAGATGCCAGGAGAGCAACATCCCGAGCGGCGCGCTCGCGGCCGCGATCCCGGCGGAGGCGAGCATCATCGCCGGCAGTCGCTTAGTCAGCAGAGCGGCCGCGGCCGGTGGCGCCATCAGCATCCCGAGCACCAGCAGCGCCCCGACAACGCGGAAGCCGATCACCACGGCGAGCGTGACGATCACCAGCATCACCAGGTGCAGACGATCGACCGGCATCCCAAGCGCCGCCGCACGCTGGCGATCGAACGACAGCGCGAGAAACGGCCGGTAGAGCACGGCGACAAGTGCGAGCACGGCCGCCGTGGCGACCGCGGTGAACGCAACGTCGCCGCCCGTCACTCCCAACACGTCGCCGAACAAAAACGCGGTCAAATCCACTGTGTAGCCCTCCACGCGCGAGATCAGCACCACGCCGAGCGCGAGCATGAAGACGAACACGACCGCGGCGGCGGTCTCCTCCCGCAGGCGACTTCGCCGGAAGATCAGCCCTGTGGCGAAGGCCGTGACGAGCCCCGCTCCCAGGGCGCCGGCGGTGATCGCGGCCTCGTCCGGCTCTTCCCCGGCCGCGCCGCCAGCGGTGATCATGAACGCGATCGCGATACCGGGCAGGACGCCGTGGGCGAGGCTGTCGGCCATCAGCGCCATCCCGCGCAGGATCACGAAACAGCCAACCACCCCACAGAGCACGCCCACCAGCGCCGCGGCAAGGGCTCCGGTGCGCACGAATTCGGCCTGGAACGGATCGGTGATGAAGTCCAAGCGCGCTCACCCCGCCCCGTGGTGGTGATGAGCGACGTCGACGAGCAGCTCCCCCACCCTCAGCACGTGCCCGGCGAACGTCTCGGCCAGCACCTCCTCGGTACAAGTCGTCTCCGCAGGGCCGAACGCGACGAGACGCCGGTTCAGACAGAGCACGCGGTCGTAGTCGCGCGCGGCGCTCTCGAGATCGTGGGTCGCGACGACGATGGTGCGGCCCTGCTCGCTCCAGCGTTGGAGCAGTGTCCGCGCCGCCGCGTGAGTGGGGCGATCGACCCCGGTGAACGGCTCGTCGAGGAGCAGCAGGTCGGCGTCCTGTGCGGCGGCCTGGGCCAGCAGCACGCGCTGGCGCTCGCCCCCTGAGAGGTCGCCGAATCGCCGGTCGGCGAGGTGCTCGACGTCAAGCGCCCTCTGCGCGTCGGCCACGAGCTCGTGGTCACGCGGCCGGAAGGGGCGCACCCACCCGAGATCGCCGTAGCGGCCCATGCGCACGACGTCGGCGCCGGTGACGGGAAACGCGGGCTCGACGTCGATGTGCTGGGGCACGAATGCCACGCGCCGGCTGGCGAGCCGCACCGTGCCGGCGGCCGCGCCGACGAGTCCAACCGCGGCTCGAAACAGCGTGCTCTTGCCGGCGCCATTTGGCCCGAGCAACGCCGTCCGCGAGCCTCCCGGCAGAGCGAAGCTGACCTCGTCGAGGGCCCGAACGTCGCCGAAGGAGACCGTGAGCCCGTCGGCTGCGAGCGCCGGGTCGGCCAGCGAGGCCCTAGCCACTGCTTGCGGCCCGGCTCTCGCAGCGAGCGCAGCGCCCGTGAATCAGCACGTCGTGACCGCTGACCTGGTGGCGCAAGCGCTTCGCCAGCCTGCCGATCGCCCGCTCCAGCCCTTCGTCCTCGAACGCGCTCAGCGTGCCGCAGGAGTCGCACAGGACGTGGTGATGATGCTCGCCACCCGGGATCACGGGCTCGTAGCGGGCTCCGCCTTCGCCCACCTCGATTCTCTGAACGAGGCCGATGCCGTGAAGGAGGTCCAGCGCACGGTAGACGCTGGCCGTCCCCACGCGATTGCCGCGCGTCCGCAACCGCTGCGCGATCTCCTGCGCGGAGAGGCAGCAGTCCTGGTCGGCGAGCAGGTCGACGACTGCGCTGCGCGCGCCGCCGGTGCGTTGCCCCGCCTCGCCAAGGGCCTCCCTGGCGAGCGCAGACCAGTCGACCTCGGTCTTCCTCGTCATCGGAGCGAGGATACACCGGTCGTGAGAATGATTATCATTCCGGCGATGCGCGTGAGAACGATTTTCATTAGTGCAATCGCCGCCTCCTCCATCGCGCTCGCGGCCTGCGGTGACGACGACAGCGGCAGCGGCGACGCGCCGAACGTCGTGGCGACCACCGGAATCGTCGCCGACGTCGCCGGGGCAGTGGCGGGCCCGGACGCGGAGATCGAGCAGGTGATCCCGGACGGCTCCAGCCCCCACGACTTCGAGCTCTCCGCCCAAGACCGGCAGATGCTCGAAGAGGCCGACCTGGTGGTCGCCAGCGGGGCCGGGCTGGAGGCGGGGATCCCGCTCGACGACGTCGACGCGCCGCAGTGGGCGCTGACTGATCACGTAGGTGAGCTGCTGCCGTTCGAGGAGGCGGGCGCCCATGAGCACGCCGAGGACGAGCAGGCTTCGGAGGAGGAGCACGCTGCCGAGGAGGAGCACGAGCACGGCTCAGAGGACCCCCACGTCTGGATGGACCCGACGCGGGTGGCGGCCGCCGCTCCGGCTCTCGCCGACGCGCTCGCCGAGGCCGACCCGGCGGGGGCGGACGGATACCGCAAGCGCGCCCGGGCCTACGCCGACGAGCTCGACGGGCTGGACGCGGAGCTCGAGCGGACGCTGGCGTCGGTTCCCGACTCCGACCGCGAGCTCGTCACGTCGCACGACTCGCTGGGGTACTTCGCCGATCGCTACGGCTTCGAGGTGGTTGCCACCGCGTTTCCCGCGTCCGGGCCCGAGGCCGAGGCGAGCGCCGGCCTGATCGACGAGGTCGAGGGCGCCGTGAGCGAACACCAGGTACCTGCGGTGTTCGCGCAGGAGGAGGACGACCCAGAGACGTTGCGGCTGATCGCGGACGAGACCGGTGTCGCGATCGAGGAAGGCCTGATCATCGAGTCGCCGGGGTCCGCCGGAAGCTACGAGGGGATGCTCCGCCGGGACGCCGAGCTGATCGCGGCCGCGTTGAGTCAGTAGTTCCGCCCGAACCCGTCCCTAGCCTGGCGCGGGATGGGCGACGAGCGGCGAGCGCTGCTGGACTCCAGCGTCGGGCGGGCGTTCGCAGGCGTTGCGATCGCGATCGCGGTCGTGACCGCGATCGGCGTCGCGGTCTTGTGGCCGGGCGAGGCCGACACGCAGCTCAGCGAGGGTCTGACCGCATCAACCGAACGGGCGGAGGTGACGAGCGTCAGCTACGCGGCCTGCCCACCGCCTCAGGAGGGCACCTGCGGGACGGCCGAGATCCGACTCGAAACCGGCCCCGACGAGGGCAGCACCTCCACGCTCACGCTGGGCGGCACCCTGCTGGAGCCCGACCTCGAGGTGGGCGATCAGATCCGGGTCGCGCCGAGCGAGCCGGTGCCCGGCGAGCTGCCGCCCGAGCTTCGCCCGGAGGCGGGAGACGCCTCCACCGCCTACACGTTCTCGGATTTCGAACGCCGCACGCCGATGCTGTGGCTCGCGATCGCGTTTGCCGTGCTCGTGATCGTCTTCGGGCGCCTGCGGGGGGCGCTTTCGCTGTTGGGCCTGGCCGCGAGCCTGGCGGTGGTCTTGATCTTCATCGTCCCTGCGATCCTCGACGGCGAGTCGCCGCTGGCGGTGGCGATCTTCGGCTCGCTGGCGGTGATGCTGCTGACTATCGCCCTCGCCCATGGCCTCGGGGCGAAGAGCCTCGCCGCTGTTGTCGGCACCACAGCCAGCCTGCTGCTGGTGGCCCTGCTGGCCGAGCTCTTCACCGAGCTCACGCACCTCACGGGGCTCGCGTCCGAGGAGCCGGCGCTGCTTCAGCTCGGGGGCGTCGAGGTCTCCTTCGAGGGCTTGCTGCTCGCCGGGATCGTGATCGGCGCGCTGGGAGTGCTCGACGACGTCACGGTCAGCCAGGCATCCACGGTGCTCGCACTGCGCGCCGCGGATCCATCGCTTGGCTTCGGCGAGCTCTATCGCCGCGCGCTTGACGTCGGGCGCGACCACGTCTCGGCGACCGTCAACACCCTCGTCCTCGCCTACGTCGGCGCGGCGCTGCCGGTGCTGCTGATCTTCAGCTCAGGCGAGCTCGGCTTCGTCGACGCCGTCAACGTCGAGCTCGTCGCGCAGGAGATCGTCGCCGCGTTGGTGGGCTCGATCGGCCTCATCGCTGCGGTGCCGATAACCACCGCGCTCGCGGCGACACTTTCCAGAGGGCTGCCCGCTGAGCGGTTGCCGGCTTCGCCGGGCCACGCTCACTAGGTCTGCCGCGGCCTCAGCCGCTACCGCCGATGCCGATACCGGCAGCGAGCACGCCCACGGTAAGCAGGGCGATCGTGATCGCCCGCATCCGGCCCGGGGTGAGCCGGTCGCCCGCCTTCGTCTTCACCCACGCCCGGACGCCCGAGGCAGCGCCGATCGTGACCGAGGCGGTGGCAACGCACTGCATGCACATCGCGCGATGGAGCGTAACGGCCGCGGCGTCTACTGGTTCGCCTGCGAGAGCAGGTAGAGGCCCAGCGAGGTGAAGCCGACCATCAGCGCGAGCATCCAGTACTGGGAGCGGGCGGCCAGGCGAGTGTCGCCGTAGACCGAGATCGCGCGGTCGTGGCCCAAGACCAGCGCGGTGACGTGCCCGACTACGAGCGCAGCCACCTGCACGTACCAGATCGCCGTCGCGCCGATCAGTCCGTAGTCGATGCCGCCCTCGGCCGTGCCGAAGTAGTCCTTGCCCTGCCCGAGCGGGTCGGAGAGCAGGAACGTGAACTGCGCCTGCTCCTGAAAGACCACCAGGCTGAAGTAGTGGGCCACCAGGTACGCGAGGGCGATCGGGATGAAGGCGTGGACGAACAGCTCGCCGAGCCGCCGCGTGGTGAGCGAGGTCTTGACCGTGTGCATCCCATAGATCCCGGCCCAGAACAGGCCGGCGACGAAAGCAAGCGTGAGGACGAAGAAGATGCTGTTGGCCGTCCGCAGCGCGGCCACCGGGCCGAAGCCGGCGTCGTCGAACCATTCGAAAACGCTCGTGATGGGATCGGCCAGGGCCCCCTCCGAAGCGCCATCGAACGTCGTCGCACCGATCGCGAGCAGCACCAACGCGATCGATCCGGGAACCGCCGCCCACGAAGTCGTCCCCGCAAGCCAGCGGCGCACGCCGAGCCTCCCGTCGCGAACCTCCACCGACGCGAGCCGCGAGAACATCCCGAAGTAGACCGAGAACGCCTCACCGCGATCGAGCCAGCGATCGCTGCCGAACAGCACCATGGCGACGAGTGTGTAGGCCGTGTAGGCGAGCGTGGCGACCGCGACCGAGTGTGGCGTCAGCCCGACGGTCTGAAAGCCGCTCTGGCCGTAGATGAGCTCGAACCAGACGAACGCGAGGATCCCGACCACTGCCGGCCAGCGCCCCAAGCGCTCGGGGTAATTGAGCGGGGGCGGTGCCGATTGGCCGGCGACGAGCTTGAAGATTGCGCCCGACGCTCGGGCGATCGCGCGCCACGGATTGAAGGACCTGAAGACGTCGCCGAACAGCACGCTCAGCACGACGAAACCGAGCCAGACGGTGACGAAGACGAAGGTGACGGAGAAGTTGCGGTCGGGCGCCTCGGTGCCCTCGAGGCCCGCCCACACCGTTACCCCGAGCAGGAAGACACCGATCAGCCCAGCGAGCGTCTCGGTAACCGGGTTGACGACGAGTCGCGACGCTGTGTCCCCGAGCTCTCGCCAGCCGTCCTCTTCGAAGCGGGTCCGATGCCAGGCCAGCGACAGCGCGACGAACGAGACGATCAGTACCAGGCACGCCCCCCAGGCGAACAGCCACTCCGGGATCGGCAAGTCCTGCCGGCCGACCAGCGCGTGGCCGGCCGGCAGGATCGTCCCACCGAGGAGCTCGCCGAGCATCAACTGGGCGTGACGGTGATCTCGGCCAGCTGGACCACTGAGTGCTCGAGCTCGACCTCGAACACGCCCTCGATCGTCGCCGGAACGTCGAACGACACCTTGCCGCCGGCGCTGACGTCCATGCTGACGTCATAGCCGTGCAGATGCACCTCCTCGGCTACATCGGACTCGACGACGAAGCGGATGCGATCGCCCATTGCGAACTCCAGCTCCTGTACGCCGCCGGCGGGCTCGCCGTTGCGCACGACGATCGTCGCAACCTCGGGCTGCTCGGGCTTCTCCCCTCCTCCACCCCCGCCTTGCGGCCCACCCCCCTGCTCGGCCGGCTCTTGAGGGGCGGTCGTGGTCGCGACAGGCGTCCCGTCGCCGTCATCGTCTCCGCCTTGCAGCACGATGAACAGCGCTACCGCGACCGCCACGCCGGCAGCCGCGATGACAACCGTCCTCGTTCTCGAACTCATTCAGCATCTCCTTTCGGCGCGGCCGCACACCGCGCATCGCTCAACGGCAGCTCCCGCGCCTGGCGCGGTAGCGCATTGGCCGCGAGGGCTCAGGCGCGGCTAGCGAGCGGCGGAGGCCGGCGAGCGATCCCGAAGCGAAGGCCGAGCGAGCTGAGCGGCCGACGGGTGGGCGCTCCTACGGACGGGACGAGACTTCGCTCCGGCCGCGGGAGACGCCGCAGGGAGAGGACCGCGGCCAGGCGACGCTCCGCGCGATAGAGCCAGCCGCGAGCGAAGGCCGCAATGGCCCCGAGCGTCATCGCGAGCGGAAGCACAAGCCAGCCGCTCGCGCCGAGCACTCCCTCCAGGCCAGCTGGATGTCCGGCGGCAAGCGCTCCCTCGGCAAGCTCCTGGGCGAAGTAGACCGCCAGCAACGCGACCGCGTAGCCGGCCGAGCGCTCAGCCGAGCTGACGTCCTGCGCCAGAGCGGGTGCGAGCCGCATGAGCGCGGGAGCGATCACTGAGGCGACCAGCGCTGCGACCGCGACGGCCACCAGAAGCGGCGCGACTAGCTCTAGATACGCGTGTCCCTGGCGCTCGAGCTCGGCGCCGGCAGCTCCACCGTAGGCGAGCAGATATCGGAGCTGATGCAGCACGAGCGCCCCGAGCACGAGCAGCGCGACGCCGCCGGCCGCTCGAGTGCTGCGCGCGGCGAGGTTCATCGCCGGGATTCTAGGAGCCGCGGGTCAGCGGCCGGCCGGCCGCTCGGTCGGGGTCTGGTTCTGCTCCAGGCGCGGCGCGTCGACCGTCTCCTCGCTGAAGACAAACACGAACACGGTCACGATCGCGATCCCGAGCACGAGGCCCAGCACGACGCCCAGCCAGAGGTCGATGCGGCGACCGCGGCGTGCGGCCATGTCCGCAGTCTGCCTAGACGCCGTCGAGCAGGCGCCAGTTGGCCCTGAATGCGCCCTCGGCAGCGGCGACGAGCCGGTCAGCGTCCTCATCGGTTGCCAGCTCGGCCACGAGCTCTCGCACCTCGGCGGCGTGCTCGGTGTCGCGTGTTGCGTGAACGCGGAAGTAGGCCGTCCCGGCGCGGTCCTCGAACCCGTAGCGATCCAGGAGCCCTTCGCGCTTGGTGACGGAGATCTCCGGCTGTCCGCTCTCGATTGCGTAGAGGCGGATCAGGTATCCGAGCAGGTCGTCCTGCGCGGTCCAGGCCCGCACGCACTCTGCCGTCTCGGGCGTCGGCGCGTCGCTGACCTGTCCGCCGCTTGTCTCGACAAACCCGTCCCAGAGCCGTACGTGACCGAGCTCCTCGGCCGCGTGTCGCCGCAGCTCAGAACGCTCCGGCGCCGCGTCCGCGGCCGCCTCGCTGAGCGTCGCGATCGCCTCCACCGCATGGCGGTACTGGCCCGAGTAGCGCGCAAGCTCCTCGGCCGTCAGCTCACCCGCCGACCACCGCTGGTAGAAGGGGTGGCGCAGGACGTCCCAGCGCCTGCGGCTGCGCTCGATGCGGTCGAAGATCGTCTCGGTCACTCGGTCCTCCTCGTTCGTTGGGCGCCGGATCAGGATAACCACCCGGGTAGCGGCGAACCGGACCCATCTAAATTCCGCCCCGTATGCGCCCCGAGCGAACCGACATCGCCGCCCCGGAGCTGACCCAGCGCGTGCGCTGGGTCAACGGCCGCCCTCCGCGGCGCATGAGCGAGCTGCTCGACACCAGACCGGTGCTCGTTCACTTCTTCGACTTCGCGCACCTCAACAGCCGCCGGGCCCTCCCCTACCTCCTCGCCTGGCACGAGCGCTACGCCGACGCGGGACTCACGGTGCTCGGCGCGCACTCACCCCGCTTTCCCTTCACCGCCGAGCGCGAGAAGCTTGCCGCGGCGGTCGAGCGCATCGGCATCGGTTATGCGGTTGCGGATGACTCTCGCTACGACCTCTGGCAGGACTACGGCTGTCGCGGCTGGCCGTCGCTGTTCCTCTGGGGTCTGGAAGGGACGCTGCGCTGGTTTCACTTCGGCGAGGGCGAGTACGCGGGCACCGAGGAGGCGATCCGCGAGGAGCTGCGCCGCCGCGATCGCGACGCGGAGCTGCCTGCGCCGCTGGAGCCGCTGCGCCCGGAGGACGCGCCAGGTGCGCTCGTTGCGCCGCCAAGCGAAGAGGTGTTTCCCGGCGGCTCGCCATCGGAGCCGTGGCGCCCTTCGGGCGACTCGGACTCGCTAGAGATCGAGTACGCGGCCGGCGGCGCCTACGCCTCCCTCGACGGCACCGGCGAGCTGCTCGTGGCGATCGACGGTCAGGCGCCGCGTTCGATCGAGGTGCACGCGCCCGGGCTCTACGAGTTGACGAGCGACGATCGACACTCCTCGCATCACCTTCGTCTCGAGCTCGAGGGCGAGCTGGCCCTGTACTCGGTCAGCTTCGCGGCGGCGATTCCGTGACCCTCTAGCCTGAATCTCGGATGAGCTTCGACTTCCTCTTCGCCCCGGTCGAGGAGCTGGACGCCTGGCTCACAAGTCTCCTCGACGGCGCCCCTGTGCTTGCGGCCTTGGCGATCGCGTTCGCGCTGGGACTGCGCCATGCGGCGGACCCCGATCACCTTGTTGCCGTCACCTCGCTGGTCGCAGCCGACGGCGGCGACACGCGCGGCGCCGTGCGGCTCGGCGCCTGGTGGGGTCTCGGCCACGCGGCAACGCTGCTCGCCGTCGGTTTGCCACTGATCGCGTTCAAGTCCAAGCTGCCTGGATGGCTTGAGTCCGGGGCCGAGGCGGCGGTTGGTGTCGTGATCGTGGTGCTGGCGGCGCGGGTGAGCTGGAAGTGGGCGCGCGGCGACTACCGCCTTCGCCGACATCGGCACGGACCGGCCTCCGATGCGGGGCCGGGCTCGCACCGACACCTTCGAGCCGGCGCTACAGCTGACCACCTCCACCGGCGCACGCCCGGGCAGGCGCTGGCGATCGGGCTCGTTCACGGCTTGGCGGGCACCGGCGCGGTGGTGCTGCTGCTGATCGCCGCCCTGCCTACACAGATTGCCGCCGCTGGCGCGCTGGCAGTCTTCGCACCGATGTCAATCCTCTCGATGGCGGCCCTCAGCGGAGCCTTTGCGTGGACCCTCACCCGACCTGCCGTCGATCCGGTCTACCGCGCCGTGGTGATTCCGGCGCTGGGCCTGTTCGGGCTCCTCTTCGGCCTCTCCTACGCCGGCGTCACCGGCTGAGCTCTAGCTCGATCAGAGATCGGCCGGCCGGCGCAGAATCATGTGCCAGCCCTCCGGCGCGCGCTCGAAACCGAAGCGCTCATAGAGCCCGTGTGCGTCGGCGGTCCCGAGCAGGATCAGGCGCAGGCGATCGAGCGGCGGCGTGGAGATCACGGTCTCGACCAGCCACTTCGCCAGGCCCTTGCCGCGATGCGGCTCGAGTACGAACACGTCGGCAAGCCAGGCGAAGGTGGCGCGGTCGGTGATCACGCGCGCGAACCCGGCCTGGGAACCGTCCGGGGCGTAGAGGCCGAACGGGATCGATCCAGCGATCGACCGCTCCACCGTCTCCCGGGGCACCCCCCGCGACCAGTAGGCGTCACGCAGGAAATCCCACGTGGCGTCGATGTCGACGCGATCCGGATCCATGGAGATCACGTAGCCGTCTCGCTTCCACTCCATGGCGGCTGACGGTAGCGAGCGCGAGTACGATCGCGCCGCCGTGAGCGACAAGGCCACCGGCGTCACCCACGCGCGAGCGGCGCTGCTCGGCAACCCCTCCGACGGCTTCGGCGGAGCGACGATCGCGTTCGACCTGCCCCACTTCGCCGCCGTGGTGGACGCCCGGGAATCCGAATCGATTCTGATCGAGGCCTATGGCCTGCGACTCGACTTCCCGGACGCCGGCGCCCTCGTCGCCGCAGGGCGCGACCACGCTTATCCGGCCGGCGGCCCTGCGGCGCTACTGATGGCGACGGCGAAGCGGTTCTGCGAGCGGCTTGCCGACCCGGGCGGCGACCACGCGTCGATCGGTTTCGAGCTGCGGCTGCGTTCGTCCTCGATCCCGCCGCAGGTGGGCCTGGCCGGTTCAAGCGCGATCGTGATTGCCGGCCTGCGAGCGCTCTGCGAGCTGTTCGCCCACGAGATCAAGCGCGAGCTGCTGCCCGGCTTCGCACTCGCGTGCGAGACGGAGGAGCTCGGGATCGCGGCGGGACTTCAGGACCGCGTTGTCCAGACCTACGGCGGGCTGGTGTTCATGGACTTCGACCCTGCGTTATTCAAGGCGCGCGGATACGGCGACTACGCACAGCTCGATCCCGAGCTGCTGCCCCCCCTGGTGGTCGCCTATAAACCGGACGCCGCCGGCGACTCCGGCGTCGCTCATGCGCCGATGCACCAGCGCTTCGACGCAGGCGAGCCGGAGGTCGTCGAGACGATGGCAACGATCGCCGAGTTCGCGCACGAGGGACGCGCTGCGCTGCAAACCGGCGACCGCGAGCGCCTCGGCTCGCTGATGGACCGCAACTTCGAGCTGCGACAGAGCATCTACGAGCTCGATCCGCGCCACACCGCGATGATCGATGCGGCGCGCTCGGTCGGCGCGGCGGCCAACTTCGCCGGGTCGGGCGGCGCCGTGGTCGCGTTGCCCGCGGCGGGGGCGCCGATCGACGAGCTGCGCAACGTTCTCGCCGGGATGGGAGGCACGGTGGTGGTGCCGGGCGCCCCGGCGAGCGGAGACCGTTCGGCCGGCTAGTTCGCCGAGGCGCCCTCGCCGACGAGCTCATCTGCGAGCGCGCTGCGGCAGTAGAGAACCTGCCGGCCGTTGCGGCGGGCGGAGACGAGCCCGGAGTCGCGGAGTGCGGTCAGGTGCTGGGAGACGCCGCCGGGTGTCATCTCGAGGCGCTCGGCGAGCTCGGTCGTGGTGCGGGGCGCGTCGAGGTCGCTGAGCAGCGTCGCGCGGCTGCGGCCGAGCACATTGGCGAGCGCCTCGCGAGGCGCCGAGGCCGAGTCCCACAGCAGGCCGACTCCGCGCGCTGCGTAGACGACCGTCGGCTGCCAGGGCGGCTGGGTCATCGTCGACGGCTTGTCGCATGAGAAGGCGCTCGGCACGAGGACGAGGCCGCGGCCTCCCAGTTCGACGCGCTCGGCGTACTCCATGGTCACCTCCACCCCGTCGTCAGACCAGACCACGAGCGGGTGGAGATCTGCGAACAGCAGCGACACGCCGCCCTCGGTGAGGCGCCGCGAGCGGTACAGGAGATCAGTCTCCAGCAGCGCCTTGATGCGGGCCCAGTGCGGTTCGATCGCTCGGCGCCAGAACTCCCGCAGCACCTCGGCGAGCTTGCCGACGGCGCGCGCGGGGTCGTCCAGGTACGGGCGCAGGGCCTCGCGGGGGTTGCCGCTGGCGATCAGAATCTCGACGTCGTTTCGAATCTGATCCGGCGGCGTCAGGCGGACGAGCTCGAGCTCGGTCTCAAAATCGGCCAGCGGGGTCGAGGGAGGGGGCGTGAGGAAGTCGGCGGCGTAGCCCTCCTCCTGCGACGGCAGCAGGGCCAGGACGAGCGAGAGATCGAGTTCCCCGATCTCGCTGCGCACCTGCTTCATCCAGGGGAGGTGCAAGGCGAAGACGCCCGGAACGCGCAGGGCTTGGATCGCGGCCGTGGTCTCCCACATCGGCGAGATCGCAAACCGGGTCTTGGCCAGGTCCTCGACCGTGAACTCGTAGCGGACCATTTAGCACACACTAAATGATTGGCCGGAAAACGCGCTTGGCAGCAAGCTCGGTGCAGATCGACCGACTCGAAAGGACCCCAGATGTTCCCCTCGACATTCGCCCACCTGCACCCGGAATACTCGCCGCAAAGCGAGCCCAGGACACGTCGCGGCGCGCGAACTCAGCCGCGGGCTGCGAACTCCGTCCGAATCTCCTTCGGAAGCATGAAGCGGACGTCCTCGTCGACCGTGCGGAGCTCGCCGACGTCGTCGGCTCCGCGCTGGCGAAAGAACGAGACGAGCTCCTCCACCAGCTCCTCCGGCGCGCTCGCGCCCGAGGTGATGCCAACCGTCCGCACGCCGTCGAGCCACTCCTCGCGGACCTGAGCGGCGTTGTCGATCAGGTGCGAGTTCGCCCCGTGCTCGCGCGCGACCTCCACCAGCCGGTTGGAGTTTGAGGAGTTGGTCGATCCGATCACCAGCACGAGGTCGCACTCGCGTGCGAGCTGCTTGACGGCGATCTGGCGATTCGTTGTCGCGTAACAGATGTCGTCGGACTTCGGCGCGGTGATGTTGGGAAACTTCGCGCGCAGCCTGGCGATGATCTGCGAGGTCTCGTCCACCGAGAGAGTCGTCTGCGTGATGTAGGCGACGCGGTCGGGATCTTCGATCTCGAGCTCGTCGACGTCGTCGGCTGTCTGCACGAGCACAATGTTGTCGGGCGCCTCGCCCGTCGTGCCCTCGACTTCCTCGTGGCCTTCGTGGCCGATCAGCACGATCGTGTAGCCCTGCTCGGCGAACTTGCGCGCCTCGACGTGGACCTTGGTCACCAGGGGACAGGTGGCGTCAATCGTCCGCAGCTGCCGCGCCTCGGCGTTGGCGTGCACACTCGGGGCGACCCCGTGGGCCGAGAACACGACCAACTCGCCCTCGGGCACCTCGGTCTCCTGGTCGACGAAGACCGCCCCGCGCTCGGCCAGCTGGGAGACGACGTGCTTGTTGTGCACGATCTCCTTGCGGACGTACACCGGCGGCCCGTAGAGCTCGAGCGCGTGCTCGACGGCCTGCACGGCACGGTCGACGCCCGCGCAGTATCCGCGCGGCGCGGCCAGCAGGACGCGCTTCGGCGCCCGCGTTGAGCTAGCCCCAGCCATGGGCAAAGGGTAGCCGCCGCGCCCCCGCCTGGGATCACCCCGCCGGGCGCGGAAGCGCGCGCAATGCCGCCTCGCCCACCGCGTCGAGGCTCTCGGCACACACCTTGTCGAGCGTGTCCTCGGGGGTGTGCCAGTACCCGCCTGGCGCCGGGCCGGGGCCGAAGGTGAAGTCGATCAGGTCGACGGCCGGGATCCCAGCTTCAGCAAAGGGAATATGGTCATCGAGAATCGACTCGGCCTGGCCTTCGAACGGCGCCGGGTCGCCGTCGACCTGCCGCGCACCGCGCGCGAACTGCTCGTAGAGGTCGCGGCTCGAGTTCGGCTCATACGGGATCTGTAGGTCGCAGTCGCCGACGAGGTCGAACAGCACCATCGCTCCGATCTCGTCGAGCGGTGGCGATCCCTGCAACCCCCCGCGCTCCGCATACTCGACGTACTGGCGGCTGCCTCGAAGTCCGTCGGAGAGAAAGTCGCGGTCGCCGCGCGCCTCCTCGGCGTCGAAGAGCGCCAGATGGACTGAAGGGCCATCGACACGAGGCGCAAGCGCACGCGCCAGCTCGAGCACGACCGCGACGCCCGACGCCCCGTCGTTGGCGCCCTGGAAGCCCGGCCCTACGTCGTCCTTCGTGTCGTGATGGGCGCCCACGACGATTCTGTCGGGCTCGTCGCCCGGAATCGTGCCAACCACGTTCAAGTGCGGGCGCTGGATGCGCACGTCCCCCACTCCGGCTTCGCGCAGCCGGTCGGCGATCAGCTCCGCCGTCTCACGGCTCTCCGGCGAGCCGGCCGGCCGCTGGCCGATTTCGACCTGTGCCTCGAGGTCCTCGAAGGCCAGATTCGAGTCGAAGCGCCCGGCAGCGAGGTCGAGCCCACCGCCGTTGTCGTCCGAGCTGCACCCCGCGAGCACGGCGGCGGCCACCAGACTGCATGCGAGCGCTCGCATGCGGCGCGAGGCTACCGGTGCGGGTATGTTGGCTCCCATGGCCCAGGGCCACATGGAACGGCTCAGCGCGCTCGACCTGTCCTTCCTCACGAACGAGAGCTCGTCGAGCCACATGCACGTGGGCGGGATCCTGATCTTCGAGGGGCCGCCGCCCGACTACGAGGACCTGCTCGAGCACGTGTCCTCGCGCCTGCATCTGGTGCCCCGCTTTCGCCAGAAGCTCGCGTACCCGCCGGTTCCCACGGGCCGACCGTTCTGGGTTGACGATCCCGCGTTCAACCTCGAATACCACGTGCGCCATTCGGCCCTGCCGGCGCCGGGCTCCGAGGAGCAGCTGCGCAAGATGGCCGGCCGCGTGTTCTCCCAGCAGCTCGATCGCACGAAGCCGCTATGGGAGCTCTGGCTCGTTCAGGGCCTGACCAGGAAGCGCTTCGCGCTGGTGACGAAGACGCACCACGCGCTGGTGGACGGGGTCTCGGGCGTCGACATCGCGACCGTGCTCTTCGACCTCAAGCCGGTACCTGAGCCGGCCGAGCCCGACCACGACTGGGTGCCAGACCCCGAGCCCTCTGGAGCCCGCCTGCTGGCCAAGGACGCCGAGGGCCTGCTGCGAACGCCGGCGCGTCTGCTGCGGAGGGTCGAGCAGGCGGTCGAGCACCCCACCGCCGCCGCCCAGCAGCTCGGCCACGCGGCGGAGGGTGTGGGCGAGATCGGCTGGGCCTTCATCAACGCCGCACCGAAGGTGCCGCTGAACGTGGAGATCGGCTCTCACCGGCGCTACGCGTGGGTGCGCAGCGACCTGGCGCAGTTCAAGAGGGTCAAGGACGCGCTCGGCGGCACCGTCAACGACGTCGTGCTGGCGGTGGTCGGCGGGGCGCTGCGCTCGTGGCTGCGAGGACGCGGCATCCGCACCGAGGGCTTGGAGCTGCGCGCGCAGGTGCCGGTGAGCATCCGAGCGAAGGACGAGCACGGCCATCTGGGCAACAAGCTGAGCGCGATGCGAGCACCACTCCCGGTCTACATCGAAGAGCCGGTTGCCCGGCTGAAGAAGGTCACCGAGGCCATGCAGGGGCTGAAGCAGTCCAAGCAGGCGCTGGGGGCCGAGGTGATCTCGCGCTTCAACGACTTCGCGCCGCCCACCCTGCTGGCCCAGGCCGCGCGCATCAACTTCTCGACCCGCCTCTTCAACGTCGTGGTCACCAACGTGCCAGGTCCGCAGGTCCCGCTCTATGTCCTCGGTCGCGAGCTCGAGGACTGCTTCCCGGTCGGTTTCCTGCCTCCCCACCAGGCCCTCTTCATCGCGATCATCAGCTACAACGGCGGGATCAACTTCGGGCTGCTCGCCGACTACGACTCGATGGACGATGTCGACGTGCTCGCCGAGGGCATCGAGCGCGCGATCGCCGAGCTCGTCGAAGCAGCGGCAGAGAGCGCCGAGCGTGAGCCAACCCCGGCTTCGGCGTAACATTCGTTACGAACCGAGCGCTTAGGTCCAGAATGGAGGGCCCGTGAGCGACGAGAGTTCAGACAGCACGATCTCCACGCCGTTTCGATACCACCTGGAGCTGACGCCGGCGCAGCTCAAGATCGTCCACACGGGGTTGCGCAGCCTGCTCGCCGACTTCGGCCACGACCAGCCCGAGATCCACCGGCTGATCCACGAGCTGCTGGCGAAGCTCCCCGACGAGCACGCGATCCGCGCAATCCAGCTCGACGCCGAGCTCGAGCGCGAGCTCGATCTACCGAGGCCCTCCGACGACGGCCCGCCTCCCAGCGCAGCCTGAGCTGCGTCAGCTTGCCGACGAGATCGCCTTTCGCAGGCGCTCGAAGCTGTCCGACCAGCCGTCGCGGTGCAGCTCGAGCCTTCCGTCAGTCGCGAACGGTCCTTGGTCGAGTGTGAGCTTGGTCTTCTCGCCGAGGTCCTCGAGTGTCAACCTCACCAGCGTTTCCTGATCGTCGGGCTCCGGGTCCTCCCAAGTGAAGGTGTAGGCGAGCCGGCTGGGGGGATCGACCTCCAGGAACTCTCCTCGCAAGTGGAAGGCCTCGCCCTCGGGGGGCTGCATCTCGATCCGGTAGGCCCTGCCGACCCGCGGCTCAAAGTCGACGCTCGGTGAGGTGAATCCGGCGGGACCCCACCATTGAGTCAGCTCGTGAGGCTCGACGAGAGCCTGGAACACCCGCGTCCGTGAAGCGTTCAGCACCGTGTCGAGATGAAGCCGCAAATCGTCGATGGCAAAACCCTAGTCCGGCGCCCTCTACCCTGGCCGATCTTCGATGAGTGTCTCGGTGCAGATCGGGCTGCTGCTTGCCCTCGCCACGGCCTTCGCCTCGGTACTGGGCTTTCTCTACAAGCATCGGGGAGCCGTCGAGTCGCCTGAAGTCGAGATGCGGCGCCCGGTCCGCACCTCCCTCGCGCTGTTTCGATCGCGCTGGTATGTGCTGGGGATCCTCGTCGCGATGGCGGGCTGGGGCCTGCACGTCGGGGCCCTGGCATTGGCGCCCATCTCGCTCGTGCAATCGGTGATCGCGGGTGGGCTGGTACTGCTGACCGTGACGGCGGATCGCCTGTTCGCGCACGAGGTCACGCGCCGCGAGTGGATCGGCGTCGCGCTGGCGGCGGTCGGCCTCGCGTTCTTGGCTGCGACCCTCGAGGGCGCCGGCGACGCGGCCCACTCCGACTACGAGACGTCGCGCTTGGTGACGTACGTTGTCGCGGTTTCAGGCCTCGCCGTCGCGGTCAGCGCTGTCGGGCTCGGCGGCCCACGCGAGGGAGTGATGCTCGGCGCCGCCGCAGGCCTATTCTGGGCGACCTCGGACACGTCGATCAAGGCGCTCAGCGACGAGCTCGGGGAGGCAAGCGCCGCTGCGATCCTGTTCAGCCCGCTGGCGGCTGTGATCGCTCTCGCGTCGGCGGCGGGGCTGGTGGTTTCGGCGCGCAGCCTCCAGGTCGGCAAGGCGGTGCCGGTGATCGCGGTCACCAGCGTCGCTGCCAACGCGCTCACGATTGCCGCCGGCCCGCTCGTCTTCGCCGAGCCATTCCCCGAGGACCCATTCGGCGTGCTGTTGCGACTGAGCGCCTTCGCCCTCGTGATCCTGGCGGCGGCCCTGACTCCCGCCCCGGTCAAGGCCGCCCACCTCGAGGCGTAAAGGTGAGACACTCGCGGCCTCGCATGACGCCCTCACATCGACGCCGACTCGTCAGCGCGATCGGCGGGATCGCACTGGCGCTGAGCGCCGTGGCCGTCAGCGGGGCGGCGCGCGACCGCCTGAAGGGCTGAGTCCGAGTCTGAGGTGGTGACTGCTGAGGCCGACCGGGCCGCGGCGAAACCGCGCTGCGACCGCGGGACCCGTGCGATCTCGGGCGGTTTTGAGACCGACGCCGATGTCAACCTGAGGCAGATCTTCGTTATCGACTCGGAGCGAGGCGGGCGTCGCTCGTGGAAGGTGGAGGCGCGCAACTTCAGTCTCGACGACGCGCTGTTGACCGCGTTCGCCTACTGCCGCGACGAGCGCACCAAATCCCGGTCGAGGACCGTGGAGGTCGCCGGGGCCGGGGACGCCAGGGTAGGCGCCAGATGCAAGCGCGGCACCGAGGCGTTCTCGAGCGGTTTCAGCGACGTGGGAGATCCCGAGGCGCGACCGCTCATCGCATACGAGTCACGTCGGACCTCCAAACGCAGGTGGACGGTCGCGGCCAGCAACACCGACGGCCAGACCGGCGCGCTCGAAGTGCACGTCTACTGCCGCAAGGCAGAAGGCCTTCGAGTAGCGGATCGAACCGAAACGCTGTCCGCGCCCGGTCCGGTGGACGCCGATGTAGCCGCGCGATGCCAGCGCAACGAGCGAGTCGTGTCGGGGGGCTTTGCCTCAGACACCGTTCCGCTCCCCGGAAAGGGGCGACTGGTGGACATCACCGCATCCAGAAAGGCCGGCAAGCGCAAGTGGCGGATCTCGGTCGCCGCGATTGGCACCGACGTGGCGATCACCGCCTACGCCTACTGCGAAGCCGCCTAGCCCAGCTGGCCCGGCGCTTCGAGCTAGCCGTTCAGCCTGTCCAGCGCCCGTTGCGCCCGGGGCGCATAGAGCGCGTTGAAGCGGGGCGCCTGCTCGAGCAGCGACGAGAGCAGCTGCCTCGCCCGACCGTACGCGCCTGCCGCCTTGGCGATCATTCCGGCGTGGTAGAGGAACTCGGGATCGCGGGAGCCCAGGCGCATGGCCTCGGCGGACAGGCGCGTCGCCGCGTCGATTCGCCCGGCTCGATACAGCGCCCAGGAATAGGCGTCGGCCGACGAAACGCTCGGGGCTGAGCGCCAGGCGCGACGGCCGTACTCCACCGCGACTGCCGGGTCGCCGTGCTCGGCCTCGTTGAGCGTCACGCCGGCGTCATAGCCGGAGCCCTCACGGAGACCCTGGGCCTCCAGCACGCTGGCCTGCGCGTAGTGGTGCCGGGCAACAGCGAGGCGCCCCGCCGCCTGCTCAAGCTCGCCGAGCTGCGTCAGCGCGTCGGGCGAGGGCTCGTCGCCGAGCTGCGCGCGCAACCTCTCGATGGCCTGGGTCAGCTCGCCTCGGCCGGCCTGAAGCAGCGCGAGTCCCGCTACCGCCCGGCCATACCCCGGATCGATCGTGAGCGCCGCCCGGTAGGCGCGCTCGGCCTCTCCGTAGTGGCCTCGTGTCGCGGCCAGGTCGGCCGACAGCGAGCTGATGTACGCGGCCCCCTCGGTCGTCCCCGAGCCGGCCGACACCGCAGCGTTGAGCGCCTGGGCTGCCCCGGGCAGATCGCCGTTGAGCTCGCGGTAGTACGAGACGCGCGAGTAGGCGGCGAGGGTCGGCTTCAGACGAAGCATCCGGTTGAGCGTTCGCGCCGCCAGGCCGTAGCGCCCGTTCTCGATCAGCCCGTCGACCAGCGCGGCGTGGGGAGCGACCAGGTCGGGCTGCGCGCGATGCGCCCGGCGGGCGAGATCGAGCCCCTCGGCGAACTGGTGTCGCGCGAGCGCGATCGTGGCCAGGCCGGAGATCGCTCCGACGTTGCCGGGCTCGATCGCCAGCGCCCCGTCGTAGGCGCGTTCGGCACGGGCGTAGTTGGCGCCGTCGCCGGTCTCGCGCGAGCGCTGGTAGAAGGCGTCGCCGAGGGCCACGGCTGGCTGCGCGTCATCCGGTCGCGCGCGCACCGCCTCGCGCAGGCTCCCGATCACGGCGCGAGTGTCGCCGGGAGCGGCGGCTGCGTCGTCCCCTGCAAGCGGCGTGCTGAGCTCGGGAGTGCGATTGGCGATCGCGAGCACCGCCGCCAAGGCACAGAAGACGAGCAGCGGCGCCGCAAGCCAGGCGGGTCGGGGCAGTGAAGTCTGGTTTCGAAGCATTCGGTCTCCTCGTCAGGTCGGGCTGGGGACCAGCGGAGGGAGCGCCGTCCGGGCGCTCCCTCCGTCCGGTTTGCCTCTCAGCCCCCTCCCGCCGGCACCGGCGGATGGGTGGGCTGGATGAACTGGCCCGGGTTCGAGTCGAAGCCCGAGTCCGGGTCGTTGAGGTAGGGGAACTGGCTCAGGAACCCCTTGCTGTCCTCGTCCACTCCGTCGCCGAGCGGGACCGGGTTGCCGACCAGGAAGCCGGCGATGACCTGGAGCTCGATGTCGACGACGTCGTCGGTGAGCCGCCGTCCGTTCGGGAAACCGGCGTTGTCTCCGCCGATGACGCCGAAGCGGTCGGGCATCGGGCTCGGATCGATTCCGAGGTTCAGCTTCAGGGTGTCGACCGGCGTGCCGGCGTGCTTGCCCTTGTGCTGATTCAGCCCCGGGATCCCCTGGAGCAGCGCCTGGACGATGTCGGTGCGGTCCGTCTCCGGCGCGCCGACTCCGAACAGGGCGTTCAGGACCGCAGCCAGCTCCGGCTGGGTGACGAACTGCCCGTAGAGGGCGGCGTCACGATCCGGAGTGGTGCGGTTGAACCGGTCCTTCATCCCCAGCGGGATGACGACCTCGTTGACGAGCGGGTTGCCCAGGCGCGAGACCTGGACCCACTTGTTCCGCTTGTGGCCGGCCTTCTTCGGGGCCTTGCCCTTGGCGTTCGTCACCTGGAGACGGCGCCGCTCGGTCGTCGACCACACGCCGACGACCGCGTTGTGCGCGTCGGCATCCTCCACCGACTTGCCGTTCCTTGTGACCCTCGACTCCGGGATCTGCATCACGGTGGTCGAGGTCCAATAGCCGGACAGGTCGTCGCGGCCTGCGCCCTCGTTGCCGGTGCCCATGCGAACGTTGATCGCGTCGAACGCGGCCCCGAGGTCGACGAAGAACGGATCGTCGCGGGTGCCGACGAACAGCTTGGTGCCGTCGCTCAGCGTTCGCTTCGCCTGGCCGACGAAGTTCCCGTAGTTGGGGAACGTCTTCGGACCGATGTTCGGCGGAGCAACCGGGAGGTCGTTCGCGATCTTCGTGCGCTTCCGGAGCTTGCCGTTGCGCTTGTACGTCTCGCGAACGAGGTCATACGTCTGGACCACGTTCAGTCCGGGATCGTTGAAGTCCTGCGTGCCCGGCCCCGCGTACAGGAACGAGTTCGGGTTGCGGGTCTTCGTGTCGAACGTGAACCGGTACTTGATGTCAGCAACACCGTCACCGTTGTTGTCGATGTTGTTGTAGTACCGGGCGCGATCGTCGAACCGGAAGAAGTTCGGCCCGTTCGCCGGCACCTGTCCCGGGATCCAGTTGGACGCGATCGTGATCGCGTCCTCGGCGCCCGGAGCGGTGAAGGCGTAGACGTCGGTGTTGTCCGCGGACGGGTCGAGCATGATGTTCGGGGCCTCGCGATGCGAGGATCCGATCGACAGCGGCACGACGATCGCCGATGCGACCGCGGCCGCGAGCACGAGCGACCAGCCCCGTGCGGACAGGGATGCGTTCCTCATCTATGGACTCCTTTCGGATGAGGTTGGTGTGTGCCGGGTGGACGGCTCCCGGCCCCTCAGGTCCGGGATCGCTTCCACCCGCGTTGCACCCCATTACGCGAGCCCGCCGCGAGCGGATCAGTCGCTCGCCGAACTAATCGGTCAAGCCAGCGGCTGCCCGGGCCTTCGACTCCTCGTGCGGCAGGAAGATCTCGATGCGTGTGATCAGGCCGTCCTCGTCGAAGGTCCAGACCGACCAGGACGCGATCTCCAGCTCGATCCCGCTGCCGGCGCCGCGGGCCTTGATGTACTGCTTGCTGAGCACCCTTCCCTCGTTCCCGACCACGAACTCCAGCGGCTCGATGGTCTGCTCGGCGAAGGCGTCCGGCTCCAGCCACCGGCGAAACCGAGCGGCGCCCCTGTGCGGGGCCTGCGCTCCCGGAGGCACCAGCTCGACCTGGGGATGGACCAGGGCGACGGCGGTGTCGAAGTCCACCTCGGCGACGGCTTCGAGCACCCGCCGCGCGCGCTCGACATTCTGCTCCGACATCGCTCGCAGGCTAAACGCCACGCCGGGCTGGACTCAGCCCGGAAGCGGAGATATCTTCGGCCGTGTCGAAGCCGAAAGGAGAGGCATGGAGGACCTACGCGCGCGAGAACAGTCGAACATCGGCGAACAGGACCTCAAGTTCGCGTTCACCGGGATCGGGATCTGCGTGATCATCGCGCTCGCCCTGATGATCTTCGGGTAACGGGCTAGACGAGCCCGGGCGCGTCCGCCAAGGGCTTCCGGAAGACGAGAAACTCGCACGGCGTCGCGAGCTGGGGTGCGAGGTGCGCTGCGATCTCATCGAACGGCGCCACTCGGACGACCTCGTAACCGAGCCGCTCATACCACGCACGGAGGCGCTCCTTCTCCGGATGGACCCACTCCTTCGGGACGAGTAGCTCGAGCTGCATCGTGGTCACCCCGCGGGAACGCGACAGCTCCTCCGCCGAGCACACCAGCTGGCGACCCAGGCCGCTTCCCCACCGCGCCGGGGTCACCGACACGAGCCCGAGATCCGCAGTCCCGTCGTCCAGCTGGCGCCCGTGCGCGCAGCCGACGACGCGGGGCCCGAGAGTGGCCGCGAGAACGCCCCCGCTGTGGACAGCCTCCGCGACCTGGCCGGCCTCAGTCCGCGTCCAGCCATCGAGCCACAGCCCGGCCTCCCCAACGGCGTAGGCCGCGTTGATGACCTGGACGAGGTCCGCTACGAGGCCCGCGTCGCGGGCCTCGGCGGGAGCGAGCACGTTGACCTCGGCCGTCGTCACGATCGGTTCGCCGATCATCTCCTAGCCCGCCGGGGCGCCGGGGTGTGCGGAAAGGACATGACGGCCACGATCCCAAAGGAACATCCATCGCGCAATGCGAAGAGCCTCTGAGATTCAGAAGCCAGCGCGATAAGTTGTGGGACGGTGGAACTGCGCCAGCTTCGCTACTTGAATGCCGTGGCCCGCCGTCGATCCTTCACCCAGGCCGCGCTGGACCTACACATCGCACAGTCGGCGCTCTCGCAGCAGGTAGGCCGGCTCGAGCGCGAGCTGGGCGTCGAGCTGCTGCGTCGCACCACCCGGCGCGTCGAGGTGACCGAGGCGGGCGAGCTGGTCCTGGCGCGGGCCCAGCGCGCGCTCGCCGAGGTGGACGGCGTGCTCGCGGACCTGGATGCCCTCCAGGGTTTGGTCCGGGGCAGGGTGCGCCTCGGTGGCGTCCCGCTGGTGGGTCCGGTGCACCCCGCTGCCCTGATCGCCGAGTTCAGCCGTGCCCACCCAGGTGTGGCCATCACCGTGCGCGATGAGGTCGCCTCCAAGCTGCTCGGCCAGCTCCGCGATGGCGAACTGGACGTTGTAATTGCGCTTGTCGACCCCGACACCCTCGACGGGTTTGAGGGCGTGCGACTGCTCGATGAGGAGCTCGTCGTCGTCGCGCCCCCGGGTCACAAGCTCGCGCGAGCCAAGCGGGTGCGCGTCGAGCGCCTCGCCAGCGAGGCCCTGGTGACCTACGGCGCCGGGTCAGCTCTGCGCGATGCACTCAGCGACCTGGTGCCACGCGGTCGCATCGTCGCCGAGGCCAACGAGCTGGAGATCGTGCGGGAGTTCACGGCGCGCGGGCTCGGCTTGACGCTGATGCCGCGCTCGCTCGTCGCAGGGCACAGCGACCGCCTCGTGATCCGTCCGCTGAGCCCGCGGCAGACGCTGCCGGTCTCGCTCGTCTGGCGCGCGGGTGAGCGCCCGACGCCAGCCGCACAGGCGTTTCGCGAGCACGTGCTGTCGGCCACGCGCAACACTTGATACTGAGCGGATCGGTTCCTTCCAGCAACCGATAGAGGAGGAAGAAGATGCCGATACTGGCGCTGTCTCGGGGGCAGGCACGCCACCATGCCGTGACAGGCAACGGCAGGCGCTCTCGCGCACCTTGGGGCTTGAGAGAATGCGCGTCCCGATGGCCTTCCTCTACCGACTCAAGCCACCGCGTCCGAATTTCGCCCAGGATATGAGCGCGTCCGAAGCTGACGTCATGGAGCGGCACGTCGCTTACTGGCAGGACCTTCTCAACCGGGACGTAGCGGTGGCCTTCGGCCCGGTACTGCATCCGGAGGATCCCCGGGGCCTCGGCCTGCTCGATCTCGATGACGAGAACGCGGCACGGGCAATTGGCGACGGCGACCCAGCGGTCGCGAGCGGCACATGCACTTACGAGGTCCTGCCGATGGATCTCATGAGCGCGGCTGAGCTGAGCGAATCAGAAGCCAGAGCGAACTTGGCGTCCTCGGACATCATCTCCGCGCCAGGCGTGGCGCAGAACCCGCCTCAGGCGCGATTTCGCGCGTGTTGTTGATCTGAGTTGCTCTCAGAAATGCTGATTTCGGGACCAATTTCGTGACCAGGAGCGCCTCGACGAGATCGCCGCAAAGCTCAACCGCCGGCCGCGAAAGGACCCTCGGCTTCCACACCCCGCCGACACCCTCGCCGAGCTCATCGACGGTCTCGGGGGAGCCCGGCGCCGAGCGCTGATTTCGCTTCGGCTTACGGCCTTCGCTCTACAGCGCTCGGATTAGATGGAACGATGGGAGACGTCAGGGGTGGTGCAGCGACCGGTTGAGGTCGCAACGAAAGGCGTCACTCTGCGTCCGGGCACGCCGGTCAGTAGGACTGTGATTTAGACAGAAGCTCAAGAACACTGACAGGAGCTTGAAAAAGCTAGGGGACAAGTGGGTGGTCTTTTCCACAGTGGAGCTTCCGGTTGGCATTCTTGGGTCATGCTCGAAGCGCCCGCCCGGCTCGGTGGCCTGGAGAAGCGGGAGCGTCCTGACTACGGCCCCCGGCCTACCTGGCTCTTCGTTGCCGCGTTTACACTCACCATCGCGTGGGTCGCGCTCGCGGTCTACCTCTCGGCTCCATGGCGGTCGGATCTGGTGGACGCGATTGGCCCGATCGCTGCGTGGGTGATCCCGACCCTGATCGCCTACATCCCTGCGCTGATCATTGGCTTCCTCGCCTTCACCTTGATCCTCAGCCCCTACCGCCCTCCGGTGTTGGCGCCGCCCGAGGGTGACTGGCCAGACGGCGAGTGGCCGCCCGTGACAATCGTCGTCGCAGCGTGGAATGAAGAGGATGTGATCGGTCAGACGCTGGGGCGGATCGCGCGCCTCTCCTACCCCGGCTCGATCGAGGTCGTGCTGGCGGACAACAACTCGACGGACCGGACAGCGGATCTGGCAGAACAAGAAGCGCAGCGGCAAGGCCTCCGCTATCGGCGCGTCTTCGAGCCGGCGACGGGCAAGTACCGAGCGCTCAACGCCGCCCTGGCCACAGTAACTACGCCTCTCGTCGTCAGCCTCGACGCGGACACGCATATGCACCGGGACTCGCTCAGTTACCTGATCGCCAGGGTGGGGAGTCGCCCGCAGGGCCAGCATATGTGCGCGTGCGCCGGCGCCGTCGTGGCGCGGAATCCCATGGCCAACCTGCTGACGAGGGTGCAGGGTTGGGACTACCGCCTCGGCATCAACGGCATCAAGCGGATGCAGTCGGCGTACAACAGCGCGCTCGTGGCTCAGGGCGCGTTCTCGGCATATTGGACCGAGGACCTTCGCGCCGTCGGCGGATGGCCCGACGCTATCGGGGAGGACATCGTGCTCACCTGGACGCTCATGACCGAACGCGGGATCGTTGGGTATGAACCGATCGCGGTGGGTTTCACGTTTGTCCCGGAGCGCATTCGCCGGTTCATGAACCAGCGCCCACGCTGGGCGCGCGGCATGATCGAGGGAATCCGGGCCAACCCGCCGCAGAACCAGCCGCGGGTCCTGACGAAGTTCGTCGCCGGCATCGACTACCTCGTACCGCTGCTCGACATCGGTTACGTGTTCTTCTGGGTGCCAGGTGCGATCCTGTTCATCTTCGGCCACACGCTGATCGTCTCGTGGTGGACGATGCTCGTGATTCCAATAACTCTGGTCATCTACGGCCTACTGCGGCGATGGCAGGAGCGGTGGGTCTTCAGCCGCTTGGGGATCGACGTCGAACCGGACAAGCGGGGCTTCTTCAGCTACCTGTTCGCCTACCAGGCGCTGATTTCGGCGGCTGCGCTTCGCGGATATGCCCAATACTTCACGGGAGCCGCTTGGCGCTGGCGCTGAACGTGCTGGTGGACCGCTTTCTCTTTGATGGGCCGTCGGTGTCAAGCCAAATGCATCACCGCCCTCCGGCGCTCCCAGTCCGCTGAGTCGGGCACATTTCTCTTTCGGCGCTCTCGGCGCAGATCGTTCCTGGGAGCTGCCACGGCCGCTCAATTCCAGCCAGTCAGCAAGCGTCGACGACTCCGGCGGCAGGACGGCACGCCGTTGTGCCCCCCGTTTCGACTCCGCGGACCGGGCTTCCGGGTCCCCATGCCAAAGCGGCACTTCTGCTTCGCGCGACAAGGAGGTGCCTCGATCGGCTCGCTGAGGCCACCGCTCCGGACGGCGACCGGGTCTCGGGTCGCCGGCCGCTGAGTCGAGCTATCGACCTCGACCTCGTCCCGAGCGGGCGCGCGTCGACGCGACATGGAGGCGCTCCCTCCTCGCCGCAAATCTTCAGTCGACGCCACACCGCGTCGCCGGGTCAGGGCTCGCGCGGCGGCGGCTTGGTGGCGTGGCGCCAGCATGGTGAGCACGGCCAGAGTGCCAACATCAGCTCATGTACCGGGAGTACTCCCCGCCTCGGCCTCTACGCGAATTCGTCGAGTGCTTCTGGCAGCGCCGGCTCCCCGATCGTGGCCTCGATCCGATCGGTGCCGTACTCCCGGACGGCCGCGTCGACGTGCTTTGGTCGGCAGACGGGCAAATGATCGTCGCCGGTCCGGCGACCCGCTCGCTGCCGCGGCCGCTCACCCCGCCGTTCACGGTTATCGGAGCGCGCTTTCATCCGGGAATCGGCCCCGCGCTGCTCGGGCTGCCGGCGCACGAGCTGGTCGACCTGCACGTGCCGCTGGCCAGCCTGGATTCGCGTCCGGCCAGGGTGCTGGCGGCCGGCCTCACCGGCGCCGAGAACGCTGGCCAGGCTGTTGGCGCCATGTCCGAGGGAATCTCGCACCTGGGCGGCAATACGGTTGCCGTCGACCCGCTCGTCCGCGCAGCGGTAGGGGGGCTTGACCGGCCCGGAGCCAGCGTCGGAGCGTTAGCGCAGGCGCTCGGGATCAGTGAGCGTCAGCTGCAGCGCCGGTTCCGTGACGCGGTCGGCTACGGCCCCAAAACGTTCCAGCGGATTCTCCGCTTCCAGCGGGCGCTCGCCGAGCTTCGCAGGGGGCGCGCGCGATCGGGCGGGCTCGCGCAGGTGGCCGCGTCGACGGGCTACGCGGATCAGGCCCACTTGACCCGGGAGAGTCGGCGGTTGGCGGGCGTCAGTCCGAAGCGCCTAGAGCTGCGCGGGACCTGAGGTCCGGTCACAGCTCCAAGCGCCTGTTGGCCCGCAGCACCGAAAGGGCCCACACCGTGCGGTAACCGCGCCACTCGAGCCTCGCCTGCGCCGAGTAGCTGGCGAAATCGACCTCCCAGCCCCCGTCAGACCTCTGGCCTGCCGCCAGGTCATCCAGGTCTTCGCTAACGGCTTCGAGTGGGAGCAGGTCACGCAGCGGACGTCCAGGGACGGGGGAGATATCGAGCGGCGTCAGCTTCTCTCCCTCTGAGCCGCCGACGACCGCAACCGATCCGGACTCGGGCAGCATCGCCCCAAGCCGCGCCAGCTCACCGGGTGCCTCGGTGCGCTTGTCGTGGATGGCGTCGAGGAACTGGAGGATGTAGCGAAACGCGATCGCGAAGGGTGTGTCCGTGGTGGCGGCGATCTCCGCCAGGCAGTACTCGGTGACCGACTGAAGCCACGGGTGGGCCGCTACTGAGGGGTCGCTGTCGGCGAGCCGGTGAGCCGCGCCGGCGACGGCGCTGGTGATGAACAGGGAGGGCTCGGTGGGATCGGCGCTGACCCAGAACGGCGCCGAACCGGCTCCGTCTTCCATCGCGAACGCGAACGGCAGCGAGCCATCGTCGAACGAGACGGAGTCGAGCCAGTCGCACAGCCGCACACCAGCTGGGCTCGTCTCCGGTGCGACGTCCTCGAGCACCTCGAACGCGTGTAGCGCCCCGCCCGGCTGGCTGCTGGCACTGCGCAGATCCGGCTCCAACCCATAGCCGAATCCCCCGTCGGGATTCGCATAGCCCGACAGGGCCGCGAGAGTCGCGTGGGCAAAGCCGTCGGCGAACAGCAGCTCGAAGCGCCGGCGGTCGAGAAGACGAGCGTTGGTGCGCATGAATTCCGATGCCTTGGCGATGTCGATCATGCGCGCATTGTTCGTTCGAACCCCGCGACCGTCTTGAACGTTTCCGACATCCGAGTCGGGCGCTCCCATCGCGCAGGATGCAAGCACGCTTACTGAGCGATCGCGACTCCCGCCTCGGATGACCTGCGGTCGTCTGTGTTGCCGACCGGCGCGCTCCCTGCATTGCGCGAAAGCAGGGCGCAGAGCCAGCCCTGGGATCACGATCTGGCGCACGAGCGCAATCGGCGGCCTTAGTCCCAAAATTCGGCGACAGCTCTGGCGCGAGCAGCTCCTCGAAGCCGCCCTGATGGTCTCCGAGCGGTCGTGAACCCAGTCCGGCTCAGTCGATCTCTCGAGGTCTCGTCAAGGTCTTCGAGCGGTCGGCGCGGCACACGTACCCATCGCCCACCTTGCGCCCCACCTGTGCATACACGTCGCCGCGCAGAAGCTCCGGGGATCAGCAAACTCCATGAGCCCCGATCGGGCCCCGACTCAGGGCTTGGGCAGTGCCGAGCTTGCGATCCGCCCCGGGCCGATTCTTGAACAGGACCACCTGTCGTCCACCCTCGCACTCCCTGACCTCTGAGTTCACAGGGCCGTGGTAACGGCGGCGAACGTCCACGACCATCGTCAGCTCCGTGTCGTACTTGACGACCTCCGGGGTGGTTTCATCGTCATCGCCTCCGCCGCACCCGACCGCGAGGGCCGCCACCGCCGTCACCGCGAGCCCGGCCGCCAGGAACCTTGCCACGGGTCGATGCTCTCAGGTTTCGACTGCCCTGCTCAGGAAGGCGCGCGCCGGTCAGTGGGACTGTGTGCAGGGAAGCGAGCCTCAAAAACGGCCTGGGGCGTAGTCTCGAAGGTGCGGAGATGACCTAAATGCCGGACCGCTTCAAACAGCGAGCCGCACCAGGGCGAAACCGCCCCAGCCTCCTCGTCCATCTCTTCGTCGACTGCATTGACACGCTGCACCGAACCCGGCCCATCAGCAAGCGTGTCCCACCGGGCCGTGCGGGGCGCATCGGGAGACGTGCCGCCGCAGTAATTTCTTCTGTAATGAGCGGCGATCGAGGCTCACAGGAGAGTTCCGGCTAGCGAGACAGGGCGATCAGCCTGGACATGCACATCACGATGTGCGCCGTGGGTACGGCGTGGGTACGGGAGGGGGTCCAGACTGACCCCGAGTGACCCCGACTGACCTGCTATTCCGTGCCTAGAACCCGAGCGCGAACTTCGCGTCCTCGGACATCATCTCCGGGGACCACGGCGGATCGAAGACCATCTTGGGGTGCACCTTGGAGACGCCGTCGATCTCCGAGACGAACTCGCGCATCTGCTCGGTCACCTGCGGGCCGATCGGGCAGGCGGGGGTAGTCAGCGTGAAGGTGATGTAGACCTCGGAGTCCTCGACCTCGACGTCGTAGACGAGGCCCAGCGAGACGAAGTCGAGCCCGAGCTCCGGGTCGATTACCTCCTCCAGCGCCTCGTAGACGTCGTCTTCGATTACCGCTTGTTCAGGTGAGTTCACTAGTTTCAGATCGTAGCGATGCTCCTTTTCCTGCTTCTGTTCATCGTCCTGCCGATTGCGGAGCTCTACGTGATCATCCAGGTGGGCGGGGCGATCGGCGTGCTCCCGACGCTTGCCCTGCTGCTGCTGGACGGAATCATCGGCGCCGCCCTCGCGCGCTCACAGGGGCGGGCCGCGTGGCAGCGCTTCAACCTGGCGCTCGCGGAGGGACGGGTTCCCGCGCGCGAGACGGCCGACGGAGCGATGATCATCTTCGGCGGCGCGCTGTTGCTGACGCCCGGATTCATCACCGACGTCGTTGGCCTGCTGCTGCTCCTGCCCCCGACGCGTGCCCTGATCCGGCGCGGGCTCGGCCGCCTGGCGCGCCGTCGCGCCTCGTTCCAGTGGCGCGTTGCCACGCCGGGCGGGGCCGGTCAACGCGGTGGGCCGTGGCCGCCACGCCCAGGCGGGCGCGGCTACGACTACGAGGGGACGGCACGAGAGGTGACCGACCCAGACCCCGAATTGCCGCATGGTGATCGCGATGAGTGAGGTGGTGGCAGTCGAATTCGAATCGCCGAACGGCGAGGCGCTGCGCGTCGAGTGGCCCGCGGAGGCGCTGTCCGAGCCGACCGGCGCGGGAGCGGGCGACCGTCCGTGGCGGCTCGAGGGCGAGATCGACTGGGACGAGGTCGAGGCGCTGCGGGTGCTTGGAGCCGGGCTCGGCGACGGCCGGGCCGTGGCCTTGGCCGCGCTCCGCCCGGCTGGCGCGGCGGGGCACGGCGACGAGCTCGTCGCGGGGGTGCTCGTGAGCGATGGCGAGGTCGAGGAGCTCGCCGAGACGCTGCTCTCAACCGAATACGGCCCCGACGGCCTGCCGCGGAGGGTCGGGCTCGAGCTCTACCGCCCAGACGACCCAGTGCCGCTGCGAGTCGCGGCCGACGTGCAGGAGGCGTGGGCCGGACGCGACCGAGGGCTCAAGGACCTGCGGGCTGCGCTGACCGTGCGCCGTGACGGCAAGGTCGCGACGGGGACGTTCGAGATCCTCACCCCGGCCTGAGCCGGCGTTCCTTCAAGATTCCGTTGCCAATGCCGATCCGCGCTGTGATCTCCGACTTCGGCGGCGTGCTGACCACGCCGCTGCTGGACTCGTTCAGCGCGTTCCAGGACGAGACAGGGATCTCGGGCGCGACGCTCGGGCGAGCGATGCGGCGGATCGCCGAGCGCGACGGCGCCCATCCCCTGTTCGAGCTCGAGAAGGGAAACCTCACCGAGCCAGCGTTCCTGGCGCAGGTGTCCGAGGCGCTCGAACCGGAGCTCGGGCACCGCCCGGAGATGCACCGTTTCAAGGAGATCTACTTCCGGGCGCTCAAGCCCAACGAGCCGATGATCGAGCAGATGCGCGCGCTTCGCGAGCGCGGCTATCGCATGGCGCTGTTGACGAACAACGTGCGCGAGTGGGAGCCTTACTGGCGGTCCATGGTGCCCGTCGACGACATCTTCGAGGTGGTCGTCGACTCCGGCTTCGTCGGCATGCGCAAGCCCCAGCCGGAGATCTACGAGCTGACCCTGGAGCGCCTCGGCGACGGCATCGCGGCCGCGGACTGTCTGTTCGTCGACGACCTGGAGGTCAACATCGACGCTGCCCGCACGCTGGGCATGACAGCAGTCCACTTTCGCGCCTCGGAGCAGGCAATCGGGGAGATCGAGAGCGCCCTCGGGGGCTGAGGCGATGGCGCGCGACGCCGCCCTGGAGGCGGTCTTCAAGCCCGTCCGCCCCCCGACGACGTTCGAGGAGACGGTCGAGCGTCTCGGCACCGCAATCCGGCTGGGCCTGCTCGTCCCCGGGAGCAAGTTGCCTCCGGAGCGCAGGCTTGCGGCCGAGCTGCGGATCTCGCGCTCGACGCTGCGCCAGGCGCTGACGACCCTCGTTCAAAGCGGCCACCTCGTCTCCCAGCGGGGTCGCGGCGGCGGCACTTTCGTGGCCGAGCACCCGCCACTGGCGGAGCGCGCCGACGCCCTCGGCGACGACGCCTGGGCGATCCTCGACTACCGGGTCGCGATCGAGTCCGGGGCGGTCGTGCTCGCCAGCGAGCGGGCGGAGCCCGGCGACTTCGAACGGCTCGACCAGGTGGTCTCGAAGATGGCGAGCGCGAGCGACTTCGAGGACTACCGCCGCGCCGACATTCGCTTCCACATCGGCATCGCCGAAGCGGCGCGCTCCCCGCGTCTGGTCCGGGCGATGACCGAGGTGCAGGGGCACATGAGCGACCTGATCGCGCTGATCGCACACCCCGAGCAGGTGCTGACGCACTCCAACGAGCAGCACCGCCGGCTGGTCAAGCTGATGCGCAAGGGCGACGCAGGCGGGGCGGTGCGGCTGATGCGCGAGCACATCGAGGGCACCGAGCACATCCTCGCCGGGTTGGTCTAGAGCGCCGCGGCCCGCTCGACAAACTCGCGCCAGGCCGCGTGCTCGCGCTCGCGCCAGGCGTCGTCGGCCCGCGGCTCGATGCGCTCTCCCGTCGGGATCCGCTCGCCGATCTCGAGCGTCGACCCCCAGATCCCCGCGCCCACCGCCGCGAGCGCCGCAGCGCCGGCGGCCGTGGCGTCGACCGCGCCGCGCTGCACCGAGACTCCGGCCGCGTCCGCCTGCAGCGCCAGCAGCAGGTCGCTCTGGGTCAGGCCGCCGTCGACGCGCAGCACCTCGACGTCCACGCTCTCGCGGACCGCGGTGACCACGTCCGCCACGCGCCAGGCGATCGCCTCCAACGCGGCGCGACCGATATGTCCCGGCCGCGTGCCGGAAGTCGCGCCGGCGATCACCGCCCGCGCGTCCGGCCTCCACCACGGCGCGCCCATTCCGGCGAGCGCGGGCAGCACGCGCACGCCACCCGCATCGTCGACCTGACCCGCCGCGTCAACGAGCGCCGCCGGGTTGGCGGCGAGGCCAAGGTCGCCGCTCAGCCACTCGAGCAGCGCCCCGGCCGTGAAGACGCCCCCGTCGAGCGCCCACTCCACCCGTCCGTCCACCCCCCAGGCAACTGTCGGCAGCAGCCCGCCGCTCGGCTCCGGGCGATCGGTCCCGGCGTGCGCGAGGACGAAGACGCCGGTGCCGTACGTGGCCTTCGCCAGGCCTGGCTCGACGCAGCCGGCGCCGGCAAGCGCGGCCTGCTGGTCTGGACAGCGGGCCCTCAGCGGCACCTCCATCGGCCACGAGTCGTGACGCAGAACGCCGAGATCGCCCGCCGTGTCGGCGATCGCGGGCAGGGCATCGACCGGCACGCCGAAGATCTCGAGCAGCCTCGGGTCGAACTCCGGCGCGCCGAGCTGCGTGCGCGACGCGGTGGCGGGATCGGTGGCGAACCCGGCGCCGAGGCGATCGCAGAGAAACGAGTCCACGGTGCCGAGGCGCAGGGTGCCGGCGTGGCGCGCTTTCGCGACCGCGTCATCGTGATCGAGCAGCCAGGCGAGCTTGCCGGCAGAGAAGTAGGGGTCGAGCGGCATTCCGCTGCGCTCGGTGACCTCCTCGCCCAGGCCGTCGGCCTCGACCTGGTCCAGCACCTCCTGGGAGCGCTTGTCCTGCCAGGTGACGATCGGGGTCAGCGGCGAACCGGTTTCGGCGTCCCACGCGAGCACCGACTCCCCCTGGTGATCGAGCCCGCAGGCTGCGATCTCACCCTCGGGCGCCTCTTGGAGCAGTTCCGCCACGGCCTCGACCACTGCCGTGAGCACTTCCTCGCCATCCTGCTCCACCCACCCAGGGCGGGGGTGGTGGAGGCGTTTGGCGCGCCGCGCTTCGGCAAGCGGCCGCAGATCGGCGTCGTAGAGAACCGCCTTGACGGCGGAGGTCCCCTCGTCCACTCCAAGCAGAAGCGTCATCTCGACCTGTGCTCGGCGGTCCGTCGCCACCACGGTCCGGACACGACGCCAACCCTATCCGCGACAAGCGGAGCCGGCTCGGCCAGGCTCACCCCGGCCTCGCCGACCAGGTGCGCGACGCGCTCGGCAATTCCTAGCGACGCGGTCAGCCCGGTCGAGCGGATCGCCGCAGCGTGGACGAGCTGGGCGCAGACCGCCGAACGCTCGATCAGGTAGTTGACGCCGCGGCCCGCCGGGCGCAAGCCGGCGTAGGCGGCGATCGGCTCGGCCGACGCGAGCGGCGGATGCATAGCGGCGGCCTTGGGCATGATCTCCTCCCTGGCCTCGGGCCGGACCGACCAATCGTCCGGATCCTCCTGGTCCACGGCGGTCGGGCCGGCGACGACCTTCCCGTCGAGGGTCGGGAACACGAGCACCCCCTTCGTCGTCTCGCTGGGGACCGCCAACAGGATCCGGCCCAGGGACGGCCCTTCCGGGGGCTCGAAGACGAGGAACTCGCCCTTGCGTGGATAGACGTCGAAGGAGTCGTCGCCGGCGAGCCGGGCGATCCGGCCGGCGCCCAGCCCGGCGCAGTTGACCGCGACCCGCGCGACGACGCGCTCGCCGGATGCGGCGGACAGCTCGATGCGCTCGCCGTCGAGCTCCATGGCCTCGACGCGAAACCGCGTTTGCAGCCGGGCGCCGTGGCGCTCCGCGGAGGCGACGAGCGCCCGCGTGTAGGCGACCGGATCGGTCACTGTCTCCCCGGGGATCTCGAGCGCCCCGTCGTCGCGCAGCAGCACATCGACTCCGTTGTCCCGTGCATCCGCCGCGAGACCGGCGATCGCGTCTTCGTCGCCCGCCGCCAAGGGCCGCATCAGCGCCCCACAGCGGATGACTGGGACGCCCAGGATCTCGAGGACCTCGTCACGCAACTCGGCGGCGCGCAGAATCAGCTGGGTCTCCAGCTCGCCCGGCACCGAGTCAAAGCCGGTGTGCAGGATCCCCGAGTTCGCCCCGCTTGCCCCAAGCGCGGCCTCTGCCTCGCCCTCGAGCAGTGCCACCTCCGCCCCGCGGCGCGAGAGCTCGAGCGCCGTCGCGGCGCCGACCACGCCCGCACCGACAACGGCTACGTCAACCTGCAACCGAGCCTCCAAACCGCAATTCGCGGCAAAAACGCTTGACACGCGTCGGTAGACCGCACTAGGGTCGGTCTACTCATAGGTTGGGGCATCAAACCATTCTCGCCCAGCCGCCCGCCCGCCGCACGGAGGAGGTAGGAGCCGATGGAAGCCGGAGCACCGCGACCCCCCGAGGAGCCCAGGCCCACACCTGCCGCGCCTGCTCCTCCAGGCGCTCCCGTCACCCCGGACGTTAAGGAGGACGTGAGGCGGCTCGAGGAGCTGGGCTACAGGCAGGAGCTCTCGCGGGCGTGGTCCGGCTTCACCAACTTCGCGATCTCCTTCACGATCATCTCCGTCCTCGCGGGCACGTTCACCACCTTCGGCCAGGCTTGGAACAACGGCGGACCGATAGTGGTCTCGATCGGCTGGCCGGTGATCTGCGGCTTCGTGCTGATGGTGGCACTTTCCATGTCCGAGCTCACGTCGGCGTACCCAACCGCGGGCGGGCCGTACTGGTGGGCCGCCAAGCTCGGCGGAGCGAACTGGAGCTGGTACACGGGCTGGCTGAACATCGTGGGGCTGGTCGGGATCGTGGCCTCGGTCGGCTACGGCGCGGCCACGTTCCTCAACGCAACGCTCGGTGTCTACACCGTCGACGTCTTCGGCGTCAACTTCGGCGACACGGAGAGCATCCTCGCCGAGCAATGGCTGTTGTTCGCCCTGATCCTCGTCCTGTACACGCTTGTGAACATCTTCGGCGATCGGCTCTTAGCGTTTTTCAACAACGTCTCCGTGGGCTGGCACGTGCTCGGCGTGGCCGTCGTGATCGGGCTGCTGGTCTTCGTCCCCGACGACCACCAGGACGTCGGCTTCGTCTTCGGCGAGCGCCTCAACCTGCTCGGGTTCGGTGAAGGAGGGACCGCAAGCGCGGCGTTCTGGTTCCTCGTGCTGCCGCTTGGCTTCCTGCTGACGATGTACACGCAAACCGGGTACGACGCCTCGGCGCACACCGCCGAAGAGACCCGAGGCGCGGCGATCGGGGCGGCGCAGGGAGTCTGGCGCGCCGTGTTCTGGTCGGCGGTGATCGGCTGGCTTGTGCTCCTCTCGTTCCTGTTCGCGGCCACCGAGGTGGACGCCATCAACGAGGCGGGCGGCGCCACGACGGCGATCTTCACGAGCGCGCTCGCCGACGACATGTGGGCGGCGAAGGCGATCCTGATCATTGCAACGGTCGGGCAGCTGTTCTGCGGCGCGGCGGGGCTGACCAGTGCGTCGCGCACGTGGTACGCGTTCTCGCGCGACCGCGGGATGCCGGGCTGGTGGCTGTTCCGCAGGCTGAACGCCGATCGCGTGCCGAGCTATGCGGTGCTCGCGGTCTCGGTCTTCGCCGCGATCATCACGATTCCGGCGTTCTGGAGCACCGACGCCGCGCCGACCTTCCCGTGGGCATTCTTCGCCGTGGTCGGAATCTGCACCGTGGGCCTCTACCTCGCGTACATCATTCCGGTGTATCTGAGGCTGCGCGCGGGCGACAGCTTCGAGACCGGGCCGTGGAACCTCGGGCGCCACTACCGGTGGATCAACACCGTGGCCATCATCTGGGTGGCGATCACCGTGATCGTCTTCATCCTGCCGTTCGGGCCCGCCGGCGTGCCCTGGTTCGACGAGTGGGATGCTCCGGCCGCCAACTACACGCCGCTCGTGTTCGTCGTCCTCGCCCTGGTCTGGATCTGGTGGAAGGTCTCGGCGAAGGACAGGTACACGGGCCCGGTGCGCACCCTCGAGGAGGACGTCGTCACGCGCGACTGACCGAAGTGCACGCCAGGGAAGAAGCGGCGCCGCTCCCCGGCGGTCCCGGAGGAAGCGCCGGGATGCTGTCGATCGACGAGCTGCGCAAGGCGGGCGAGGCCGGCGAGATCGACACGGTCGTCACCGCCTTCACGGACATGCAGGGCCGCCTGTTCGGGAAGCGCATCAACGTCGAGTACTTCCTCGACGAGACCGTCGACCACGGGATCGAGGGTTGCAACTACCTCCTCGCCCTCGACATGGAGATGGACCCTGTCCCCGGCTATGAGATGGCGAACTGGGAGAAGGGCTACGGCGACTTCGCGATCGTCCCCGACCTGCAGACCTTGCGCCGGCTGCCGTGGCTCGACCGCACCGCGCTGGTGGTCTGCGACGTCGCCAACCACGATGGCTCGCCGGTCGTCGCCTCTCCGCGACAGGTGCTGATCGCCCAGTACGAGCGCGCCCGGGAGATGGGCTACGTCCCGTACTTCGCGTCAGAGCTCGAGTTCTACCTCTACAAGGAGAGCTACGCCGAGGCGTACGAAAAGGACTACGGCGACCTCACCCCGACCATCCCCTACATCCTCGACTACCACATCCTCGCGACGACGATGGACGAGCAGTACCTCGGGGCAATCCGTCGCGGCATGCACGCCGCCGGGATCCCGGTGGAGTTCTCAAAGGGGGAGGCCTGGTACGGCCAGCACGAGGTCAACACCCGGTACGCGGACGCGGTCACCTCCGCCGACCGGCACACGATCTACAAGAACGGGGTCAAGGAGATCGCCTTTCTGAACGGGATCTCGGCGACGTTCATGGCCAAGCCGTCGGAGAAGGACATCGGCAGCTCCTGCCACATCCACTCGAGCCTTTTTGCGGGAGACAACAGCGCGTTCGTCGAGGGGGAGGAGGAGACGGACGTCTTCCGCCACTACCTCGGCGGGCAGCGTGCTCGGGTCCGCGAACTGGCCCTGTTCGTCGCCCCGGCGATCAACTCCTACAAGCGCTACGCGACGGAGAGCTGGGCGCCGACCTCGGTCTCCTGGGGGCGCGACAACCGCACCTGCGGCTTTCGCATCGTCGGCCATGGCCAGTCGCGGCGGGTCGAGTGCCGCATCCCGGGCGCCGACGTCAATCCGTACCTCGGCTACGCGGCGCTGCTCGCTGCCGGCCTGGACGGGATCGAGAATGCAACCGACCCCGGGCCTGAGCTCGTGGGCAACGCGTACGAGGCGGCTGAGGCCGAGCCGTTCCCGTCCTCGTTGCGCGAGGCCGTGGACCTCTGGGAGTCGAGCGACTTCGCCAAGCGCGCCTTCGGAGAACCTGTCCACAAGCACTACCTGAACTACGGCCAAACCGAGCAGCGCTTGTTCGACCAGGTCGTCACCGACTACGAGCGGCGGCGCATGTTCGAGCGGGGCTGAGCCCCGTGGCCGCCCCGGTGATCGGGATCTGCGCGGCGCTCGAGCGCGCGAGGTGGGCCGTCTGGGACGTCGAGGCCAACGTCAGCCAGCGCACGTACTCACAGGCCGTCGACGATGCCGGTGCCGTCGCGATCGTCCTGCCGCCGGCCGAGGGGACGACGTCTGAGCCCGACGCGCTCCTCGATCTGCTGGACGGCCTGATCCTCGCCGGCGGCGGTGACATCCACCCGAGCGCCTACGGCGCGGAAGCCGGGCCCGCGACGACCGGCGCGCGCCTCGAACGCGACCGCTTCGAACTGGCCCTCGCTCGCCGCGCGGTGGAGCGCGATCTACCGGTTCTGGGCATCTGCCGGGGCATGGAGCTGCTGAACGTCGCGCTCGGCGGCACGCTGGAGCAGGAGCTTCCCACCGGCGAGGTTCACCTGCACACGCCCGGCGAGTTCAGCGACCACGAGGTCGAGCTCGAGCCGAGCTCGCTCGCCGCCCGCGCCGTAGGCTCCGAGCGAATCAGCGTGCGCTCGCACCATCACCAGGGCATCGGCGAGCTGGGCGAGGGGCTCGTCGTCAGTGGGCACTCGGTGCCGGACGGAATCGTCGAGGCGATCGAGCTGCCCGATCGCCGCTGGACACTCGGCGTTTTGTGGCACACCGAGGAGGAGCGCCGAAGCCCCGCAATCGAGGCGCTTGTCGCGGCCGCACGGCAGGAGGTGCCCGCGTGATCAGCGTGGTCGAGCCCGCCACCGAGCAGGTGATGGCGGAGGTGCCCCGCGCGGGCGTCGACGAGACCGACGCCGCCGTGGCGCAGGCGCACGCGGCGTTCCCCGCCTGGCGCGATGTGACGCCGGGCGACCGCGCCGCGCTTATGCATCGCCTCGCCGACGCCCTCGACTCACGGAGCGAGGAGCTCGCGACGCTCGAGGCGCGCAACGTCGGCAAGCCCATCGCCGACGCGCGTGGCGAGATCGGGATGGTCGTCGACACCTTCCGCTACTACGCGGGCGCACCGGAGCGATTGTTGGGCCAGACGATTCCCGTGGCCGGCGGCGTGGACATGACCTTCCGCGAGCCCCTCGGCGTCGTGGGCCTGATCACGCCGTGGAACTTTCCGCTCGCGATCGCGTCGTGGAAGGTAGCGCCGGCGCTCGCCGCAGGAAACGCGGTCGTGCTCAAGCCGGCTGAGCTGACGCCGCTGACGGCTTTGGAGCTCGAGCGCGTCGCTCTGGACGCGGGCCTGCCGGAGGGCGTGCTCAACGTCGTCGCCGGGCCCGGGAGCGTCAGCGGCAGCCGCCTGGTCGAGCACCCGGACGTGGCCAAGATCGCCTTCACCGGCTCGACTGCCGTCGGGCGCCAGATCGCAGCCGCAGCCGCCGAGACGATCAAGCGCGTGACCCTGGAGCTGGGAGGAAAGTCGGCGAACGTCGTCTTCGCCGACGCCGACCTGGAGGCGGCGGCGGCCACCGCACCGCTCGCGGTGTTCGGGAACGCGGGGCAGGATTGCTGCGCGCGGTCGCGGATTCTCGTCGAGCGACCGGCGCTCGACGACTTCCTGGCGGCCCTCGAAGGGGCTGTCACTGCGCTGCGCGTCGGCGACCCGCTCGACGACTCGACCCAGATGGGACCCCTGATCTCAGACGGTCAGCGCGAGACCGTGGCCTCCTACGTGCCCGACGACGCGCCGGTGGCGATCCGCGGCAGTGCGCCGGACGGCCCCGGCTACTGGTATCCGCCGACCGTGCTCGCCCCGGTCTCCAACTCCGACCGGGCGGCGACCGAGGAGATCTTCGGCCCGGTCGCCTGCGTCATCCCGTTCGAGTCAGAAAGCGAGGCGGTGCAGATCGCCAACGACACGATCTACGGCCTCTCGGGCTCGATCTGGACGCGCGACGGGGCCAAGGCGCTGCGGGTTGCCAGGCAGATCGAGACCGGGGTGCTGTCGATCAACTCGAACACCTCGGTGCGCGTGACGACGCCCTTCGGCGGCT